>Ga0070766_10001559_pt1 | contig 11225 bp, 9 predicted proteins | sample HubBroMetageWFT6_FD_69782 | JGI IMG/M metagenome (GOLD analysis project Ga0070766, IMG submission 69782) | Warmed and freeze-thawed soil microbial communities from the Hubbard Brook experimental Forest, New Hampshire - Hubbard Brook CCASE Soil... | ecosystem: Environmental > Terrestrial > Soil >... | reverse complement strand
AGCATCAAGCTGGAACGGATGCTGCTGCACTCCGGGGCAACCTCAAGCGTCAATCCCGGGATGTGCAGGAACATCCCTCGTTGCACCACGGGAATTCCCGCCGCAGCGAAAAACCAGTGTGCGGAAGCGGCGGATCCTCGTTGCAGCAGGTTGACGATTGGGTTCAGGACGAAGTCAGGGAAAGGAACAAGCCAGAGCAAGAAGCAAAGTGGAAACAGCGCTTTCCGGAAAGCGTGAACGCCAAAGGCGACAAAAAAGCTTGCATTCCACCAAACCACCAACGCAAGCATATTCAATGTGAGCCGCGCATCGGCTGGCAAAAGGGCCGCTTGCCATCTCACAATCACCGCGCACAGCAACAAGACGGAACCGATCGCTATGCCGAAACCGGAAGATCGTTCCGGCGTTTTCCAGTCCATGAGAATCAAGGCCGCGCTGATGGGAAGAATCAGAAACAGATGCGTGTATTGCTCGTTGCGCAGCGCCAAAGCGAACGAACCCGTCAGCGGACCCCACCAGATTGCGACAGAAATTGCCGCGAGAATGGCAAAGCCTGAACGCCGCCATGAAAAGAGCGATTCCCACCGTGACATACTCGGGACAATGTCCTTTCTAGTCCAGTCGGAGAGGTCTTCAACAATGACCGGCGCCGGCGTGAGAGCTCTAGCATCTTGGTTACATCAAAATTCTATCCATTGTGGCTGGTCAACTGGGTCGCCTTAAGGCTCTATTGGCAAACTTTAGTGACCTCCGCCTGCATGAAGTCTGGCCTTCTCGCGCTCGGAACCGCGTTAGCATGAAGAGTTGTGAGAATGACGTAAGAGAGCCGGCCCTCGCAAGTCATTGACTCCATAAAATCGGCTGGCGTAGCGTACGATCACAGACCTTGGGAGTAGGAAATGCCACTTGGAACCGGATGGTCCAAAACCTGGACTTTCTTTGAGGGCGATTGGCACGAAGGCAACGTGCCCATCATGGGTCCGCGGACGCATGCGGCCTGGCTTTGCTCCATTGTATTCGACGGTGCCCGGGCATTCGAAGGGGTCACGCCTGATCTTGACCTCCATTGCGCACGCGTCAACGATTCCGCGAGGAAGCTGTTTCTCAAGCCCACGGTTTCGACGGAAGAGTGGGTAAGGCTGGCGCGGGAAGGAATAAAACGATTCGATAAGGATGCCGCCCTTTATATTCGGCCAATGTACTGGGCGGAGAAAGAAGGACCGTGGGTTCAGGCGCACGACCCCGAGTCGACGCGCTGGTGTCTCTCGATCTACGAAGCGGCGATGCGCGTGCCCAAGGGTTTCTCGATTACGTTCTCTCCCTATCGCCGGCCCACGATTGAAACCATGCCGGTCGATGCCAAAGCCGGGTGCCTTTATCCCAACAACTCTCGCGCGCTCTTTGAAGCGCACGACCGTGGCTTCGACAACGCGATCGTTTGCGACATGCTGGGCAATGTCGCCGAGCTTGCCACCTCGAATGTGTTCATGGCAAAGGACGGCGTGGTGCTGACGCCGATCCCCAATGGAACATTTCTCGCAGGGATTACCCGGCAAAGGGTCATTGGACTGTTGCGAGCAGGCGGCGTAACCGTGATCGAGAAGACGCTGACTTATCAGGATTTCCAAAAGGCGGATGAGATCTTCGCGACCGGGAACTACTCGAAGGTCGTTCCAGTAACCCGGATCGGCGACCGCCCGCTGCAATTCGGTCCGCTCTATACAAAAGCCCGAGAACTTTACTGGACGTTCGCACATTCATGATTGGCGTATTCTTTGCAGAAATGCATTCCAGGCTCATTTCCTCTTCACTGAAGAGCGATAGGCTTGTGCCGTGGCTGGTGCGAAGTGAGTGATTTGCGTTCTCCCCTGACGATCGGCGTGCTCACGCAGATGTGGGAGCGGGTGCTGCAACGGTTTCCCGTCGGACCCGAGGAACATTTTTTTGATCTCGGCGGCAATGACATGCTGGCGGACGCTCTGTTCGCCGAAATCGCGAAGGTTGACGGGCGCGTGCTGCCGAGCGCCACGATCTGTCGTGCGCCCACGATACACGCTCTCAGCGCTTTGTTGTCGGCGCCCACGCTTCCCAAGTTCTCGCCATTCATCCCGCTGAAAGCAGGTGACGAAGGACCGCCGATTATCATCGCGCACGGCCTGGGCGGGCGGGCAAGCTTCTCGCAGCTCGCGAGACACATTGGCGCGCGCAATCCGGTGTATGGCATCCAGGCAAAGGGGGTTGACGGATTGGAAGCACCGTTGGATCGCATCGAAGACATGACCGAGTTCTATCTTGATGCGCTCAAACAAATACAGCCCAAAGGCCCTTACATCCTGATCGGATACTCATTCGGCGGGCTCGTGGCTTTGGAGATGGCGCAACAACTGATTGGGCGCGGGGAAAATATCGCTTTGCTGGCGCTGGTGGATACCTACCCGCATTCACACCATCTTGCGCCGGGCGAGCGTCTGAGGCTCTTTGCTAAACGGGTAGGAGGACACGTTTCCAGGATGAAGCAAATGCCGATCAGTCGCGCGTCTTCTGAGGTTCTCCACGCACTTCAGCTTCGATTGCACCTCGCGGGATCGAACGACTCTCGCGCCCTGACTCCACCTCCCCTGTCGCTCGTCCGGACAACCGCGCGAGTTAAGGAAAACGATTTTGTAGCCATGAGGCGTTATCGGCCCCGGTTTTATCGAGGCAAAATAACATTCGTCAGACCCGAGGCCAATTCCTACCTGCCGGCCGATCCAACAGCCATTTGGAAAAAGCTGGCGGCGGAGTTTGAGGTTGAGACGGTGCCGGGAGATCACTTGGGAATGATCGGCACGCATTTCGAGAGTCTGGCCGCCGCGCTCACTCGTCACGTGGAAAAAGCAGGCGCCGCTTTTCCAGCCGCTGCCTCGAATCGTCTTGCACGCAAAATGAGCCTTTGAACACCAGAGGATCCTCTCATGTCCGGAGCACCCGCCAGTCCTGTTCGGAAGGTTTTGTTCAGCGACGAGTTCGTGCAAAACCCATATCCGACTTATCGGCGCTTTCTTGAGGAAGGGCCGCTGCACTTGGTGGATGTGGGCGGAGGAATGTGGGCAGTCTGGGCAGTTTTCAGCCATGCAGACTGTTCAGCCGCAGCAAAGGATCAGCGGCTCTCGGCCAAGCGCGCCGATCGAATGCTATACACACTTCCTTTGAGCAAGCAGGGAGAATTCAAGGAACTCGTTCGCCTGCTGGGACTGTGGATGATTTTCATTGATGCGCCGGAACATACGCGCATGCGGAAGCTCATGAACATAGGCTTCAGTCAGTCGGCTGCGGAATCATTGCGCCCTCAAGTGGAACACATCGTTGACAGAATGCTGGAGCCGTTAGCCGATCTTTCCCAGGCCGATCTCGTCGATCAAGTCGCTTATCCAATGCCGGTGAGGGTGATTTCCGAACTGCTGGGCGTGCCAGAAACCATGCACGATGCGTTTCTGCAATGGTCGGCAGCGATTGCTGAGTTCAACGGAAGCCCGGCCCGTACGATTGAGCAGGCTCACAATGCGCAGAAAGCCGTACTTGCGCTCACTGGCTTCTTCCGCGAAGCCGTGGCCGAGCGACGGCATAACAAAGGCAGCGACCTGATCAGTCTGCTGATTGATATCGAAGAGGAAGGAGAAGTTCTGACGGAAGAGGAGCTCTACGCGCAGTGTGTGATGTTGCTCTTCGCGGGGCACGAAACAACTCGAAACCTGATCGCCAGCGGCATCTATTCCTTGCTTCGGGAGCCAGAGAAAATGGACGAACTGCGGGAGAACACAGCGCTGATCCGATCGGCGGTGGAAGAATTCCTTCGCTATGAGAGCCCGATCCAATATACGGCTCGCGTGGCGATGGAGGACATCGAGCTGTGCGGCGTTCGCATCCCGAAACGCCAGACTTTATGGTGCATGCTGGGAGCTGCGAACCGCGATCCGAAGCAATTTAAAGACCCAGATACGTTGAGGCTGAACCGGCTGAACAATCAGCATCTAGCCTTCAGCGCTGGGCCGCATTTTTGCATTGGCAGTCATTTGGCTCGATTGGAAGGCCAGGTTGCCATTCTAAGAATCATCCAACGCTTCCCGAAGATACGCTTGGCTCAGCCTGTTGAATGGACGGCAAACTTTGGGTTCAGGGGTTTGAAGGCACTCCCGGTAGAGCTGTGACCGATGAAGTTCTCTCAGGTTTTCCTGCCTTGACGATGTATTCTCAACAGCGTGAGGTGAAAGGATGAAACATCCCCGCCGATGAACGGAGCAGAAAGTCTTCTTCGCACGCTGGCCACCGGAGGGGTGGAAACATGCTTCACGAATCCCGGTACTTCGGAAATTCACTTGGTCGCTCAGTTGGACCGGATGCCGGAAATACATTGCGTGCTTGCTCTTTTCGAGGGCGTCGTCACCGGCGCCGCTGACGGATATGCCCGGATGGCGGAAAAACCGGCATGCACCCTTCTGCATCTTGGCCCCGGTCTGGGGAACGGCCTCGCGAATCTGCACAATGCGAGCCGTGCGCGCGTACCGATTATCAATCTTGTCGGCCAGCATGCAACCTACCATCTTCATTACGACACTCCGCTCAACTCCGACATCGAAGCTATTGCGCGCCCCTTTTCCAAATGGCTGCGGACCTCCGCTTCTGCCTCCGGCGTTGGCCGCGATGCCGCCGAGGCAATCGTCGCGGCGCGCACGGCGCCCGGCCAAATCGCAACCCTGATTGTGCCCGCTGATGTCGCCTGGAGCGATGGTGGAGCAGTTGCAGCGATCCCCGCTCTACCGAAGCCTCGCGTGCCACCTGAAACAACCATAGCCGCCGCAGCCGCCATGCTCCGGTCGGGCTTGCGCACTGCGCTGGTGCTCTCTGGAAATGCGCTCTACGGCAGAGGATTAGCCATAGCAGGCCGCGTCGCTTCCGCGACGAATGCGAAATTGTTCGCTCCCTACAATGTGACTCGGGTCGAGCGCGGTGCGGGTATCGCCCCGGTAGAGCGAATCCAATATGTGCGAGAGATGGGCATCGAACAGTTGAAGGATTTTCTTCAACTGATCCTCGTGGGCGCTTCAGCGCCGATGGCCTATTTCGCTTCTCCGGGGAAGGACAGCGCTTTCACGTCGCCGGAATGCACGATCTTCACGCTGGCCAGTCCAGGCGAGGATTATGTCGGCGTGCTTCAGGCGCTTGAGGCGGCTCTGTCACCGCGTCAGGCAGGCCTGACCGAGCACAAGGCAGCGCGGCCTCCATTTCCGAGTGGCGAGATCACGCTGCCCGGCCTTGCGGATGCGGTTGGAGCACTTCTGCCCGAAAACGTCATCATGGTGGACGAGTCCATGACCTCAGGCCGAGGGATGATGGCCGCCACTAGAGGCGCTCCACCTCACGACTGGTTGGGAAATACGGGCGGGTCGATAGGAATCGCATTGCCTCTAGCGGTGGGTGCAGCAGTTGCTTGCCCTGATCGGAAAGTCTTGTGCCTGACCGCCGACGGCAGTGCCATGTATACACTTCAAGCGCTGTGGACCATGGCACGCGAAGGGCTCAAGGTCACGACGGTGGTATTTTCCAATCGCGACTATGCGGTGCTGAAGCGTGAGTTTTCTTATCTGGGAGTCGGTACGCCGGGGCCACGCGCCTTGGACATGTTCGAGATCGGCCGTCCGGATCTCGACTGGGTGCAACTGGCGAAGGGCATGGGAGTGCCCGGGACGCGCGTGAGTTCGTTGGAGGGTTTTGCGAAAGCACTGCGGGAAGGATTTAAAAGCGAGGGGCCGAGCTTGATTGAGGTGCCTCTGTAGCGGAAAGCTTAGCGGGTCAGTGCGGCGGGAGCCGGTTCCAATTGCTTGGCGAGTTCGGCTTTGACAACTTTTCCGGTCGGAGTCAGAGGCATGGCAGGAACGAGAAAAATCTGCGCCGGGCGTTTGTACGATGCGAGATGGCCGGCAGCATATTGTGCGAAGTCGCTGGCCGTCAGAAACGAATCCCGCACCTGCTGGATGAAGGCGACAACTTCCTCGTCGCCTTCCACGGGCCGGCCAATCACGGCAGAATGAACCACCGCGGGATGAGCGTTCAGCACCGCTTCAACTTCCGCGGGATAAACGTTGAACCCGCGGTGAACGATTAGATCTTTGGTGCGACCGACGATGAAAAGATTTCCATCTTCCAGGCGCGCCAGATCGCGCGTATTGAACCATCCCTCCGCATTGATCGCGGCGGCCGTTTCTTCCGGGGCTCGATAATACCCCTTCATCACGTTGGGTCCACGCACCCAGAGTTCCCCGGCTTCCCCGTCGGCTACGGGTTTGCGATCAGGACCCACCAGCTTGATTTCGATGCCCGGAAACGGCGGTCCAATCGAGGTGTCGCTTCGAGGCAAGTCGACGCGGGTTTGAGCGATGGTAGGAGAGCACTCCGTGACTCCATAACCGTTGTGCAGAGGCATGCCGAAAAGCTTTTCGACGGCTGCCTTGGTGGCTGGGTGCAGTTGGGCGCCGGAAGAAGAGATGATTCGCAGTGCGGGAAACTTCAGAGACCCGATGCCTCTTAATTTCGCATATTGCAGGAGCTGCGTGAAGATCGTCGGGGCTCCTAACAAGACGGTCAGACGTTCCTTGTCCAGGGTCACGCGGGCCGCGACCGGATCAAAGCGGGGAGATAAATAGAGAGACGCGCCACTCAGCAGCGAGCCTAAGAGTACAACTGAAAGGCCGACCGCATGGGACATCGGCAGGATGCCGTAAAGACGGTCTTCGGGAGTCAACGATCGTATCCTGGCGGAGCCGGCAGCGAGAAATAAAAGATTGCTGTGGCTCAACATCACGCCCTTGGGTAGGCCCGTGGTACCGGACGTGTAAATCAACGCGGCGACGCGTTCGGCGACGTTCGCATCGATTGACTCGGGCTCGACTTTCTCATTCAGAGGGCCGATGCCAATCGAGCCCAATCCTTCCCGTTCTTCGACCGCCGCTCCATGGCGTTCGGAATGGTCTGCGGCCTGGGTCGAGACGCTAGTGGTGTAGAAGACGCGGCGTGCACCACAGTGACTACGTATCTCGTCGAGCTCGCGCGGCGAGAGGCGTGCATTGACTAAAACGGGCCACGCATCGAGACCCGCTGCGGCCAGGAGAATCGCCACGAACGCTCGCGAGTTCTCTCCCACAATCATCACGCGATCGCCGGGACGCACTTCCAACTCCCGGAGCCACGATCGAGTCTCTGAAACTGCCGACGCAAGTTGCCGATACGTCCAGCTGCCGGCTGCTTCCACGAGTGCGGTGTGATCCGAGAATCGTTCGGACCACGTTCCCGCAAGATCGCTGATGCGCAGGGGCAAAGTCAGAGGGCTATCGGGTTCGTGATGCTTCGTCATGGGGATGGATAATTGAGGGCTGAAGCTTGCAAGACAATCTAAAGCTTCGTCAGTAAGCAAACGCCGGTCCAGGGAAAATTCCCCGGAGCTCCATTCGAATCCAGGTTTAGAGGACGCAAACCCTTCGGCGAACGGTTGAACTCCGCCGCGGTCTTCAGCATGCCTTGAACGTCTTTTGGTTCCCACCCGTGTTGCGCGAAAAATTTCGGACCCTCAGGCGGGCCGAACTTGAACGCGGCACCCGCTTCGCTGAGTTGCCGTCCGGTAGTGCGCTGCATTAATTTCAACTGGCCGGGCGACGCAAGATCGATAATCCAGCTCTGGAAATGTGTGCCGGCAGCAAGGTCTCTGGCAAAACAGCCAACTTCGTCTTCCGTGAAATAAATTAAGAGGCCTTCGGTCGAGACAACGATTTTTTCAGCTCGGCGCTGCAAGTCAGCGAAAAGCTTCCGGCGGGCAGATAAATCTGATAAATCCAGCGCGATTCGTTCCAGACGGCATCTCGGTTGCTCGTCCGCCAGAACTTCTTCCTTATAAGAAACGATTTCCGGCAAATCTACTTCCACCCACTGAAGCATACTGGGCAGTTCCATGCGGTAGGGACGCGCATCCAGGCCTGCAGCGAGGTTCACGACCAGGTCCGCACCCTTTTGAATCTCTTGCAAAAGGAACTTGTCAAAGAGATATGTTCGCGCCACCCATGCCCACTCATGTTTGTTTCCTTCGGGCAACGTTTTGGCAATGTGAAACCCAAGGTCCCCGGCCAGGCGCTGAGCGTAAGGGTCGCGAAACAATGCGTCAGGCCGCTCGGTTTCGCGGGCTCGAAAATAAGCCACCCAGCGAGCAGTGTCGGAAATATTACGTACTGACAAACCTGCATCATTCATGGTTGCGGTCTCGAAATCCTGGAAAGATACTTTGAGTGTCCGGCCGCGCTAGACGGTCGTGCCAAGCTTCCGCGCGACGTAGGCGACCAGGTTGTCCACGCTGTCGAGATTGCCCGGAATTACATCCGCGTCTTCCACGCTAATCGCGAACTGTTCCTGGAGATAGGTGACCAGTTCGAGGACTCCCACAGAATCGATCACGTCCCCCAGCAGCGACCCGTCATCGCGCAGTTTGTCGGCGCGCCCATCGAGGAAGTGCTTTACCAGAAAACTCCGAATTTCTTGCTCGATATCTACTGTTTGCATTGATCGAATATCTCCTCCCGCGTTTCGCAATATTGCCCAGAGATTGCGCCACCGCCGCGGCTCGAATGTGTCAAGATGCTTGCGTTCGCGCTCGCTTCAGAACATGGGGAACGATTTCCACTTTGTCAGCGGCAATTCGCATTCCAGAACCCTCGCGTAAGGCGGGGCGGGAATAAGAAGGCCGTATCAGGGTCGCATCGCCGTCGAAGGGACAGGCATACCATGCGTTGGAATTTAAGAGCGTCCGGTCAAATGCTGGATTCGCCGATTTATAGAAAAAAGGGCAAGCAGGAAGTTTCCGGCGATACGGATTCCCCTGCTCACACACGTTTCGAATATGGTCCGGAAAGCCTACGACCTCAAGAACATGACTTCCAAGCCGCTGGGCGTAATCATAAGCCGCAAAACATAGAGCTCCCGCCACGTCGCCATCATCGTTCCGGACTATTATGTCGGCAATTATCGATTTGTTCAGTCCGCTCTGCTCGTCTGTATCGCTGCGAACCACTGCAAAGCCGGAGAGTTCTCCGTTCTGGTGGCAACAGAGCACGCGCACAGACCCGCGGTCACCGGGTATCTCGTAGTGCCAGCGCAGCGCGGCGGGACTGCGGTCGGTAAGCAACCGGGGATTTTCGTTTAACTTTTGCATCCATAGGGTCTGGAACTTATCGCCGATCTCGTTGACGCTGATTTCGCTCGTCGAAAAAGCGGCCGAGGGCCGACGGGGTCTTCGCCTGCCGATCATCCGGTCAGTTCCTATCGCAGCCGAGGTGAGCGCTCCCACAATTCTAGAGACTGCTGGCTTCAGTTCCAATTTTTTCATCAGCGCCCGGACAAAAGGATGGGGCTTCAAGACCCAGAAAAGAACGGTGCCGTAGTCCGGCTGCGGCACCGGAGAACACTTGAATGCGAGCGCCATCCTGCCAACTGATTCAATCGCGCTCGTAGACACGAAGAGGTCGGCGGATTTCTGACGAAAGAAAGCCGCGACCAGGCTTACCCCAATTGCGCGGTAGGGCGGATCTACAACCAGTGCGTGCGATGCAACGGCGGTCAGCGTCCTGTCGCCGTAGCGGCAGAGCAGCGAGATGTTTCCTAAATAGCCGACCACAACCCCATCCGCTTCCAAAACCCAGCCGATGGGACGCTCGCAATTCTGCTGCATGAGCGCGGGATTATGCCGCCAAAGGCGTTCCCAGTTTTCCATCGAATCGGCGGCCACGCCCCAGCGTTGCTTGAGCGCCGCAACGCCGTCGAAATCCGAGAAAGACGCTTCCCTGATCACAGCCGGAGGCAAGCCACCGGAAGCATAAGACGGCTGCTCCCCCTGCGGCGCAGAGGCTGACTCGCGCCGCGCCCGAATCGTACTCAGAATCGACGCGCTGAATTTTTCTCGGATACGGCCCATCTTATGAATCTGGAGATCGTCCCTGCCCTACGCCCTGTCCCCGCTTGCCACAGTTGATCGTACGCGTCCAGCCCGTGACATCGCGGCAAATGAGAAAGTTTCTGCTTTTTTCGAAGCTACATACTCCAGCCAATTGCGATAAACGGACGCAGCCGCAGATCTCCACGTATTCTGCAGTCCGCGCACAAGAGCGGCTTCCGGAAACAACGCCAAAGTTTCCTGTCGCCGGTTCGATAGCCCGGCCTCTTGAAAATCCTTCAAGAGTTTTGTCGCCGCATGGTCAAAGTACCCCAAGGGCATCGTCGGGAATGTCTCTCTTTCGCACCCCAGAAATCGCTTGATGTCTCTGCGGTATTCCTTCAGCAGCGTGAGGGCTCCGTATTCCGGATGTCCCTGGAAGTAAACGAAGAGGCTTTTCTTTTTCTTTTTCACGAACGAGTCGACGCCGGCTGCTGCGGACTGAGTAAGAATCGTATAACCGCACGAGGCCAGTTCATTCGCCCGCACTTCGTTCCATCGAGAATGCGGGAATCTAATCCGGCCTGCGATGCGGCTGGTCAGCGGGTGGTCGCAGGCCCTGGCCGAATCAAAAACGCCGAACTGCTTATCCGGCAGCCGATGGCGATTAATGCCATCACAATGAAGAACGCTCGCATGCGCGGCCAGACACGACAGCGCTGTAGAGATCGTATTCCGCTCGGCCCAATCAAGAACATTGGTGAGGGAAGACCAGTATGGCTCGTCCTTCAAGCAGGGCTGCCGGGGCTCGGTCCCGGTGACGATGATCCCGTCGGCCGGGCTGTTCCAGAGCTCGTCCAGCCCGAAGTAGAAGCTGTTCAAGTGCCGGAGACCGCGATCCGTCCGCGGGATTCCGGTCAGCGAGTACAGTTTGAGCAGGACCACGGCATCGCCTGATGCGACGTCCAAGAGGTCGAAAAACTGCAACTCAGTGTCTTCGAGGGCAGCATCGGGCATGTTATTGATGAGGGCGAGCCTGACACACTCCTCTTCCCGGACAGCGTCGGGCGAAATCAGCGGCCGCGAATTTCGTTCTTGCAGCCAGCGAGGGGGAACTCGTGCGCCTTCGATAATTAACGGCATATGGACCCTCCACGCAAATGGGCGCGCTTCACCCGAAACATCACTTTTTCGCCTCTTCCAACGCTTGAGCAAGATCCTCAAGAATGTCGTCGATGTGTTCGATACCCACGCTGAGACGAATCATCTCGGGAGTGAC
>Ga0070766_10001555_pt1 | contig 11230 bp, 11 predicted proteins | sample HubBroMetageWFT6_FD_69782 | JGI IMG/M metagenome (GOLD analysis project Ga0070766, IMG submission 69782) | Warmed and freeze-thawed soil microbial communities from the Hubbard Brook experimental Forest, New Hampshire - Hubbard Brook CCASE Soil... | ecosystem: Environmental > Terrestrial > Soil... | reverse complement strand
ACGGACTGGCGCTGGACTTCGCATCTTTCAGTGTCCAGGCCAACGGTGAGTACTTCGGCTTCCGGCTAGATACCGGATTCGGCGACATGTACAAGACCATGAATCAAGCGGACTCCTGGGCCGGTCCCAATCGCTACATCTCCCAGGCCTACGTCAGCTTCAAACCCATCCAGAATTCAAGTTTCGAATTGGATGCCGGAAAGTTCTATACCAGCGCCGGTGCGGAGGTTCCGGAGAGCTATAACAACTTCAATTACTCCCGCTCGTTGTTGTATGTCCTGGGCGAGCCTTATTACCATTTTGGCCTGCGCTCCATCATCCCGATTACCAAAACATTTTCCCTTGGTGCACAATTCCTGGATGGCTGTAACAACGTCGGAGACCTGCAGGGCGGGCAAATATTGGGCCTGGTGGCGGCCGTTACCAGATCCAAGTGGAGTTGGACGCATACCTATTTGATCGGACCCGAAAAAATCGGCGCCAGAGACGCCGTTCGCCACTTTCACGACAGCGTTCTCACCTTTACGCCCCGGCCGTGGATGAGCGCCTACTTCGAAGCCCTGCATTCCACCGAGCGTTGGGTGGATGGTGGCAGTGCATCCTGGCACGGCCTGGCCGGCGCGGCGCGGTTCACGCCGTTCAAGAAATGGAGCTTTAGTCCGCGCGCCGATTGGTTTGACGACAGCACCGGTTTCAATAGCGGCGTGGCCCAACAGCTCAAAGAAATAACGGGTACGGCGGAGTTCCGTCCGTCCGGTTATCTGATCACGCGCGCCGAATACCGGAGAGATTGGTCCACCCGCCCGTTCTTCGAGCGTGGTCCAACGCTCGGCGCGGCCAAAGAACAAAATGCATTCCTTGTGGCCTGGATCTTCATAGTCCGGCGGGAACGGTAAGCGGACGCTAGCGCCGCACCGGCGCCGCGCTCAGTGCCAGCAGTTCGGCGGCGATGCGATGGAGCGGCAAGACATGGTCTACCGCGCCTAGCCGGATGGCTTCGCGTGGCATTCCGAATACCACGCAACTGGCTTCATCCTGCGCCACGGTCTGAGCCCCGGCCCGCTTCATTTTGAGCAGTCCCTCGGCTCCGTCCGCACCCATGCCGGTCAAAAGCACGCCGATGGCATTCCGGCCGGCGGCGGAGGCCACCGACTCGAACAAAACATCCACCGCGGGGCGCTGGTAGCAGACGCGCGGACCGTCCTGGACTGACACGCGGTACTCGCCGCCGGCTTTTCTGACGGTCATATGAAAATTGCCCGGAGCCACCAGCGCCAACCCCGGCGTCAGGCGATCTCCATCGGCCGCCTCTTTCACCTGAATCCGGCACAGATCGTTCAGGCGATTGGCGAACGCGGTGGAAAAAACGGGTGGAATGTGCTGCACTACCACGATTCCCGGGCTCCCTGCCGGCAAGCCCATCAGTACTTCGCGAATCGCTTCGGTGCCGCCGGTGGAGGCGCCGATGGCAATGATGCCGGAGGCGTTTCCCGCCTGGAAACCAGCTAGACCCGGCTGGAAGCCAGTTGGACCCGGCTGGAAGCCGGCAGCAATGAACGGCCGAACGGCAACCGGCACTGCTGCTTCAGGCGGCGTGCGACGCAACCTGGCCAGCGCCGCGGCGCGAACCTTGTAAGGGAGATCGTGCTGCAGTTCTCCGACCGAGTAAGGGCCGCCCGGCTTAGCCAGAACGTCCACGGCGCCGAACTGCAATGCTTCCATGGCGACCTTACTGGAAGCCTGCCCCAGGGAACTGATTACTATTACAGGCATGGGATGAAACCGCATCAGCTTCTTGAGGAAAGTAATGCCGTCCATGCGCGGCATCTCCACATCCAAAGTCAGCACATCGGGGCGCAGACTCAGGATCTTGTCGCGCGCGACGAATGGATCCGGCGCCGTCCCCACCACCTCAATGTCCGCCGCGCCCGCCAGCGCCTCTGCCAGCAGCTTGCGCACAATGGCCGAGTCGTCGATAATCAGTACCTTGATTTTTCGTTCCGCGATTTTTCGTTCCGCAGACAAATTTTGCCTCGCTTTATGCGGCATCCCTGCTGCCCAGCGCGATGGAAACGGCCACCATACCTTCCGGCAAGCTGAAGCAACAATGCATGGCCGCGGGGAAACTGTGCTCGGCGCTCACCAGTTCCGGAGTGCCCAGCGACAGGTTCGACTCGGGCCACAAGGTGCTCATTAATGCGCCGCAAAGAATGTTGGCCAGTTCCAGGATTACTTCGCCAGGCTGGGTTTCGGACATTTCTTCCGGATCCACGCCTAAGAACCCCGCCGCGATGGATCGCGCTGTGCCGGGCGGAACGCTCAGCAAGAACTCTCCGCAATGCGACCCTTCGAAGCTGAGCTGGGCCGAAACCGCCTGCGCTAGCCAGGCATGCTCGCAGGCACTGGGCAGGGCCTCTTCGAAGAACATCGTCTCCAACACCTCGGCTGCCACGCGAATCACTACCGGGCCAAATTCCGGAGCTTCCTCCACCGGTCTCGCTGGTTGAAGTTGTTCAGGCATTTCGCGCTCCCAGTACCCGTTCCAGTTCCTCGCGCAATGCTTCGGGCGAAAACGGCTTGGTCATGTAGCCATCCGCTCCGAGCGAAAGCATTTTGAGAATCCGCGCTTTGGTAGCATCGGTGGAAATCACCACCGTCGGCACCGATCGCAGGCGCTCATCCGTCTCCAGCCTCCGCAGCAGTTCTTCTCCGTTCATCTTGGGCATGTTGATGTCGGTCAGGATTACATCCACTGAGTGCCCTTCCAACCGCGCCAGAGCTTCTTCGCCGTTGGAGGCTTCCAGGCACTCGCCCACCTCGAAACCCGACAACGTCAATACCCGGCGTATGAAACCGCGCATCACCGCCGAGTCGTCTACGATCAGCACAGAAAACGCCATGCCTTAGCCCCCTTCCACTGCTTTCTTCGACGAATGGCTGTGCATCAGCTCTTTCTCGATCCCGCCGGCTTCTCGAATCCACATCCGGCCAGTGGCCAGGTCCAGGCGAGTGGTGCGCGACACCTCGCCGCCTACCGCTTCGGCGGAAATCAGCACGCCGGCCTTCCAAAGAATCTTGCGCGCCGCCAAATAGTTGCGCTTGCCGATCTGGAAAACCCCCTGGCTGTCCAGCACCTGCGCGCCTCCGGCCAACCGCACCACCATCCTTCTGGGATGGCCTCCGCTAGCCGCCACCGCCTTAAACAGCGCCTTGATGCCGGTATCGGCGAACATGAATGGATTGTCCTGCGCCTTTTGCGTATCTAACGCCGATTCGGGCAGCATGTAGTGCAGCAAACCACCAACTTTGGTAGCCGGATCGTAAAGCGCCACCGCGATGCACGACCCCAAGGCATAGGTCACCAATACCGAATCCAGGTCGTTGCTCACCTTGCAGTCGGAGATGCCCACTACCAGCGACTTCATGACCGCCCTCGATACTCTTTGCGATAAGTGGCTGGGCGCACATACTGCAAACCATGCTCCACTCCAGTGAGCGACTCCGAGTGCCCGACAAACAAATATCCACGCGGCTCCAGACAGGCGCCCAGGCGTTGCACAATATCCTGCTGCGTTCCTCTATCGAAATACATCATTACGTTCCTGCAGAAGATCACGTGAAAGAGCCGCCCGTGCGGAAAATGTTGTATCAGATTGAGGCGCTCGAAAGATATCCGGCCGCGAATCTCCGGCTTGAACTTGAATAGCCCCTCACACTCGCCGGCTCCACGCAGGAGATAAGCTTTCCGCCAGGAGTCCGGCAGCTCCTTGAAGCGTTCCGCTTCGTAGATGCCGCGTTCGGCCAGTCCCAGCACTCGCGTGGAGATATCCGTGGCCAGTATTTGGAAGTCACGCCCCTTCCCGCCTGCCCCGGCGAGCGTGTCCGACAAGCACATGGCGATGGTGTAGGGTTCCTCGCCACTGGAACACGCCGCGCTCCAGATTTCCAGTGTGCGAACAGCTTTAAACTCCTCGCTGGCTGCCCGGGTCAGGAACTCGAAATGAGCCTTCTCGCGCAGAAAGCTGGTGTGGTTAGTGGTGAGCGAATCGATTAAACCAACCAGCGCGTCGCCAGTAGTATCCGCCAGAACGTGGCGATAGTATTCGTCAAAAGATTTGAACCCGCCCTTACGAAGCCACTTGCCCAGCCGCGCCGTCACCAGCGCCTCTTTGCCGCCCTTGAGATCCAGGCCGAACCGCTGGTGGGCCAGTTGGCTGATCAGACGGAATTCGCTGGTTTTGAGCGTCAGGCCCGCGCCATCCGAATAGGTGGTTTCATTCATTGTTGGTGGCACTGTTGCGCGCTCCAAACAATCCTTCCAGATCCAAAATCAGACCCACCCTGCCATCGCCCAGAATCGCCCCCCCGGCCACGCCGGCGATGTTGGCCATGGTCTCGCCCAGACTTTTGATCACTACCTCCTGCTTTCCGATAAGTTCATCCACCATCAAACAGAATTGTCTTCCGCCGCTTTCGGAGACGATCAGCAGGCTGTCCCATGGATTTTCGAACCTTGGTTTCACTCCGAACCGCTGATGCAGGCGCACCAGTGGAAGCAGCGAGCCGCGAACCAGCGCCATCTCCTGGCGGCCCTGCAAGGTGGAGATCGAATCCTCCGGCGGCTTGAGCATTTCGCGGACCGCGAAGATGGGGACAATGTAGCGCTGCTCTCCCACCCCCACTACCAGTCCATCAATGATGGCCAGCGTAAGCGGCAGCTTCAACAGAAAGGTGGTTCCTTCACCCAGTCGCGACAGGACGTCTATGCGTCCACGCAGCTTCTGCACGTGTTTCCGGACCACATCCATCCCCACCCCGCGGCCCGAGACATCGGTGATCTTTTCCGCAGTGGAGAAGCCCGGGTGGAAGATCAGATTGAAGATCTCCGCCTCGGTGAGCTGAGTGCCCGCGCTCACCAGCCCTTTCTCCACGGCTTTGCGAAGGATCTTCGCCTGATTCAATCCCCGCCCGTCATCGGAGACCTGAATCACGATTTGCCCCGCCTGGTGGCCGGCCCTCAGGGTCACGCGCGCCGTGGCCGGCTTGCCATTTCGCGTGCGCTCATCCGGCGTCTCAATGCCGTGATCCACCGAGTTGCGTACCATGTGCATCAGCGGGTCCGCCAGATCCTCCACGATGTTGCGATCGAGTTCCGTCTCTTCTCCGAACAATTCCAGTTCCACCTGCTTGGAAGCTTTGCGCGATAAATCCCGGACCAATCGGGACGTCTTTTGGAACAATTGGCCCACCGGAATCATCCGCATGGACATCGCGGTGCGCTGCACTTCGTCGGTGATCCGCGTCAGTTGCGAGAGATTGCGCCCCAGCCGTGGCTTTGCTCCGATGGCCAGGTCCGGATCATGCCGCACCAGCGATTGCGCGATCACCATTTCACCGACCATATCCACCAGATAGTCGAGCTTGTTGGTATCCACCTTGATGGATCGCACGCCGGCGGCCCGCGCCGCGCCGGCCCGCGGCCCCTCCGCACTTTCTAGCGGCCCGCTCGATTCCGCCGGCAAATCCCCCCGTAACTCCGCCCGTAAATCGGATGTTCCCGGTGCTACCTCGCTAGCCAGTTCCACCAATCCTGGTGTCGCGAATGCCAACGGTTCCCTGGCTCCAACCACTTCTTCTCGCGGCAACGGCTCTTCTCGCGGCAACGCGGCCGCCGGCTCTCCCGCGCTAGCATCCGGTGCGCTCAAGCTGCGGATGGCCCCGAGCAATGCGTCATTGCGCACTGGCACGAGAAGCGTCCCGGTGTGCAAGCTGGCTTCCAGTTCCGCCATGCACTGAGTGAGATAATCCTTGCTCTCCAGGATTCGGTCGATTACCGCCGGCGTCACCGCCAGTTGTCCGTTCCGCGCCAGATCGAGAATGGTTTCCACTTCATGCGCCACATCCCGGACGGCATCCTGATCCAGAAATCCTGCCATCCCTTTGATAGTGTGGAAGCCCCGAAAAATGGCGTGAATCGCCTCGGCATTGGCGGGATCCTGGTCCAGTGTCAACAGTTGCAGTTCGAGCGCGGTCAGATGCTCTTTCGATTCGATGACGAAGTCGGTCAGAAGCTCCGGATCGGCCGCCAGCGGATTTAACGAAACGCTGCCGGCGGATGTTTCCGCGCCCGCAGTTTTCGCATTATCCGTTTCGGTAGGCATACTCGGCTCCCTTATACTGCTGCGTCCATGAAGCGCTCCACTTCCTGCGTGGTGAAAACCATGTTGATATCCAGGAGAATCTTCACCTTGTTCTGGATCTTGGCCATCCCCAAAATGTGGGGCGTCGTTACTCCCGAGCCGAAATCGGGCGTGTCTTCGATGTCGTCCGCTCGGAGCGTCAGGACTTCCGACACCCGGTCCACGATGATGCCGATCATCAACTTCCCTTCCTGGTTTTCGATCTGCACAACGATGATGCAGGTACGCTCGGTGTAGTCGAGTTCGGGTAGGCCAAACTTGACGCGGAGATCCACCACCGGAACCACTTTGCCCCGCAGATTAAGCACGCCTCTCACGCACCCTGGTGCCTGCGGCATCGCGGTGATTTCCTGGATTCCCATGATTTCGCGCACGCGCATAACTTGGATCGCAAACTCTTCATTCCCCAATGCAAACGTCAGGTATTTACCGGCCCTCTGATCCAGCTTCTGGGAAGCAGGGTTGCCGGGCGTCGCTAACATGCTGCTCATCTATTTACTCTCCTGGGTGACGAATTCGGCAGGGCCGCTGCTAAACATTCAGCATGTGCGGCACCGGGAAACCCGGGCGCATGGTCTTCGATTCCGCATCCGGATTCGGTGCAATACACACCTGGACGCACATTCGCTCGGCATCCCATTCGAACGGCACCACGGTCCACTCCTGGTTCCGCGCGCTGCGCGTTTGGAAATTGCGGCCGTAAATCACCGTGGGAGTACTCAGCAACATGCTGCCCAGACGATTCTCTAGCGTGGTCTTCACATTGCCGATGATCATGTTGGTGATCTCCGCCACCGCGTCCAGAACGTCTTCTGAAATGGCCGGATATTCCGTCATCAACATTTGGCTCGCGATCCGGCAGGCGAAGGCAGCCGGGCAGGATAAGCTCCCGGTACCCACCCAAGGCCCAGCCAGCCCGATCAGCGAGACTACGCCTGAGGCTGGTGCGGGCTCCTGTTTCTCCAGAAAAACCGCTCCCGGCTTTAATTCCACGCCCAGCATGGTCGAAAACACGTCATGCGTCGCTACTTTGATGGCCTCCGAGAGATCCGCCGATGTGATCGCTGGCGTGGGGTTTTGTTCTGTGCTCATGGTTTTCCTTACCTCATCGCGGCCGCTGCTAAAATAACCCGGCCAGTTTCTCTTTGATCTGGTCCGCCGTAAATGGCTTGCGAACGTAGCCCGATGCGCCCCGCTCCACCGCCTCCAGCACTTTGGCCTGCGTTCCCTCGGTGCTAACCATCAAAATCGGCAGGTCCTTCCAGGCTGGCTCAGCCCTCACTTTGGTCAAGAACTCCAGCCCGTCCATGTTCGGCATGTTGATATCGGAAAGCACCAGTCCTACGGTCTGCTTTCTCAGAGTGGCCAGGCCCTCCACTCCGTCATTCGCCTCATACACGGTGCCCACCGGCACTTGTGCCTGAACCAATACTCGCTGCAAGATCTTTCGAATAGCAGCAGAATCATCCACAATCAGAACGTCCACAGTCTGGCATCGCCTCCGTCCCTTTCCTTATCGGTCAGAAAGGCCGTTCTTTAGTTCATCGGTTCATCGGTTCTTCGATTCGGACACGCTACCGCCCGACGGCAGCCAGAGAGGGTCTCTGTTACCGAACCGAAGAACCGATGAACTGAAGAACCGAAGAAGCAGGAAGAAGCCGGTTCGGACACACTACCGTCCGACGGCAGCCAGAGAACGTCTCTGCTACCGAACCGAAGAACTGATGAACTGAAGAACCGAAGAACTAGGAAGAACCCAGTTCGGACCCACTACCCCTTGGCGGCAGCCAGAGAGCGTCTCTGCAACCGAACCGAAGAACCGATGAACTGAATAACCGAAGAACCAGGAAGAACCCAGTTCGGACCCACTACCCCTTGGCGGCAGCCAGAGAGCGTCTCTGTCACCGAACCGAAGAACCGATGAACTGAACAACCGAAGAACTACGAGGAGGCCACGCCGACGAGTATGACCGAGATCGGCGTATCGCCGATCTTGGTCTGCAACACCCAGTCCGTGTCGCCCTGCTTGCTGAAGCCGGCGCTATCCGTGTCCGATTTCCAAAAGCTCAGCACCGCCGGATGAGGCGTTCCGGAGGCCTTGCGGCTCATGGCCACCAGGGCCTCGAAAGCGGGGGTGGAATTAAGATCGCGGTCATCGGCGGCCGGCGAGAGCAGCAGAAAATCGCGCTGCGGCGCCGCCCCTTGATGGTCCCCGTTTACCGGCATAATGCCATACCGCAACGTATATACCCCTGCCTTGATGGTCTGCCCCCGGCGATCTGCGCCCTGGCCGTCGAAACGGATTACGCCCAGCAGAGCTCCGGCTGGAATCAACGGCAGCGTGACATTCTCTTCCGTCGACTTCGGGCCCGAAGGTTTCTGGGATCGAAACCAGATCTCGCAATACGGGGCTCCATTGTTCGAGATCCTGGTCCCGTCCTTTTGTAGCGCCTGAGCGATGGCCGGCGCCACTTCCGAGGGCGGCCCTCCGGCCGGCTCCGCCTTGTAGGGACCGTCCGCGGCCAGCGAATAGAACACCAGCGGGGACAGAAAACTGATGACCGCCAATTTCCTCATAATCCCATGCTACCCGCTTCCGGGCCCGTCGTGGGTTGCGTGAATTGGGTCAGCCCATCAAGGTCTTCAACTGCTGGAACATCATCATGCAGGCCGGGCCGAGCGTGACTAACAGGACTGACGGAAAAATCAGAAAGAAGACCGGAAAAATAAGCTTCACGCCGACTTTTCGCGCCGTTTCCTGAGCCTGTTGGCGAAAGCGCGTGCGCAGGTAGTGAGCATGCGTGCGTAAGGCCGGCGCCAGGCTGGTGCCGAAACGGTCACTGTCGATTAGCAGATTAGACAGTTTTCGAAGCTCCGGGTCCTTGCCCCGTGTGCCGAATGCGCGGAATGCGGCGGGACGGCTGCTGCCGGTTTTCAACTCCAGATACAGTTGCGCCAGCTCGCTGCTGAAGTCCGGATGAGTGCGTTTCAGGCTGCGGCTGGCATCGGCCAGGGATTGATCCAGGGATTGGCCGGCTTCGAGGCCCAGCACCACCAGATCCAGCGCCGGTGGAATCGCGCTCCGTAGACGGTGTGAACGGGCTTTTACACGGGAATCCAGAACCCGGTCCGGCACCATGAATCCCAAACCCGCGCCGCAGATCAACGGAAGCAGCATGCCCGCTCCCTCTCCTCGATTGAAGAGCGTCGCCGTGGCCATCAACACCGCAAAAAACAGCGAGCTGGCGCATTTGATTCCATAAAAAACCGGCAATGCGGAGGGCCAGCGGTATCCGGCCGAGGCCAGCCGGATGCGGTACGGATTCTTTTCATTCTGGGCGGCCGGAAATGTCTCCCCGATGGACCGGAACAAATTTACAAACACGGCCCGCGAAGCCGGTAGCGAGGGTTCCGTGGATAAGCCGGCGGGAATCCCGGCGCCGGGTTCCGCGTTCCGCCGGATGACGAAATATCCGGCCCCTACCACCGCCGTCATCACGAACAGGAAGAATCCCGCGCCCAGCCAAAGTTCGCTCATATCTTGATGTCCACTATTCGGCGAATCACAACGTGCGCCAGCACCAGACAAATAATTGCGCCGCTGATCAGATACTTTCCGTAGGGGTGATAAACCAGGACCGTCAGATAGGACGGATTCACGATCATCATCATGCCCGCAATCACCAGCGGCAGAACGGTCAGCACCGCGCCGGTCATCTTCCCGTGCGCCGCCAGCGCCCGCACCTCGCCACGGAGAGCTGTGGCTTCGCGCATGTTTTCGGCCAGTTTGCCCAATACCTCATTCAGCTTGCCGCCGGTTCGGGATTGCATTTGAACCGCCGCGGCGAACATGCTCACTTCTAATAGCGGCATGCGCTCGGAGAGGTTTGCCAGCGCCTGTTCCCACGAGGCGCCGAGATTGGCCTCCGCGGCAGCCTTGCGAAGCTCGGTGGACACCGGCGCTTCGCACTCCTGGGCCACGATCTCCACGCCCGCCGTAAAGGGATGGCCGGCCCGCAATGCGCGTGCCAGAGAATCCAACGCATCCGGAAAGTTTTCTTCAAACTGACGAAAGCGTTTGGCCCTGCGGCGCACAATGTACAAATATGGCAGCGATCCAACCAGTACCGCGATCAGCACTGCTACAATGCCAGGAATCCGATCCTCCCGCATGGCGATGGCCAGCGCCACGCTCGCGGTCAGCAGCATCAACATGGTGACTCGTCCCACGGACCAGCCCAAATCCGCCTGTTGCAGATGCCGCCGCATGATCTTTACCAGGTCGGACCGTTCCAGCAGTTTCGCCCAGGGCGATATGGAGCTGAGCGATTCATCCTTCAGCACCCGCGGGCTTTCATCCAGCAGGTGCTCGGAGACATCCTCAGCCGCTGCCTCCGCGCCCATGCGCTGCAGGGCAAACCAGCCAATCAGAACGGCCAGGCTGGCCGCGAGAAAGGTGGTGAGGAACACCAAGATCGCCGTCAGCGCCACCTATTGTCTCCGGCTGGTCTCGGCCACAGCGGTGGATGGAGCCTGGCCATGCGGCCGCGTGGTTACGTAGATCACCAGTGCGCGCCCGTTCCAGGAATGTCCCGGAAAAAGCCGCCCCAAAATTTCGTCATTCTTTTGATCCTGCAGCAGACCTCGCACCAGGAAGCTCGCGCCGTCCGGCAAATCGGCGTCGTAGCGCCGGCTCTCCACGCCGGGGCCGTTGCGCAGGCTGACCTCAGGTTGCACGCGGAGGCTGACCTTGCCGGCCGCGTCGGTGGCGGGCGAGAACTGAACGCGTAGCCGGTATGGCGCCGCGGCGGCCCGCACGCTCACTGGCCGGCCCACGTTTGCCGTCAGCATTGAGGACGAGACCACCTCCAGCTCCTTGGTCTGCTCCAGTTTTTTTACCAGTTCGTCCACATTGGCATCAGTCCGGAACGCCGCTACGCGCATTGAGTCATCCCCGGATGGAGCAACCAGCTTCGAATCCAGTTGTCCCAGCGCCGCGGCGCTGGCTCCCAATACCTGAACGTTCAATT
>Ga0070766_10001549_pt1 | contig 11246 bp, 7 predicted proteins | sample HubBroMetageWFT6_FD_69782 | JGI IMG/M metagenome (GOLD analysis project Ga0070766, IMG submission 69782) | Warmed and freeze-thawed soil microbial communities from the Hubbard Brook experimental Forest, New Hampshire - Hubbard Brook CCASE Soil... | ecosystem: Environmental > Terrestrial > Soil >... | reverse complement strand
GGCGCTGGAAAAAGGCGAGCTCGTCACTCTGCCTGCGAACAAAACCATCGCGGACGGAATTGCCGTGCGCTTGGCGGGCACTCTGACGTTTCCACTGGTCCAAAAATACGTGGACGAAATCGTGCTCGTGGATGAGGAAGAAATCGCCAGCGCGATTCTGCAACTGCTCGAAAAAGAAAAAATGCTCGCCGAAGGCGCAGGCGCGGCCGCGACCGCCGCTCTCCTCAACCGGAAGGCTCCGAATCACGGAAAGAAGCTCGGGGTTCTGGTCAGCGCGGGAAATATTGACGTCTCGCTGCTGTCGCTGATCATCCGGCGTGGGCTCGTCAAGGACGGCCGCCTGGTCCGCCTGCGGATCCATTTGCCCGATCATCCCGGCGCGCTGCAAAAACTCGCCGGTGTGATCGCCGACCAGAAGGCCAACATCGTGGAAACGATGTATGACCGCGCTTATTACGGCGTGGTGCTGGGAGACGCCGTCATCGACATCACCATGGAAACCCGCGGGCCGGAGCACGTCGCGGACTTGACCGCAGCGCTGGAGGCTTCGGGCTATACCTTCGAGCGCGTACAATAGAGCTTTTGAATGGCGGCAAGCATTGCAGCGAGCGGAGGGAAATGGTTTGGTGGCGCCGGTGTCTCGCCGGCGGTTTTACGGTCTGATGTGGACCGAAAAAAACCGCCGGTGAGACGCCGGCGCCACAAGATCTGCGAACTTTGTTTTGACTTGTAGCATCGATCAGAATTGCTGTGAGAAATACGGACCGGAACCGCAATGACTTCCAACCCGCTATCCTTCTTGCACGAGCAACTCGCCGACCTCGAAGCCAAGGGCCTGCATTTTCGCCTGCGCGTGCTCGAAGGCGAGCAAAAACCCGTCGCTCAATTCGATGGCAAAAATGTCATCAATCTCAGCTCAAACAACTACCTCGGGCTGACCACGCACAAGGCGCTGCGCCGCGCCGCCATCGAAGCGATCCGCACGCACGGCGTGGGCGCGGGAGCCGTGCGCACCATCGCCGGCACCATGGACCTGCATATGGCTCTCGAAGAGCAGATCGCCAGGTTCAAAGAAACGGAAGCGTGCGTAGTGTTTCAGTCCGGCTTCACGGCCAATGCGGGAACCGTCGCGGCGATCCTGGGCAAAGACGATTTAATTCTTTCCGACGAGCTGAATCACGCGTCCATCATCGACGGCTGCCGCCTTTCACGCGCGACCATCAAAGTGTTCAAACACAAGGACGTCGCCGATTGCGAGCGCCTTTGCAAGGAAACCGAAAACTGGCCCGGCCACAAGTTGCTCATCACAGATGGCGTGTTCTCGATGGACGGCGACATCGCCCCGCTCCCGGAATTGTGCACCCTCGCCGAGAAATTCCACTGCATCATGATGGTGGATGACGCGCATTCTTCCGGCGTGCTCGGCCGCGGCGGGCGCGGCACGGTGGACCATCTCGCTTGCCACGGACGCGTACACATTCAGGTCGGTACGCTCAGCAAAGCGATCGGCGCCATGGGCGGATACGTTTGCGGCTCGCGCGAATTGATCGATTTTCTTTACCACCGCGCGCGCCCTTTTCTTTTTTCGACCGGGCACCCCCCTTCGGTGGTCGCCACGTGCCAGGCGGCGTTCACTTTGCTCGACTCCCCGGACGGCGAGAAGCTGCTCAAGAAACTCTGGTTGAATACGAAATTCTTCCAGCGCCGGCTGAAAAAACTCGGTTTTTCCACGGGCGCAACGCAAACACCCATCACGCCCATTCACGTGGGAGAAGGAGCCAAGGCGTTTGAATTCTCACGCCGCCTGTACGACGCAGGCGTCTACATTCCCGCGGTTGGATTTCCCACGGTTCCTGAAGGCAAGGCGCGGCTGCGCGCCATGGTGACGGCCACGCACAAGCGCGCGGAGTTGGAGCAAGCCAGTGCGATCATCGCGAAAGTGGGGCAAGAATTGGGTCTGGTCTAACTTCTCTTTTTCTTCGCTTTCTGCTCATCGCTCGAGGGCAAAAAGTGGAAGATTCTTACCTCCGTAGAAATTGCTCGACTATCTAAAAATGACTCGGCCCCTGGGCGGCGCAGGGCACTGGTCCATTTTCTAATCCCATGACAATTAAGGAGTTATTCCTTGGCGACGGGATTGCTCTTTTGGCCATTGTCCTTTCAAGTAGTAATTGCTAATAGAACCACAGCGGCTAGAATTATAGAACTCAGCCTACGGGAGGAATCATCCATATGAAACAGATATTTTCATTACTTGCAATTGCGATGCTGGGTGCTTGGGCAACGGCTGCGCAAACATCGGCCTCGGGCCAAGCAAGCGCCTCGACGCAATCCCAGACCGCGGCGCAAGCGAGCAAGCCTGAGGCGCGTGCTTCCGCCAGCGGCTCCGCAGCGGCTGCGTCGTCGGCCTCGGCAATCGCCAAAGAGGGAAACAATTCCGCAAGCATTTCCAACGGCTCAAAGATTGACGCGACACTGGCCACTTCGCTTGACGCAAAAAGGAGCAAGCCCGGCGACGAAGTGGAAGCGCGCGCCGCGGAAGATGTTAAACAGGATGGCAAGGTCGTGCTGAAGAAGGGCACGCGCCTCGTCGGACATGTTACGCAAGCTCAGGCGCGAGCCAAGGGGCAGACGCAATCCCAGCTTGGCATTATGTTCGATCATGCCATTTTGAAAAACGGTCAGGAAGTTCCATTTAACGCTTCCATTCAGGCTCTGGCGGCTGCGCAAACCGCAGCGGCGGCCTCAACAGGCGCCGATGACATCGTGGCTTCGGGCAGCGGGATGGCCTCGGGGCAAGGAATGGCGCGGAGCGGAGGCGGGCTTGCAGGCGGCGTAGCCTCGACCGCGGGCACCACGGCTGGCGCAGCCACGGGCTCCGTCATGAATACGGCCAGTTCGGTTCCCGCCACTGCCGGAGGTTCGCTGAACACGGTTACGCGCTCTACAGGCGCCGTGGGCGGGCTGACCTCGACCGGCCGGCTGGCGTCTAACAGCAGCGGCGTATTTGGCATGGAAGGCCTTTCGATCGACTCCGCGGCATCGAGCGCGACGCAGGGATCCATGATCGTTTCCGCAACGAAGAACGTCCACCTGGATAGTGGCACGCAGCTCCTGCTGCTCACCACCGCCCAGGCCCAGTAAATCGCACAAGCAAGCAAACCATGGAGAGAACGGCGTCCCGGCAGCGCTGGGACGCCGTTCCTATTATGGGGCTAAGTGGCGCGGGCTTTAGCCTTCGGGGGGTTAGACCTTGCAAGGACCAAAGCCCGAGGGTTAAACCTGGGCTACGAGGGCCTGCCCCTCGGGCTAGAGACTCTTTGTGAACCGAACGATTGGATTTACGCGCCTCAAACCATGCTCTGTGCTAGCTTTAAGGGTGCCAACAAAGCATCCAGCCTGGCGGAGGGCAGCGGGGATTGTGTGCCTGCGTGCCGGGTCGACCAACGTCACCGGGGTAACATGTTTAGAATTCGATTGATCTGGGCAATTACAGTGCTGGCTTTCTCTGTGGCGCTTGCGGGCTGCGGCGGCAATAGTCAGTTTGGCTCGGGCCCCCAAAACAACGGGAACTCGTCGGTCGTCATGGCAATGACCGATACACCCCCTTCGCTGGTGAGCATACTTTCGGCCCAGGTAACGCTCACAGGGGCGACGTTGACTCCCGGAAACGTATCCTTGTTCTCCGGATCGGCGCCGGTGGACCTGGTGCGCCTTCAGACCGACGTTGCGTACCTTTCCACGGCCGCCAAAATTTCCGCGGGAAATTACACGTCTGTGACTCTGACTTTTGCGAACCCTTCGCTCACTTTTGAAAACGATACGGCGGCCACCATCGCAGGCTGCGCCGTGGGTTCCATCTGTACAATTGTTCCGGCCGCTACGACCATGTCGGCGAATATTCCATTGACGGCATTCTCGATTGCCGCCAATAGCACCACGGGACTCCTGATTGACGTGAGCCTCGACAATTTGGTGACCGCTTTGCTGGGCGAGGATTTCAGCGCCGGGACGACCGTTACGCCATTCACGCCCGCAGTGTCCGGAGCGCCTCCGGTCGGCGCGGAGGACGTCGTGGGTCAAGTCGGAAACCTCAACGCGTCGAGCAATACCTTCACGCTGACGAACGCGACGGGAAAGTATTCCTTGAAGGCGGACAATACGTCGACTTTCTTTCAGTTTCCCGCCCTCGTGTGTTCATCGCCGGGATTCGCGTGCCTGCAGAACAATCAGATTCTCAGTGTGGATATCGCCATCCAGTCCGACGGATCGATTCTGGCCCGGAACATCGTCTTCGAGGACGCGGACAACAGCGACGCGGAAGTCGAGGGCATGATCACCGGCACGAATGGGGGATCGTCGCCATTTGATATCGTGATCCAGACCATGTCCGCGACGGTCTCAGGATTGAGCATCGGACAGCACATAGCCGTGCAGTATTCCACTCCCCAGACGATGTTTGACATTGATCTCGTTCATGCGGATAACCTCACGGTGAGCACCGCGGGTTTTCTTTTCGCCACGCCCGCGGATTTGGCCGTAGGCCAGCAGGTTTCGATACGGCGCAATAACGCTTCAACCTCAAGTCTGATCAAGGCGGATCGCGTGCGCTTGCGTTCGACTCGCGTGACTGCAACGGTACAAACCGGACTGCCCAACATGATTCTAAAAAATCTGCCCTCACTATTTTCGGGACACAGCGTCGCAACAATCACAGCGCAAACGTCCGTGTCCCCGCCGACGATTTATTTCGAGGTCGGAAAGACGATCGTTTCTTCGGATATAGTGATTGGTGAATTGGTGTCGGTGCGCGGGCCGCTATTCAACGTCAGCGGCGGTCGAACCCTCGTGGCGACTAAGGTCGTCGTGAAACCCTAGCCTGACGGCGCATCCTAATTCGCAAAAGTGAATTGTTCCGCGAAGCGCGCCCCGCACATTCCGGCCTGTGAAGCGCGTCCAGTGATTTACGCGGGAAGCGGCGCATTCGGTGCGCTCTCCGCGCGCGACATCCTGTAGAAGCCCAGCAGGACCGCGCCGGTCCCCCACAACAGAACCGCCAGCCACACCAGCCCTCCCAGAAAGGGAATGAGCCCCGCGACGCGCAGGATCAGCAGGCCCACGGCCATTCGGCCGACCACTGCGCTGGTGACAGCCGGCGGCTGGCCCATAACCTTGTTCCCGAGCCATGTCCCGACAAACACTTGCGCAACGTACAGAATCGGCGCGTAGGCCATCACTCCCGCCACTCCCGCTGCTATGCCAACAATCAACAGAAGTATTCCGAGAACCAGCAGGAACGCGCCTGTAATCAGCGCCAGCGCCCCAATCCCGATGGGCAGGCCAATCTTGCCTGCCTCATGCAACGTGGCGCTAAAAAAACCAGGGAAGATGACCAGTAGCAAAATCCCGACCGCCAGAGCCGCTCCGTAACTGACAATTGCGCGGATGGCGACGCGTGCAGTTGACCGTCTGGTCCGCCGAACGTCCTGCGTGATTTCCGTTCGAATCGGGCTTGCCAGTTTGGCTCCCGCCTCTATAACAGGTTGTTGGGGGCCCTCAAACGTGGCCGGCCCGCGAATTTCCGCGGTGGACTCTACCATGAGGCTGCCTCCGTGTACCCACGCCTGCCCGCCAATCAGGCCATCCAAATTGGATCTGCCAACCAATCCCAGCAGGTCGCGCTGGATCTTGCCGTCCAAGTCCATTTCGCCCGCGAGCACGATCATTCCGCCGCCGATGTTTGCTTTGGAGATCAGATCGACCGATCTCCCAAATGCCGAGACGTTCTTACCGACCGTCCCTTGCAGGACGGCCCCGCGCGAAAAAACGCGCACATTGCCGTCCACGATTCCGTCGATAACCGCCTCTTCGGCAAACGCGATGACGTCACCGGTGACGTGGCCTGTTACGGCGAGGTCGCGCGTGAACGCGATGACGTCACCTTCCACCGTGCCTTCGATTCTCACCGAACCGCCTGTGGCAATCAGGTCATTGTGAACCGTTTCGCCCGCCGGAACGGAAATCGATTGCGCGCGGCGCACATCCGCCGCCGCGGCCTGCGGAGGCAGCGCCAGCGCGAACAGCAGCGCCGACATGACCCCGGCAATCGCCACGGAACGCCGCAGGCGGCGCCGGATCCATCCGATCGCTACGACCGCCACCAATATCAACGCCCCAATTTGCATCGCGTCAATCATGTCGCTCCATCCTTCCCAGAAAGCTCCGCTGAACAAGATCATGCTGAACACATCCGTCCCGCCGAAGCCCGCATTGCTCAATTGGTCGAACCAGGGGCCGATTCCATCGGTCCAAAACCAGTATGCGCCCGCGGCAAAAGCCCCGAACGCCAGCGTCCAGACCCAAGACGGCAAACTTCGCACCTGCTCGCTGGCGAGGCGCGCGGGCATGGATTCGTTGTCCTCGGTCAGCGCGCTCGAAAGCAAAATCGTTTCGTGCTGCAGGGCGTGAAGCAGATCGCGGCAAGGGGCGCACTCTGCAATGTGCGCGGCCAGCTCTCGCGAGCGCGCCGGATCGAGTTGCCCTTCGAGATAGAGCAGGCACGCCATTTCGTCATAATGATTCATGCCGCTCCTCCCGCGGCGAGCTTCGCGCCGCCTTGCCCTTCGAGAATCTCACGCAACTGGTGGCGCGCGCGCAACAGCACCACGCCGACAAATGTCCGGCGCACTCCCAGCGTTGAAGCGATGTCGTCATAGCTCATTTCCGCGTAGTAGCGAAGCACGAGAGCCATGCGCGAGCGCGCCGGCAGCTTGTCCAGCGCGCGCCGCATTTCCTGGCCGGTGCGGCGCTCGATCAGCTGTTCGAGTTGTCCGGGATCGGGATGCTCGAGGGGCATGTTCTCGACTTCGCCGGTCTCCAGGTCCTGTCGCAGCTTTCTCCGCCGCAACAGGTCCCAGCAATGATTCGCGGCCACGGTGTACAACCAGGCGCTGAACGGGCGGCTGGCGTCATACTGCGAAAGTTTCTGCCGGACTTTCACGAAAATATCCATGGTGGCGTCTTCAGCATCCTCGCGAGTGGGCATCGTCCGGCGGCAAAAACGGAAAATCGCCGGCGCGTACTGGCGATACAGTTCGCCCCAGGCTTCCGCGTTTCCGGCCTTGGCCAGGACGATCCGCTCTTGGGCAACAGCCTGTTCCGCAGGGCTCATGCCCTCGGGATGTCTCCTCGCATCCATCAGGTATTACGCGGCATTGGGGTGAAATATTTCATCAAGGGATTACCCGGGACCGAATACGGGGCCCGCTAGACAGACTACTAAAGACCATATTTCGGCCAATCTAACAGACTCGGGGGCTCGCAGCCACCGGGCTTTTCCATTTTGCCCGGCCTTGCCGTAAGGAGGGGTATTCCTGACAGCGGTCTGCCGTTGATTACTGTTTGGGAATCTATCTTCCTCAGAAGTGCCCGCTCCACATCGGGCCGTCGTAAACTGAAATCCTACGCCCATGTGGACTTATCTTCTCGGACCGATCATCGCTGTTTTTCCAAAGCCGTGGCGTCAATCGCTTCCCTTTGCCGAAGAAGTCCATTGGGGGCGGGCCACGGCCATCAGCGGATTTGCCGAAGTGGTCATTGCCCTTGTAGCACTAATGGAATGGTATTCCTTTGCCCTGTCAAAGTGGGTTGGAAATGGCGTGGGCGTGGCACTAAGCGGAAAGATGGGAACCGAGGTCCGGCTTCAGGATATCGGCGGCGCTGCGCTCATTATCTGGTGGATGCATCCCCTGACGTGGCTGCTCGCGTACTTCGGTTTCGAGGGCGCTGTTCGATTGTGCGCTGGCGCGTTTGGCGGCGGTTCTTGCGGCATTCTCCCGCTCTTTTTGGCCGACAAGATCCTGTTTGGCCCCTTCCGCCGCAGTAAGCGTGCGGCATTGGAGGGGGCAGATAGAGGCGGCAACGTATCTTCCTACGCGGGCGCGATCCGCGAACGTGTGCGCACAGCGAGGCTGGCCGAAGTTCCAGACGAACTTTGTTTCTCGAAAAGCGAATCCGGCGAAATTCTGGAAGTTTGCGCGTGCCGGAGAAAACAGGATTGGGCTCCGCCCCGCGTGGTGCGCTATTTGGGCAATTACTATCGTTTGGAAGCTGATTCAAGCGCAGGCGGGGCGCGCCCGTTCCGTTATCGATTGCGCCGATTGGCCGCGGGAGTCCCTGGGCGCACCGTCCTGCTTTACGCGCCTCCGGATGCCGTTATCCGCAATCCCACCGCGAGTTAATCACCATTTCCGCGTCACTTAGGAAGCTGTGCGGACGGTGGCCCTTCCGGTTGTCCTGTGGCCACCCGAATGGCTTGAAGGCGCTGGTCAACCTTTGCTGCCTCTTCCGTGCGCCCGAGCTCCTGGAGCATTTTTGACTCGCCGGCAAGAGCGCCGGTCAGGACGGGACTGTCCGGGCCATATTGCTTTTCCAGCAAGGCAAGCAACTGGCGATAGCGCGGCTCGGCCAATTCGGGTTTCATCCACTTGTCGTAGAGGTCGCAGAGGTAGGTAAGAGGGATGTTTAGCCCAAATCCGTCCCGGCCAAATAACGATTCATCTATGCGCACCGCGCGAAGCAGATAGGGTTCCGCTTTGTCATACTCCTTTTGCATGACGTAGACACGGGCCAGAATTCTCAGGTTGTCGGCGACTCGGTCGCTTGTCTCTCCGAATGTATCTTCGTTCACCTTCACCGCTCGCGAAGCGAAATCCAAAGCGGATTTGAAATCGCCCCTGAATGCTGAATACTGGGCGAGCGCCAGGAGCGGTTCCGTCATCATGGGAGATTCTGCGCCGTACAATTTCTCAGTTTCCGTCAAAGCCCGTTGCATGGCCGATTCCGTCTTGGGAAAGTCTTTTTTCCCCGCGTAGCAATTTGCAAGTCGAAGGAGCGAAGTCGCCAATCGCATGTCATGTGGCTGAAGTTTTTCGGCAAGCTCGACCGCCTGCTTGTAGTTCACTTCCGCTTCATCGAAATGGCCGGCTATCATTGCCTGGAGCCCTGCTTCCATGATGGCATCAAGCTTTTCGGAAATGCCGGGGTCTACCTTTGACGCATGAAGGCTCGAACCTAGCGTTGCCGCTTCAGCCGATTTCCCTGATGCCTTCAGCGCCGCCATGTGTTGATTGAATCGCGCCTGAGCCGATTTGTATTGCTCTTGGGTTTCCGGCCGGGGGTTCGCCATCGCCGCCTGATGATATTGGTTGATGGCTTCCACCCAATTGTCATTCTTTTCGAGCGCGGCCGCGAGTTCGAGCCGGATCTGGTCTTGCTTGGGGTCCAGCGCGATGGCCTGTTTGAATTCAGCAATCGCACCTGAGGTATTTCCAAGACCTTCGAGGGCTTGGCCGTAAAGATCATGTATTGTGGCGTTGCTCGGATTGAGATACTCAACACGCTTCAATTCTTCAACCGCCCCTGAAAAATCCTTCTTCGCAATCAAGACTCTTCCGGCGCCTTCGAATGCGTTGATAGAGGCTTCGTCCAATTTCTCAGCCCGGCGATATTCCTCCAAAGACCTGTCATAGTCTTTCTGCTCTTCCAGGAGCCCACCTAGCCCCACGTGGGCATCGGCATCCGACGGGTCGATACTGAGAGCGGATCTAAATTCTTTTTCGGCGCCCTGAAAATCCCAATTACGGAAGAGAGCAGTGCCCAGGCAGTCGTGACATATGGATGCATCAGGCCACATCCCTTCCATCTCGCGGAATTCTTTGATGGCTTCGGCGTTCATGTTGAGGGCGATGAGGTCGTGCCCGAGGTTTTGCCGAGGCGCGTAGGCTGCGGGATTCAGGCGTTTGGCCTCACGGTATTCGCGAATGGCCAACTCAAGATTGCCTTTACTATCATAAACACAGCCCAAATTATAGGGCACTTCCCAGAAGGTAAAGTCTAAGGCAATCGCTTTTTTGTACTCCACGATTGCCTGGTCATATTTCTTGCTTTCCTCAAACAAAATCCCTAAATCAAAATGAACAGGGCCATAGTCAGGTTTGAGACGCAATGCTTCCCTGTATTCCTTCTCGGACGCGTCAATTTTGTTTAGGAGTTTTAGAGCGAGGCCCGCATTCTTGTGAGCCTCCGCATTATTCGGATTTTCGCTCAGCGCCAATCTGGCCTCGGAGAAAGCGTCCTCGCCATCATCGACACGATACATAAGGTAGCTCTGCTTCGTGTGCGCTTCCGGGAAGCTAGGCGCTTGGCGCTGGACCTGCTCCATAATCGCTTCCGCCTCCACCCATTTTTCCTGACGAACTAAGACTTCGGCCATCACAAATCCCGCTTCCACTCCGCCGCCGTCTTGAAGGGCGTCCGTCAATTCACGGATCGCTTCGTCATATTGCTTGGCCCGCAGCAGTTTTCCCGCGGTGGCAATATGCACGAGCGATTGGGACACGCCGGTGTTCTCAGGAGTCGGGGAATCGCTGATTACTCTTGCCTGCTCGATCGCCGCCAGGACGCGAGAATCTGCGCCTCCCTCTGTCAGAAGGGAGCGGTATTTGTCGTCCGGATGGAACTTCAGCCCTCTTGCCCCAATTTCCTGAACGATCGTTTCGCTCAGCGAATTACCCGCAACAAGAGCCAGCAATTCACGGTCAGATAGCGGTTCCTTTGCAGTCTGTCCAAAAGCAAGATGAGCGTTCAATCCGAATATTGCAAGCATGATCCACATTCGGCAGGCAATGGCTCGCATATTTCCTCCAACGGAATAGTCACCATAATGGTAACGGGGTGACCTTCCTGCGGGTGAATCGCCCGCCATCGCATTGGCCAAGGCGATACCTGTACCAAAGTACAGGCTGCCGCCTGGGGTGCTTTTCATAAGTGACGAATTACGTGCGACTGGAAGCATAGCGGCCACTGTTTCACTACAGCTGGCATCCCGGCAGCCTAAAGAATCTCTCCTTGCCGAATTCGAGGAGTGATATCATCCGCGCGTAAGTCACGGTGACCCCGAAAAGCGAAAAGTATTTTTTCAGTTGGAGTTCAGATTCTGCATCCGCCCGCAGCCCTGCCAGAACTGGCGGCGGGCTCGGATTAGGAGAGCTTATGTCTCGTCAAGATTGGGTGGGCAAGGCTTGGGTAGGGTTGTTCGTCTTCGGTTTGACGCTGGCTGGATTTCTTTCGACGCGCGCGTTCGCTCAGGCTAAGCCTGAGAGCAAGAACATGGAGCTGGTCGGCTACAGCGATTTGCAGGGGCGCAGCGCTTATCAGCCGACTATCCACAAGCAGGGCAATCGCTG
>Ga0070766_10001547_pt1 | contig 11261 bp, 10 predicted proteins | sample HubBroMetageWFT6_FD_69782 | JGI IMG/M metagenome (GOLD analysis project Ga0070766, IMG submission 69782) | Warmed and freeze-thawed soil microbial communities from the Hubbard Brook experimental Forest, New Hampshire - Hubbard Brook CCASE Soil... | ecosystem: Environmental > Terrestrial > Soil... | reverse complement strand
CTCGCGTTGTCCGCACCGACCACCACCACGTCGCCGGCGACCTGCCGCTTCAACGCGTCGGGCGTTCCCAGGGCGACGATCTTGCCGTGGTCGATGATGGCGATGCGGTCGCAGAGCGCGTCGGCCTCCTCGAGGTAGTGGGTGGTGAGGAAGACGGTCGTTCCGGTGTCGCGCAGCTTGCGCACTTCGTCCCACATACGGGCTCGGCTCTGCGGATCGAGCCCCGTCGTCGGCTCGTCGAGGAACAGCAGCTGGGGCAGGTGCATGAGGCCGACGCCGATGTCGAGGCGTCGCTTCTGGCCGCCCGAGAAGGTGCGTGTCGGTCGGTCCGCGCAGTCCGAGAGCTCGAGCGCGGTGATCAGCTCGACTGCGCGCTGCTGGGCTCGAGCCTTGGTCATGCCGTAGAGGCGGCCCTGGATCACCAGCTCGGTGCGCCCGGGGATCTCGGGCGCGCTGCTCCCTTCCTGGCTCACGTAACCGATCTGATACCGCACCTTGGCGGGATCGCTCAAGAGGTCGAAGCCGGCGACCGTGGCCTGGCCGCTGGTTGGAGGCAGCAGCGTCGAGAGCATGCGGAGGGTCGTCGTCTTGCCCGCGCCGTTGGGGCCGAGGAAGCCGAAGATCTCGCCTTTCTTGACGTCGAGGTCGACCCCGGCAACGGCTTCGACCGCGCCCTTGCGTGATTTGAATGTCTTGCGAAGATCGTGGGTCTCGATCAAGGCGTCTCCTCCCTGGTGGTGTGCGCTGCCTGGCCATGCCGTGCCGGATGCAGCAGCCTGGCGAGATGGTCTTCGCGATGGCGGTTGCGACGCTCGGCGTCCGCGGCGTGCATCGCCTCGAAATGGGCTCTGATCAGCTCCTCGTTCCAGACGAGGGTGCCGGAGTGCATGTCGGTGGTGATCGATCGGATCCATTCGATCTCGGCCGCCGCAAGCGCCATCGCGTGTTCGAGCTCGAGGAGCACGAGCCTCGGGAGGCCGAGGTCGTCCTGAGCCATCTTGAGCGTGGCGTCGAGGGCGGTCACGCGTGCCCGAAGGCTGACCACGCGGGACGCGAGCGCCGCCTCGGCGCGCTCCTGGGTGATGTAGCCGAGGAGGCCGACCGCGACACGGAACACGGGTGTCTCATCGACCGGGGTCGAGAGGAGATCGGCGAGCCAGTTCTCGAGCTCCTCGCTCCCTTCCGGCGTGATCCGGTAGACGGTGCGCTCCGGTCGCCGGCCCTCGCGGCTGGTCTCGAGCGGCTCGATGTAGCCCGCCGCCTCGAGTTCCTCGATGGCCCGGTAGAGGGTGCGGGTCTTGCCCACCGCGTACGACTTGTGGCGGTCTCTGAGGAGGCGCTGGATCTCATAGGGATGGCAGGGCTGCTCGCTGAGCAGGCCGAGGGTGGTCAGGGCCACCATGTCCTTGGGCTGAGTGCGCATCTCCATATTGCGTTGCGCACTATAGCACAGTGCACTCTCCACGCAAGTGAGGCGGTCAGTCCTCCGGGTGCCGCGCCACCTCGTGGTGCTCCTGGAGGTACTCGCGGATCGCGATGAGCGCGGCGATGCCGTCTCCGACCGCCGATCCAAGCTGCTTGGTCGAGCTTCGGCGGACGTCGCCGGCCACGAAGACGCCGGGCATCGAGGTGGTGAATCCGCCCTTGTCGTCCACGAAGCCGCGCGCGTCGAGGTCGACGCTGCCGCGGAGAAACGCGGTGTTGGGGTCGAGACCGATGAAGACGAAGGCGGCGCGTGGGGTGACCACCTGCTCCTCGCCGGTGGCGCGGTCACGCAGCCGCACGGATTCAAGCTTTCCCTTGCCGGTGAGCTCGACCACCTCGGTGTTGAGGTGCACCACAAAGCGCGGGTCGTTACGCACCTTGTCCTGGAGGAGCCGGGACGCGGTCAGCTCCGGGTCGCGCTGCACCACTCGGATGCGCTCGGCGAACCTGGTCAGGAAGAGGCCTTCCTCGAGCGCCGAGTTTCCGCCACCAATGACCAGAAGCTCCTCGGCGCCGCGGTAGAACGGGCCGTCACAGGTGGCGCAGAAGTGCACGCCGGCGCCGATCAGGTCGTCCTCGCCGGGGACGCCGAGGCGTCGATACGACGACCCGGTGGCGATGAGCGCGGCGTGGGTCTCGATCTCCTGACCACCGGCCAGGCGCAGGCAGATATCCCCGGCCTCGGAGCCTTCAAGGGAAATGTGCTCGACGCTGACCGCGCTCAGCAGTTCCACCTCGTAGCGGCGAGCCTGAGCGATGAAGCGCTCGGCGAGGTCAGCGCCGCCCACGCCATCCGGGAATCCAGGGTAGTTGTCGATACGCTCGGTGACGCCCGCCTGACCACCCAGACCGCTGCGCTCGACCACGACGGCGTCGATGCCCTCGCGCGCCGCGTAGATCGCGGCGGCGAGCCCCGCAGGTCCCCCACCGATGATCGCCAGGTCGTAGCAGCCACGCTTGGCCTCGAGCGTGAGCCCGAGCTTGCGCGCGAGATCCTCGTTGGTCGGCTCGACGAGCACGTCCGTCCCGTCGAAGACGATCGTCGGAATCGACCGGCCCCCGTGCTGCAACTCCTCGACGTGCTCGAGCGCCGCTGCGTCCTGGTCGATGTCCACCCAGTTGTATTCGACCCGCTGTTCGGCCAGAAATCGCTTCGCCCGCTTGCAGTCCGGGCACCACGGGGCGCCGTAGACGGTGACCTGCGACATCAGGTGAGACGGGTCAGGTCGGCGCTCACGCCGACCAGCGTTCCGAGGAAGCGATCCACGATGTTGCCCCTCGAGTCGATGATGATCACCGTCGGCGGCTCGATGACGTTGTATTCCGATGCGACGATTTCGCTTGCGTCACTGACGCTCGGATACGGAACCTTGTAGCTCCGCTGATACGCGGCTCCATTGGCGCTGCTTTCATTCTCGTCCACGCCGAGAAAGGTGACGCCTCGCGGTGCCCATTTCGACGCGAGAGTGTTGAGCTCCGGCTGTTCGGCATTGCACGGACCGCACCATGAACCCCAGAAATCCAGCACCACAACGTGGCGATCGGTCGACGACCAGTCGAACTGCGTCCCCGACAGGGTCGGGGCCGTTATCGGCGTCGCCGGGCCGGTGGGACCGCTCCCGAGGTTCGGTACCTGGGACAGGTCCTGCTGCAGCCCGCAGCCGGCCAGGGCCAGCGTGGCCACAAACACCACGGCCAGCGAGCATCTGCTCACGGTGTCACCGCCAGGTCCTCGAGCACGACCCTCCCCAGGTTCTGGTCACCTTCGACAACAACCCGCGAGCGCGCGCTGGGGTCGTCGGAGCGGCCGCACGCAAGGACGGTCAGCGTCGGGAGGTCGAGCCGCAGGGTCGACGTCGGCGAGTCGGGGATCGACGCAGCAGACCGACCTCGTTCGCCGTCGAACGTGATCGATCGCAGCGCGCCGCCGGTGCCGGTGACATCGAAGACGATCGATGTCCCTACGGGCGGAGCCACGCGCTGCTGGAGCTCGTTGCCCGCCCCCATGAGCATCCGCTCGCGACTGTGCGCGGCGGCGATGCCGTCAAGCCCACCGGGTTCGTGGAGCGCGCGGCGGATGTCCTGCTCGTGCGCCCAGAGGTCGAACACCCTGATCGCGAGCAGCGAGCGCACTCTTGACTCACCGAAGAATCCGCGGCCCATCTCGTCGAGCTGCGAGTCTTCGAGCGACGCGAGGCGGGCTACCCGCTGCTCGGTCACATCTCGATACTCGGCGAGGAGGTCGGCCAGCGGCACGTGCCGGCGGGCGTCGATGCCGATCTCCATGAACTCGCCGGGTCTGTTGCGGATATAGGCCAGGCCCTCGGGCACATCGTGCTCCGCGCGAGGGCGTCCTATGAGGATGCTTTCGAGATCGGTGATGTGGGCGACGTGGTCCCGCACCGTCCATCCGGGGCACCCGGTTGCAAGCATCGATCGCTCGTCGTCGAGCGACCCGGCGAGCGCGCCGACGTTCGAGAAGATCTCGGCGTAGGCGGTGCGGAAACCTTCCGCCGTGGCGATATTCCCGCTCTCCATCGACGTGCAGCCTAGCGCGTCGCCACAATCAATCGCGATGCCACCAGGTGCAGATTCCGGCGCCGCCATGACCGCCGTCAACTCGTCAGGGTTTCCGGCTCCAGCCGGTGTGTACGCCGTGCCGGTCGTGCTTGCCCCGCTGTCCGGTCGGCTCCATGTGCTCCTCGTCCAGCGCGCGGAGGCGCCGTTCGCGGGGAGATGGGTGCTCCCCGGAGGCTTCATGAGCCCGACGGAGCGGCCCGAGGAGACCGCGCAGCGCAAGCTCACCGAGAAGACCGGGGTCGGCGCCGTCTACCTCGAGCAGCTCGAGACCTACGGGGACCCGGAGCGCGATCCACGCGGATGGATCCCGACGGTCGCGTACCTCGCGCTCATTGACGCGGCGGTGCTGCGGGCCGAGGAGTCCAGCGCTCGCTGGGAACCGGTCGACGCGCTACCGCCGCTCGGCTTCGACCATCCACGCATCGTCGTCGACGCGGTCGAGCGCCTGCGCGGCAAGCTCTGGTGGTCGAACATCGCGGTCGGTCTGCTGCCCGAGCGCTTCACCATGCCGCAGGCGCGTCGCGTGTTCGAGGCGATCAGCGGCGTGACCTACGAACCGTCGAACTTCCGGCGCGAGCTCGAGCAGTCCGGACTCGTGCGCGCCACCGGCTCTCTCGCCAAGGGTGGTCCGGGACGTCCTGCCGCGATGTACGAATTTGTCGAACGACAGCCGGCCTGGAGCCTGCGCCGCTCGCGCCCGCCCGCCATGGCGCGGCGACGAGGCTGATCCTCGTCGTAGCTTCACGCAAACGCGCGCACATGGTTCACGATTGCGCGCGATCGGGCGCCCCAGAGCGCCCACTGCGAGGAGAACGACGATGACTGACCAACCCGTGCAGCCGGCGCACATCCCCAGGGTAGAGGAGCTGTTCCAGCACATTCCGCATCCGCGCATCGCCCAGAGAAAGACCGAGAAGCCGGTGAAGCTCGACGACGAGCGTGTCGGCGTCAACGGCAAAGTTGCGCTGATCATCACGGCAGTCGTCGGGACCATGTGGTGCGCATACATCTTCACGTTGATTGCGCTGGTCAGCCTGCCGTCGGCGATCTCCAGCGGACAGGCGATCGTCATTGTTGCCTGGATCGCGCAGACGTTCATCCAGTTGGTCCTGCTCCCCATCATCATCGTGGGACAGAACATCCAGGGGAAAGCGTCCGACAAGCGGTCTGAGCAGACATACAAGGACGCGGAGGCAATCCTCAGCGAATGCCTGCAGCTGCAGTCGCATCTTCAAGCGCAGGACACAGTGCTCGACGACGTCATCGCACAGGTCAAGAAGCATCACGACGAGTTGCAGAAGCTCTCCGCGCGAGTTGGGCCGGCGCCCGCATAGGGTTTTCGTCCGAGTCGTCGTCGCTTCCATCGGGCGCCTCGAGGGCATGTCCACCACCTAGCGTTCGAGTGTGCCCCTTGGTGATTTCAGCGTGCTGCTCGGGCCGTGACCGCGGTGACGTGCGCGCTCGGGCCCGACGCCGCCGGAACGCTTCTGATGCGATTCCTCCGCGGTGCGCGGAGAAGCATCGACGCGGCCATCTACGAGGTCGGTCCCTCGTACCGGTGGGCGCTGGTGCGAGCGGCGGAGCGCGGGCTCCGCGTCCGGGTGGTGCTCGATGCGCACAGATCCGACGGCAATGCGGCGACGGCTCGAGAGCTGTCCGCCGCCGGCGCCGAGTGCCGCGTCGCCGGGGTGGGCCCGGACGCGGCCCACGGCAAGCTGCTGATCATCGATGCGACGGTTGCCGTCGGGTCGGGGAACCTCATCTGGCGCGACGCACCGCGGGACCGCGGTCTGCGCCTTCCTCCTGCCGGCGCCCCGCTCGCCGGGACCCGCGAATGGTGGGTCGCCGCGAACGGCTCGAGGCGGCTTGATCGCGCTGCCGCCGACGCGTTTGGCGCTCACTGGATCACAGCGTCTGCGCCCCCACCGCAATGGGCTCGAGGGCCGCAGCTGATCGCGCCGGTCATCGGCACCCCGATGCCGCAGGTCGCGCCGAGGGTCCTCTGCGCGGCCTCCCGCCGGGTCGGCCTCGTCGTCGGCGGGGCGGCGGTGGGTGGGACCCTGGCCACGATGGTGACCACCGCCCGCCGGCGAGTGCTGGTGACCGTTCCCTACGTCCACCCCGAAGCGCCCAGTGTTCGCCGCCTGCTCGGTCAGATGATCGACGCGTCGTCCCACGGAGTCGCATGCGCGCTCCTGCTCGGCGGCCCCCCGGATCCGATCGGTGCCGAGCAGCTGCGGTCGCTGCCTTTCCCGGTCCGCCGGATGGATCCCGCGCGATCGACCCTGGGGCACGCCAAGGGCATGGTGGCCGACGCGTCGGTGCTGGTCTCCTCCGCGAACTGGAGCGCCGCCGGACTCGGCGGCAACTGGGAGGCCGCGCTACGCGTCGACCATACCGGCGCTGCGGCGTTCTATGCGGCTGCCTGGTATCGCGATTGGGCGACAGGGCTGGCGATTGACGTTTGACGCCGAGAAGCCCCGGCTATTCTCTTCTGATGCCCGATGTTGAGCCACCGGCGCCCGCCGCCGACCCTGAATCGGCTGCGGCTCGCCCGGGGTCGCTGACGCTGCCCGCGGTCCCACTCCGCGACAACGTCGTCTTCCCCTCCCAGCTGGCCCCACTTGCCGCGGGCCGGCCTCGCTCGGTCGCGGCGCTCGAAGCCGCCGTGAACGGTGACGGCCGTGTGGTTCTGGCGATCCAGCGGGACGCCGAGCGTGACGACGCCTCCATCGACGACGTGCACAGCATCGCGGTCATCGCGCACGTCGGCGCGTTCCGGCGCCTCCCGGGCGGCGGCGCCCATGCCCTGGTCGAAGGCAAGGAGCGCGTGCGTATCGAAGCGTTTGACGCCTCGGGCGACGAGTGGATCGCAACCGTCACCCCCGTTCCTCTCGAGGCCGTCGAGGGCACCGAGGTGGACGCCCTCTTTGGATCGGTCCGGACGCTGTTCGCCGACTACGTCAACGCGGGAGCCCAGGTGGGCGCCGACACTGCAGTCGCCATGGCGCGCGCGTCCCAGCCCGAGCTGATCGCCGACATCGCGAGCACGTGCCCCGATTTCGGCTTCGACGATCGCGTCGCCCTGCTCCAGGAAACCGACACGATCGCGCGCCTGCGCACGCTCATCCCGCTGCTCGCGCGTGAGGTCGAGGTTGCCCAGCTGCGCAGCAAGATCCACGAAGACGTCCAGAAGACCATCAACAACTCGCAACGCGAGCACATCCTTCGCGAGCAGCTGCGCGCCATCCGCAAGGAACTGACCGAGCTCGATGACGCCGGTGAGGATGACGAGGATCTCGCCGCGCGAGTCGAGAAGGCGGGCATGCCCGACAACGTCAAGCAGCGCGTCCTCAAGGAGGTCCACCGGCTCGAGCAGATCCCCAGCGCCTCCCCCGAGATGGGCATGGTCCGAACCTGGGTTGACTGGCTCCTCGACCTCCCCTGGGTCGATCCCCCCGCGGAAACCCTCGACATCGAGCGTGCCGCCACGATCCTCGACGAGGACCACTACGGCCTCACGAAGGTGAAGGACCGCGTCCTCGAATGGCTCGCCGTCCGCGAACGCATCCGAGCCAAGGACACTGCCGAACAAGCGGCCGCCGAAAATGCGCAGGACAAGGTAAGCGAGACCGTCACTATGGCGACCGAGGAGGCGGGTGGCGGAGCGGGGGGCAGCGCCGATCGCAGGCCGGGCAAGCCACAAGATGATCAAGAGACGCAAGACGGGTCAGACCCGGCCGGAGAGCGGCGAGGGGTCCCCGCTCCGACAGGACGCGCCGCACACAGGACAGGGCCCAAAAGACGCACCCTACAAACGCCGATCCTCTGTTTCGTTGGCCCCCCCGGCGTCGGCAAGACATCCCTCGGCAGATCAATCGCACGGGCTCTAGACCGAAAGTTCGTGCGCATGAGCCTTGGCGGCATCCGCGACGAGGCCGAGATCCGAGGCCACCGGCGCACGTACATCGGCGCACTGCCGGGCCGGATCATCCAGTCGATGCGCACGGCGGGAACGCGCAACGCGGTGATCATGCTCGACGAAATTGACAAGGTTGGCGCGGACTTCCGGGGTGATCCATCTGCCGCGTTGCTCGAGGTGCTCGACCCGGAGCAGAACTGGGAGTTCAGCGACCACTACCTCGAGGTTCCCTACGACCTCTCACAGGTGCTCTTCATCACCACGGCGAATATCGCCGAGACGATCAGCCCGCCGCTCCGCGACCGGATGGAGATCATCCGCATCACCGGATACACCGAGCAGGAGAAGGTGCAGATCGCCGAGCGCCACCTCGTCCCGCGCCAGCTGGATCAGCACTCGCTCGACGCCGATGAGCTGCAGATACCCCGCGAAACCATCGTCGCGATGCTCCATGGATACACCCGCGAAGCCGGGGTTCGGCAGCTCGACCGGACCATCGCCGAGATCGCGCGCAAGGTGCCGCGCAAGCTCGCTGCGGGCGCGACGCCACCTGTGGTCATCACACCGGATGAGCTGTCCGACCTGCTCGGTCCCCGGCGCCACGATTACGGTGAGGCCCAGGAGCAGGATGAGATCGGTGCGGTGACGGGCGTCGTGGTGAGCGAGGTCGGCGGCGACATCATCACCGTCGAGGCACTCGCCATCGAGACGAAGGCGGACCTCGTGCTGACGGGACAACTCGGCAGCGTGATGGAGGAGTCCGCGCGCGCGGCCCTGTCGTGGGCGAAGGTCCACGCCGTCGAGTACGGAGCGCCTCGCGACTTCTTCGACACCCATGCGATCCACGTGCACGTTCCCGCAGGCGCGATCCCCAAGGACGGTCCCTCGGCGGGCGTAACCATGGCGACCGCGATGGTGTCGGTTGCATCCTCACGCAGAGTGCGACGCGACTTGGCGATGACCGGTGAGGTGACGTTGCGGGGCAAGGTGCTTCCCATCGGGGGAGTGAAGGACAAGCTGCTCGCCGCGCATCGCTCGGGATTGAAGACCTTCATCCTGCCGGCAAAGAATCTGCGCGATCTGTATGAGGTCGACAAGGAGATCCTCGACGCCATCGAGGTTGTGCCGGTCGACAACGTGGGCGAGGTGCTCGATCGTGCGTTGGTTGAGTCGGACGCTCCGCGCCGGCGCGAACGCCGCGGTGCCGGGTTCGTGCTCCCGATCACAGCTGCGGACGTCATCGGTCCGATCAACGCCGGGCCCGCGTAATCTTTCGCCCGTGACGGAAACGCTGCGAGACCTGGTCGAGCTTGCGATCGTCGTCGATCCGACGTTCGATCAGAACTGCTATGTCCTTCGCCGTCGCGACACCACCGACGTCCTGGTGGTCGACCCTGGACTGCAGTTCCCGCAGACGCTCGCACTGCTGGACGAACGCGGGTTGCGCTGTGAGCGCATCCTGCTGACTCACGGACATCCCGATCACGTGAGCGGTGTCCCGGCACTCAAGGCCGTGTTTGGATGCGAGGCCTCGATCCATCCAGGTGATCGCGAACAACTCGAAGCCGTGCGCTACCTTCCCGGCCTGCCAGATGACTTTCCGGATGTTGTCTGTGAGCGGGACCTGAAGGATGGCGAGGTGCTTCGCTGGCACGCCCTCGATATCGAGGTTGTGCATACGCCGGGCCACACTCGCGGTTCGGTGTGCTTTCGCCTCGGCCCAGATCTGCTCTCCGGGGACACCCTCTTCAATCGGGGCGTGGGTCGCTATGACCTCCCCGGTGGATCATGGCCCGCGCTCATCTTCTCGATCGAGCATCGCATCTACACGCTGCCCCCGGAGACAGTCGTGTACCCGGGTCACGGGCAGCGAACCACAGTCGATGCGGAGATGCGCAACAACCCGTTTGTGGTGCATCCGCGCTACCGCTGATTCAGGGACCCTGTGCTAGGGTGGCCGCGACGGGCTGATGAGCCCGGGAGGGGCTGAGAATGATGAGTCACGTCGTGCGTGGTGCGCTGAGGATCGCGAGCTGCGGGGTCGCGGCCGCAACCGCGGGCTGCGGCGCCCCTTCGGGACTCGCGACCGCGTCGCCCGCTCCGAGCACGGCGGTGCCGACGGCAGCCGCGACCGCAGCAGCCTGCGCGAATCCTCAGGTCAATTCTGCCCATTCCCCCGTCGAACGACTCGCGCTTACGGTCGCGGATCTGCCGTCAGGCGGTCCGTCGCTGGTGCAGATCAGCGACGGCCGGATGAACAACACTGCCAACACGGATCAGCGCGGATTTGCCAACCCCGGCAATACGTATCGCATCGAGGATGACGTCGTGCTCGACGCCTCCACGCAGACGGCGACGGCCGACTATCCGCAGCTGCGCGACGCCGCCAAGACCCAGTTTGCGACGGTCACGACCACATCGTCGCCGGCCAGCCTCGGCTGCCAGGCGGACGAGTTCGTGGGCACGAATTCCACCGGCTACAGCCAGGTCGGCATCGCGTTTCAGGACGGCGACGTCATCGCGGTTGTCCTGCTCGTGGACGCCGCGAAGCCGGTCGATTCGACCTTCGCCGGCGCGGTCGCGCTCGCGCAGGATCAGAGGATTGTCGCCGCCTCGACCTGAGGTCAATCGGTACGGCCGAGGCGCTCGAGGAAGTCGTGCAGGATGGCGCCCGTGACACCCCAGATGACGCGGCCTGACGCTTCGTAGTAGTGCACGCGGCCGCGCATGCCGTTGCGTTCGATCTCGCGAACGCTGTGTGGCGCCACCATGAGGTCCGCGATGTCGATGCGAAACCATTCGGCGATCTCGAAGTCGTCGGTCCTGAACTCGATCGGTCGGAGCTGCATGCCGACGACCGGTGTGAGCCAGCGACCGGAGACAACTGTCGAGAACGGCGAAAGGACACCAAGAATCTCGACGCTGTCGCGATGAATCCCGAGCTCTTCACCCGCCTCGCGAAGCGCGGTCTCCACCACGCCGGCGTCCATCGGCTCGGCGCCTCCACCGGGAAACGCGATCTGCCCGGGATGGTGGCGAAGCTCCTCCGAGCGGAGCACGAAAAGCAGGGGCACGCCGGGTGCCGTCGGGTCGCAGAGGAGCAGCACGGAAGCCGGCCGCAGGCCGGCCGGCGCCTCGGTCACGATGTCGCCCGGATCATTCACGACCAGTCGGAGGCGATCGACGATGGACGCTGCTGCGCTCATGCCGCGCACACCCGCGCTGCGCGCACGGTCGAGGCCGTACGCTTGAATCGATGACCAGCGAAGCTCCA
>Ga0070766_10001545_pt1 | contig 11266 bp, 8 predicted proteins | sample HubBroMetageWFT6_FD_69782 | JGI IMG/M metagenome (GOLD analysis project Ga0070766, IMG submission 69782) | Warmed and freeze-thawed soil microbial communities from the Hubbard Brook experimental Forest, New Hampshire - Hubbard Brook CCASE Soil... | ecosystem: Environmental > Terrestrial > Soil >... | reverse complement strand
TGCAGCGCCAGGCCGGGCTGTGGCGGCGCAATCCTCCCGCCGGGCCCGTGATCGCCGCCGGCCTGACCGGCGGCATCCCGGCATTGACCGATCTGCTGTCGGCAATTGCCTGGCTCGACCAGGGAACGGTTATCCTGGCCGGGCTCGACCGAAGCTGCTCGCCCGAGGAGTGGAGCGCGACCGGGCAGGACCCGGCGCATCCGCAATATCTGCTCGCTGCGCTGCTGCAGGCGCTCGACATCGCCCCGGAAGATATCCGCGACTGGCCTTTGGCAGGCGCGGCGCCGACCTTGGGTCGCGAGCGCCGCTTGCGGCTGGTCGTGCAGGCGATGCGCCCGGCGGCGCTGACCGATGCGTGGCGCGAGCTGCCGCCGGAGCCGCCCGACGCGGTCGCCGGCCTCTCCCGATACGACTGCACCAGCCCGCAGGACGAGGCGGCGACGATCGCGCTGCTGCTGCGCCGGTCGCTGGAGACGCCGGCGGCGACGGCGGCGCTCGTCACCCCGGACCGCGAGCTCGCCCGCCGGGTCACCACGGAATTGCGGCGCTGGGGCATCGACATCGACGACTCCGCCGGCGTGCCGCTCAACCGCACGCCGCCGGGCGCGTTTCTGCGCCTGGTGCTGGACCTGGCCGAGAGCGCGCTGGCGCCGGTACCGCTATTGGCGGCGCTGAAGCACCCGCTCGCCGCCGGCGGGCTCGCCCCGGAAGTCTTCCGCGACCGTGCCCGCCGGCTCGAAAACGCGATCCGCGGGCCGCGCCCGGCGCCCGGCTTCGCCGGTCTCAAAAGGGCGCTGGCCGACAGCAAACCCGTGCTGCGCGATTTTGTGCGCAGGCTGGACTACTACCTCGGCCAGCTTGCCGACCTGCTCGCCGCCGAGAGCGTGCCGCTGGTCGAAGTGGCGGCGGCTCATATCGCCGCGGCGGAGCGGCTGGCGGCGACCGCCGAGGAAACCGATGTCGCTCGGCTGTGGCGAGACACAGCCGGCGAAGCCGCGGCGCATTTCTGCCACGAGTTGCTCCAGGCCGGCGCCGATTTCCCGGCGATGCCCGGCCGCTACTACCCGGCGCTGTTCGAGGCGCTTGCCGCCGGTACGGTGGTCCGGCCGAACTTTGGCCGACATCCCCGGCTGGCCATCTGGGGCCTGGTCGAGGCGCGGCTGCAACAAGCCGATCTCGTTGTGCTCGGCGGCCTCAACGAGGGGACCTGGCCGGGCCCGGCAGCCTACGACCCATGGATGTCGCGGCAGATGCGGCAGGAGTTCGGTATCGCCGTGCCGGAGCGCGCGATCGGCATCGCCGCGCATGATTTCGCCCAGGCGCTGGGCGCGCCGCAGGTCGCACTGACCCGGGCAACGCGGCGCGAGGGCGTGCCGACGGTGCCGTCGCGCTGGCTGTTGCGGCTGGACGCGGTGCTGCGTGCGGTCGGGCTCGCCAATGGAGCTGGGAGTGCGCTCGCGGCCGACCCCGAGATTCTGGCTGCTGCGGCATTGCAGGACGAGCCCGGACGCTATGTCCCACGACCGCCGGCGGCGCCGTGCCCGCCGCTTGCCACACGGCCGCGGCAATTGCCGGTCACGTCGATCGAGACCTGGATCCGCGACCCCTATGCGATCTATGCCCGCTACATTTTGCGCCTGAGGGCGCTCGACGACCTCGATGCCGATCCCGGCCGGGCCGAGCTCGGGATCGCGGTGCACGAAGCGCTCGCCCAGTTCGTGCGCCAGTTTCCGCGCGAGTTGCCGAGCACGGCCGAGTTCGAGCTGATCGAGATCGGCCGAGAGGTGTTCGGCCCGATCCTGTCGCGGCCGGGCGTCTGGGCGTTCTGGTGGCCGCGTTTCGAGCGCATCGCCCGCTGGTTCGTTGGCGAGGAGATGGTACGGCGCGCCGAGATCGCCGAGAGCGTCAGCGAGACAAAGGGCCGCCTGTTGATCCCGGCGCGCGGCGGAATCTTCACGGTGACCGCGACCGCCGACCGCATCGACCGCCTCGCCGACGGCGGGCTGGTGCTGATCGATTACAAGACCGGCGCGCTGCCGACGAAACCGGAGATCGACAACGCCATTGCGGTGCAATTGCCGCTCGAAGGCGCGATTGCCCGCAGCGGCAGCTTCGAGGGGATCGCCGGCATCCCGGCGCTGCTCGAATACTGGAAGCTTTCCGGCAGCGAGCCGGCGGGTGAGCGAAAGCCGATCGGCGAAGACGATCCGGCCGCGCTGATCGACCGGGTTTTCGCGAAGGTCGTGTCGCTGATCGACCGCTTCGACGACCCGGCAACCCCCTATCTGCCGGTGCCGATCGCGCTGTGGCAGCCGCGCTTTTCCGAGTACACGCATCTGGAGCGCCTCGACGAAGCCGAGGCGGCGCCATGAGCCGCTTGGACGAGGCAGCCGCGACACAGCGCCAGGCGCTCGGCCCCGGCGCCTCGGTCTGGGTCGCCGCCTCGGCCGGGACCGGCAAGACCAAGGTGCTGACGGATCGGCTGTTGGCGCTGATGCTCGACGGCACCGATCCGGCGCGCATCCTGTGCCTGACCTTCACCCGCGCCGCCGCCGCCGAGATGGCGAACCGGGTCAATGCGCGCCTTGCCGCGTGGACCACAATGCCCGCGGGCAAGCTCGCCGAGGAGCTGGTCGAGCTGACCGGGCGATACCCGCAGGAATATGAGACCGCCCGTGCGCGTCAGCTCTTCGCACGGGTGCTCGATGCGCCGGGCGGCGCCAAGATCGCAACGATCCACGCGTTTTGCCAATCGCTGCTGCGCCGGTTTCCGCTCGAAGCCGGCGTACCGCCCGAATTCGCCGTGATCGACGAGCGCAGCGCCCAGGAGGCGCTGGCCGAGGCGGCGGAAAGCATCATTGTCGCGGCGCGCGAACGGCGCGCACCGGAGCTGGCCGAGGCCCTTGCCATCGTCGCCGGCTACGCTCCGGAGGAACGGTTCGCCGAATTGATGGCCGCGCTTGCCGCCGATCGCGGCAAGCTGCGCACCGCGCTCGCCGATGGCGAGGCGGCGTTGCGACGCCGGCTTTGCGCTGCGCTGGCGATCGCAGACGACGCCACCTCGGACAGCCTCGTCGCGGCATTCTGCGCGCTCGGGGCCTGCGATGAACCCGCCCTGCGCGAGACCGGCGCGGCGCTCGCCGCGGGCTCCTCGACCGATCGCCAGCGCGGTATCGTGCTCGCCCGTTGGTGCGAGAGCCCCGACAACCGCCACGAAGTAATCGACGCCTACATCGACGCCTTCCTGACTCAGGAAGGCAAGATCCGCGACACGCTGATCACCAAAGCCGCGGCGACAAAATCCAACGCGGATTTGCGAGCGGTATTGCAGGCCGAAGCAGAACGGGTCCTGCGGTTCACCGAAGAGCGGGCCGGCCTCGGCCTGGGCGAGGCGACCTGCGCGCTGGCCCGCCTCGGCGACGCGCTGCTCGCTGCCTATGAGCAGCGCAAACGGTTGCACGGCGTCCTCGATTACGACGACCTCGTGTCTAAGGCACTGGACCTGCTGCGGCGTCCCGGGGTCGCGCCCTGGGTGCTGTTCAAGCTCGATGGCGGGCTCGACCACATCCTGATCGACGAGGCGCAGGACACCAACCCCGAGCAATGGGAGATCGTCGCCGCACTGGCCGAGGAGTTCTTCACTGGCGAGAGCGCGCACGACCGGGTGCGCACGATCTTTGCGGTCGGCGACGCCAAGCAATCGATCTACAGCTTCCAGCGCGCCGACCCGCGCGCCTTTGTCAGGATGCGGCAGCACTTCCAGGGCCGGGTGGCAGCGGCGAAGCAGGATTGGACCGTGGTGCCGCTGGAGATCTCGTTCCGCGCCAGCGAGCCGCTGCTGCAGGCGGTCGACGCGGTTTTCCGGAACGCGGCCGCCGCCGACGGGGTGGCACTCGACGGCGAGACGATCCGCCACGTCGCGGCGCGTATCGGGCAGGCCGGCATCGTCGAGCTGTGGCCGGCGGTGCTGCCGGAGGCCGAAGAACCGAACGAAACCTGGGACGTGTCCGCGCCCCGACGCCGGCCGGCGGAGCCGCGCACCCGGCTCGCCCGCGCGATTGCCGCGACCATTCACCGATGGCTCGTCGAGGGCGAGCGGCTGGAGCCGCGCGGCCGCGCCTTGCGCCCGGGCGATATCATGGTGCTGGTGCGCCGCCGCAACGCGTTTGTCACGGATCTGCTGCGAGCGCTGAAGCAGCGCGGCGTACCGGTCGCCGGTGCCGATCGCCTTCACCTGAGCGAGCAGCTCGCGGTGCAGGATCTGGTCGCGCTGGGCCGGTTTCTGCTGTTTCCGGAAGACGATCTGACCTTGGCGACGGTGCTGAAAGGACCGCTGTTCGGGATTTCCGAGGACGAGCTGTTCATGCTCGCCCACAATCGCGGCGAGCAGAGATTGTGGAGCCGGGTGCGGCGGCTGGCTGCGAAATACCCGGCGATCGGGCAGGCCGCCGAGCGCTTGCAGCAATTGCTCGCCCGCGCGGATTTCGTGCCGCCCTTCGAGCTTTATGCCGAGATCCTCGGCGCCGAGGGCGGCCGCCGGGCGATGCTGGAGCGGCTCGGACCGGAGGCGGCCGACCCGATCGACGAATTCCTCGCCCTGGCGCTCGCCTACGAGCGCGAGCATGTGCCGTCGCTGCAAGGGTTTCTGCACTGGCTCGTTGCCGGCGATATCGAGGTGAAGCGCGATTTCGGCGAACGCCAGCACGATGAGGTGCGGATCCTGACCGTGCACGGCGCCAAGGGACTGGAAGCGCCCATCGTGTTCCTGCCCGACACGATGCAATTGCCCGACCGCCAGGTGCAGCTGTTGTGGAGCGAGCGCGATGGGCTGCCGCTGTGGCGTCCGCGCAAGGAGCTGGCGGTGCCGTTTCACACGGCCGAGCGCGACGCCTTTCGCGAGCGCCAGCTGCAGGAATATCGGCGCCTCCTCTATGTCGGGCTGACCCGGGCGCAGGACCGGCTTTATGTCTGCGGCTGGCAGACCCGCAGGCCGGATATGGCGGCGCCCTGCTGGCATACGCTGTGCCATGCCGGCTGGAGCGGGCTGGCGACGGCGTTCGAGTTCGATACGCGGCCGCTGATCGGCGACCGCGACGGCTGGGCGGGCGACGGGCTGCGACTGTCGTCGGCGCAGACCGAGGCGCCGACCCGCGATTGGCCGCCGGCCGGCGCGCGCCTGGTCGGGCCATTGCCGGGCTGGGCCGCAGCGCCGCCACCTGTTGAGCCTGACCCGCCAAAGCCGCTGCTGCCGTCTCGCCCGAGCGGCCCGGAGCCGGCCACCCTGTCGCCGCTGGCCGTTACCGGCCGCGACCGGTTCAAGCGCGGCCTTCTCGTGCACCGGCTGTTGCAAAGCCTGCCGGAATTGCCCGAACCCGAACGCGAAGTGGCGGCACGGCACTTTCTGGCATTGCCGGTACATGGGCTTGATGCCGACGAGCAGGCGGAGATCTGCGCCGAGACGCTCTCGGTGCTCGCCGATCCTGCATTGGCCGAGCTGTGGGGGCCGCAAGCGCAGGCCGAGGTGCCTGTGGTCGGGCTGATCTCGGGGTCACGCCCGGGGGCCCGCCAGGCGCTGTCCGGTCAGATCGACCGGCTGCTCGTCACCCGGGACCGGGTGCTGATCGTCGATTACAAGACCGTGCGGCCACCGCCGGCGACCGAAGACGAGGTGCCGCGCCTTTATTTGCAGCAGCTGGCGACCTACCGTGCAGCCCTTGCGCGCATATACCCGGACCGTCCGGTCGAGTGCGCGCTGCTGTGGACGGAAGGCCCGCGCCTGATGCCGATCAGCTCCGCGCTGCTCTCCCGGCACTTACCTTGACGCCGCTTTTGCGGCTCCCCTAATCTCTTAACCTGTATCGAGAGGATCTTGCGATGAAGCCTACCCCCGTCAACGATGGCAGTTTTGATGAGCTGGTGCTGCGCTCTACGGAGCCTGTGCTCGTCGACTTCTGGGCCGAGTGGTGCGGGCCCTGCAAGATGATCGCGCCATTCCTCGACGAGCTGGCCACCGAGATGGCGGGGAAGGTCACCGTCGCGAAGGTCAACATCGACGAGAACCCGCAGACGCCGCGCAAATACGGCGTGCGCGGCATTCCGACGATGATGCTGTTCAAGGGCGGCCAAGTGGCGGCGACCAAGATCGGCGCACTGCCGAAGAGCAAACTCTACGAATGGGTCGAGTCGGTGCTGTAGCGCCGGTTCGCGGCTACTTTCGATCACTCATCTGCAACGGCAAACCCCGCGGGCTGGGGCTAGCGGGTGGGACTATCAACGGCATCCGGCTGCCGTCGCGCGGCGGGACCAGCGCCATCTGGCGATCGAAATCCTGTGGTGCGGCAATGACCTCACGGTCGGGCCGGTGCGCACCGAAGAGCGACTGAGCCAGCGCCTGCACCCTCCCATACCAATCTTCGATGTCGAGCGATGCGGCGCGGCCGCTGCTCGCTGACGCAGCGAGCACCAGCGCGGCTGGGATCAGCGCCTTGCGCATCTCGAGCCTCCCCAACGATTACCCGTTCTCGGCCAGCACGACCCCGGCGAGGTGCAGCGAGCCGCAGATCAGCACTCGCGCCGGACCGGGCTGGGCGATGATATCGCGAAGCGCAGCTGTAACCGAAGCGGCTTCCCGTGCCTCCAGGCCGAGCCCACGCGCCGCTGCCGCGATTTCTGCGGCCGGGTGCGGGTTTTCCTCGCCGGGGATTGTCACCGCCTGCACTGAGCGCGCATAGGGCACCAGCGGGGCGAAAAAGCCGCCGGCGTCCTTGGTGTTCAGCATGCCGACAATCATATCGAGCGGGCGGTCGCGCCATCCCACCGCGACCTCGGCGAGGGCTTCGGCGGCCAACGCGTTATGCGCGCCATCGAGCCACAAATCCCAACCGGATGGCAGCGTCTCGACCAGCGGCCCGCGCCTCAGTAACTGCAGCCGCGCCGGCCAGTCGATATGGCGCAGTCCCTCGGCGATTGCCGCCGGCGCCAGCGCGAATTGCGGCAGCTGTTCGAGGCAGGCGATCGCGACGCCGGCATTGACGATCTGATGGGGTCCGAGCAGCGACGGCAGCGGCAGATCGAGCGCCCAGCGCGAGCCTTCGTAACGCATCCCCATACCGGCCGCGGCGCAATGCCATTCACTTTCGGAACGATAGAGCGGCGCGCCAATCGCCGCGGCGCGTGCCTCGATTACGGCTTCCGCCTCGGCGGGTTGCGGGCCAATGACGGCGGGCACCTCCGGTTTCAGGATGCCGGCCTTCTCGCCGGCGATCGCCGCGATCGTGTCGCCGAGAAAGGCCTGGTGATCGATCGAGACCGGGGTGATCGCCGTCGCTGCCGGCCGGCACAGCACGTTGGTTGCGTCGAGCCGGCCGCCAACCCCGACTTCGAGCAGGACGATGTCGGCTGGGATGCGCATAAACGCGAGGAACGCCGCCGCCGTGGTGATCTCGAAAAAAGTGATCGGCTCGCCGCGATTGGCGCGCTCGCATTCCTCGAGCAACGCGAGCAGCGCCTCCTCATCGACCAGCTTGCCGGCGAGGCGGATGCGCTCGTGAAAGCGAACGAGGTGCGGCGAGGTATAAGCGTGCACCCGATATCCGGCGGCCTCGAGGCAGGCGCGCATGGTCGCTACTGTCGAGCCCTTGCCCTTGGTGCCGGCGACATGAACGGTCGGCGGCAGGCGTTTGTGCGGATTGCCCAGCGCGGCAAGCAGCCGCTCGACGCGGCCGAGCGACAGATCGATCTTCTTCGGGTGCAGCTGCATCAGCCGCGTCAGCACCCGGTCGCTGGCGGCCGGCGAGGTCATTCCGCTCCGGCAGCGCCGGCGGCCAGAGGCGGCAATATCTCCATTGGAGGCGCCTCACCGTGATGTGGTTCGCGCAGCAACGACAGAATGCGGGCCAAGGTCGCCTGCAGCTCGCCGCGCGGCACGACCTGGTCGACCATGCCGTGCTCGTACAGGTATTCGGCGCGCTGAAACCGCTCCGGCAGTTTCTCGCGAATGGTCTCCTCGATGACCCGCGCGCCGGCAAAGCCGATGACCGCGCCGGGCTCCGCCAGCGTGACGTCGCCGACCATCGCAAAGGAAGCGGATACTCCGCCCGTCGTTGGATCGGTCAGCACCACGACGTAGGGCAGCCCCGCCTCCTTGACCATGTCGGTGGCAAGGATCGTGCGCGGCATCTGCATCAAGGAGAGGACGCCCTCCTGCATACGCGCGCCGCCCGAGGAAGGCACGACGATCAGCGCCGCCTCGCGCTCGACGGCGCGCCGCGCGGCTGCGAGGAGCGCCTCGCCGACCGCGACCCCCATCGACCCGCCCATGAATTCGAAATCGAACGCGGCGACGATCGCGGCGATGCCGCCGATCCTGCCCTCGGCCACCGCCGCGGCGTCGCTGCCGGCGCCGAGCGCCGCCTGCCCCTCGCGCAGGCGGTCGATGTAGCGCTTCCTATCGCGGAAGCGTAGCGGGTCGGAAGGCACGCGCGGCAACTCGATCTTGTCGAAGACGCCGCCGTCGAACAGCATCTTGAAGCGGGCCTCGCTGCCGATGCGGAAATGATGGCCGCAATGGCGGCACACTTCGAGGTTGGCGGCGAGCTCGCGATGAAACAGCATCTGCTCGCAGCCGGGGCATTTCCGCCATAGATTGTCCGGCACGTCCTTGCGGGTGAAGGCGCGGATCTTCGGCAGGACGTAGTTGGTCAGCCAGTTCATCGGGCCTGGATCATGACGGTCCCGGGCCGGCCGGCGAAGTAGGCTGTCATCGCCCCGCCACTTACGGCCAATTCTGTGCTGAGTGGTAGATGCGCAAAATCTCTACCGTATCGTCGTTGACGCGATAGACGTCGATATAGGGCAGAGGCGCGAAAACAAGTTCCCTCGTACCGGCGACACGGCCGCTTCGTCCGCGATTGGAAAACAGATCCAGGCCCATGCAGCGGTCGTAAAGTGTTTTCGCCACCTGCCGGGCGGCAGTCGGGTTCTCTCGCGCAATATGGCGAGCAATGCGTTCGAGGTCTTGCGCCGCTGGGCGGGTCCAGCGGACCTGCATCAGGCCTTCAGGGCGCGCTCAACGTTAGCCCAAACTTCCTCAGCCCCACCGAAATCGCCACTGTCGGCGGCTACCAAACCGAGTCTGACCGCTTCGGCAAAACGGGCTTCGTCGTTTAGGAGCCGATCTACCGCCTCCCGAACGAGATCGTCCGCTTTGCGGCCATCCCGGGCGGCGAGCTCGGCAAGACGGGCTTCCTGATCCGGGTTTAGCTCGATTTCCATGTTCTACAGATTAGACCGGCCGCGGTTCCGAACAAGGGCTCAACCGTAGCTCAACTCCGCCGTATCGGGTCCCACAATCGGCGGAGAAGAGCTTCAACCCCGTTCGAGCTGGCTGGGAGCATCAATGCGGATTGCCAGTCTGCGCTTTTGATATCACAACAATCCGGATTTGTCAAGATGAAATTGTGAATTGCGAAAATGACCTTGGGTCGTCTCAGGTCCTGCGCGCGGCGCGCACGCCGGCGGCGAGGGCGCGAATGTCGGCGAGGACGCGATCGACGAGGCCGGGCTTGGCTTTGCCCTCGGCGTCGAGGTTGAGGGCGAGGCGGTCAACGAGCGCGGTACCGACGACGGCCGCGTCGGCGGCCTTGGCGACCTCGGCCGCTTGCAACGGGTTCTTGATGCCGAACCCGACCGCGACCGGCAATTCGGTGAACCGGCGCAAACGGGCGACCGCGGCCTGCACGCTGGCGGCAGTAGCCGAACGGGTGCCGGTGATACCGGCGATGGCGACGTAATAGATGAAGCCGCTGGCGTGCGTGACGATAGCCGGCAGCCGCGCCTCGTCGCTGGTCGGCGTCGCGAGGCGCACGATATCGAGCCCGGCGGCGCGCGCCGGCCCGGCCAGCTCGGCATCCTCCTCGGGCGGCAAGTCGACGATGATCGCGCCATCGACCCCGGCCGCCGCCGCGTCGCGGGCGAACGCCTCGGCGCCATACTGGTAGATCGGGTTGTAGTAGCCCATCAGCACCAAAGGCGTATCGGCGTCGCGTGTGCGCAGGCGTTCCACCATCGCCAGCGTCTTGCGCAAGGTCATGCCCGCCTTCAGCGCCCGCTGTCCGGCGGCCTGGATCGACGGACCGTCGGCCATCGGGTCGGAGAACGGCATGCCGATCTCGACGAGGTCGGCGCCGGCTCCGGCGAGGCCTTCGAACAGCGCGAGCGAGGTGTCGGGGTCCGGATCGCCGGCGGTCAGATAGGCGACGAGCCCGGCCCGGCCCTCTTGCCGCAATTGCGCGAATCGGCGTTCGATCCGGCTCATCACGCCCGCTCGTCACGGCCGGACTCGATCCGGCCATCCAATTGGATCCTCGGGTCAAGCCCGGGGATAACGATGAAGAGAGGGCGGCTCAAAGCCCGACCCCGAGATGGTCGGCGACGGCGAAGATGTCCTTGTCGCCGCGGCCGCACATATTCATCACCATCAAATGATCGCGCGGCAGGGTCGGCGCGATCTTGGCCACATGGGCAAGCGCATGCGCCGGCTCCAGCGCCGGGATGATGCCTTCCTGCCGGCTGCACAGCTGAAACGCTTCGAGCGCCTCGCCGTCGGTGATCGAGACGTATTGCACACGCCCCAGATCGTGCAGCCAGGCATGCTCGGGACCGATGCCGGGATAATCGAGACCGGCCGAGATCGAATGCGCGTCGCGAATCTGGCCGTCCTCATCCTGCAGCAGATAGGTGCGGTTGCCATGCAGCACGCCAGGCCGTCCGCCATTGAGCGATGCGGCATGCAGCCCGGTCTCAATGCCGTTGCCGCCGGCCTCGACACCGATCATCGCCACATCGGGCTCGTCGAGGAACGGGTGAAACAGGCCCATCGCGTTGGAGCCGCCGCCAATGCAGGCGACCAGCGTATCGGGGAGCCGGCCTTCCGCCTGCATCAGCTGCTCGCGTGTCTCGCGTCCGATCACCGACTGAAAGTCGCGCACCATCGCAGGATAAGGGTGCGGGCCGGCAACCGTGCCGATCACGTAGAAGGTATCGTCGACATGCGCGACCCAATCGCGCAACGCCTCGTTCATCGCATCCTTGAGGGTTGCCGTGCCGGAATGGACCGGCACGACATCGGCGCCTAGGAGCCGCATGCGGAAGACGTTCGGCTTCTGCCGCTCGATGTCGGTCGCGCCCATGTAGACGACGCAAGGGATGTCGAACAGCGCGCAGGCGGTGGCGGTCGCGACGCCATGTTGCCCTGCGCCGGTCTCGG
>Ga0070766_10001540_pt1 | contig 11277 bp, 6 predicted proteins | sample HubBroMetageWFT6_FD_69782 | JGI IMG/M metagenome (GOLD analysis project Ga0070766, IMG submission 69782) | Warmed and freeze-thawed soil microbial communities from the Hubbard Brook experimental Forest, New Hampshire - Hubbard Brook CCASE Soil... | ecosystem: Environmental > Terrestrial > Soil >... | reverse complement strand
AAGCGCTGGTATTTCGACATTGGCGCGCATGTCCAGAAAGGTCAGTTGCTCGCGGAGATTGAAACTCCCGAGATCGATCAGCAATTGCAACAGGCCCAAGCGGACCTGGGTACCGCACAAGCCAACCTCAACATCGCCAAGATCACCGCCAGCCGCTGGCAAGACCTGGTCAGCACGGGCTCGGTATCCCAGCAGGAAACCGACCAGGCGGTCAGCAATCTCAGCGCGGTGAAAGCCGCCGCCGAATCTAGTTCCGCGAACGTGCGGCGGCTTGAGCAGCTACAATCCTTCGAAAAGATCTACGCCCCTTTTGACGGCATCATAACCGCCCGCAATACGGACATCGGAGCACTGATCGATGCGGGTGCTAACACACAACCGAAGGAGCTCTTTCACATCGCCGCCATTCGCACGCTCCGCTTGTACGTCGCGGTTCCCGAGGTGTACTCCCGTGCCGCGCGCTCCGGTGCGCCGGCTACTTTGACCCTCGATGAATTCCCGGGCCAAACCTTCCATGGCACTCTCGTTCGCAACGCCAACTCCATCGACATCGCCTCGCGTACGCTGCTTGTGGAAGTCGATGTTGACAATCCGACCGGCCAGCTGTTGCCGGGAGCTTACGTGTTTGTGCATCTCAAGCTGCCCGACCAAACTCGCTCGGTCACCATTCCATCGAATACCTTGATCTTCCGCAAAGAAGGCTTGCAGGTCGGACTGGTTCGTAGGGGGAAAGCCGAATTGGTTCCAGTCAAGATCAGCCGCGATTATGGCAATAGCGTTGAAATCGTTTCAGGTCTGCAACCAACGGACGCCGTTATTGTCGATCCATCGGACTCTCTCGTCGCCGGCATGGCTGTTCGTCTACCCAGCAAAGCAACGGGCGGATCCAAACCATGAAGTACGTAATCGGTGTGGCCCGTCTAATCCTTACCGGAATCGTCGCGCTGCTTCTCGTGCTGCTCCTCGTGGCGCTTGAAGGCTGTACGGTCGGTCCCAAATACATCAAACCCACCACCCCGATTACGGCGGCCTATAAGGAAGAACCACCCGCTGCATTCAAGGAATCAAACCAGTGGCAGCCCGCAAAACCTGGGGACCAGGCGAGCCACGGAAAATGGTGGGAGGCTTTTGGCGATCCCGAGCTCAATCAGCTGGAAGAGCAGATCGCCAGTTCCAATGAAAACTTGAAAGTCGCGGAAGCGCGCTTCCGCGAAGCCCGTGCGGCGATTCGCTTCAATCGCGCTTCGCAGTTTCCAACCATCTCCACCGCGCCGAGCGCTAGCTATGTCAAGAATTCAGATTTTTCGCCGAGCTTTCCGTCGAAGATCCAAGAGTCCAGCAAGGGTGATTTCGTGCTGCCCTTCGATCTTTCCTATGAGCTGGATCTCTGGGGCCGCGTGCGGCGCACCGTGGCCGCCGCGCGGGAAGAAGCGCAAGCGAGCGCGGCCGACTACGAGACCGCCAAGCTTAGCCTCGAGGCGGAACTCGCGATGGACTATTTTGAATTGCGCAGCGCCGATGCGCAGAAACAACTTCTCGACGATACGGTAAAAGCCTATACCAACAACGTGGAACTCACGGTGCATCGCTTCCAAGGAGGCGTGGCTCCGAGGGCCGACGTGGCGCAAGCGCAGACCCAGCTGGACACGACTCGCGTACAGGACACCGATGTCACGGTGCAGCGTGCGCAATTCGAACACGCGATCGCAATTCTGATCGGGAGACCGCCCGCGGAATTCACCCTCGCGACAGCTCCACTCAACTTCCAACCACCCAGCATTCCGATTGGCCTACCTTCCGAACTATTGCAGCGACGCCCGGACATCGCTGCCGCGGAGCGCCGAGTGGCGGAAGCGAACCAGCAGATCGGTATCGCTCGTGCTGCCTATTTTCCAACCGTGACCCTCGGTGGAACTGCGGGATTCGCTGGCTCTCAGGGTTCCAACTGGTTTACCTGGCCGAGCGGCTTCTGGGCTGTCGGCCCAGCGCTCGCCGAGACGTTGTTCGACGCGGGGCGCCGTCGTGCCACGTCCGAATCGGCGCGCGCGAACTACGATGCCGCGGTCGCAACCTATCGTCAGACTTCGCTGACAGCGTTCGAGGAAGTTGAAGACAACGTCGCCGCCTTGCGCATTCTCGAAGACGAAACGCAACAGCAACAGCAGGCCGTCGCGTCATCGCAGGAATCTCTTCAACTTTTTACGAACCGCTACCGAGGCGGGGTCGATACCTACCTCCAGGTCATCACCGCACAGACGATCGAGCTCGCCAACGAACGAAACGCCATTGACATCCTGCGTCGTCGGTTGGACGCGAGCGTGCTTTTGGTCAAAGCACTCGGAGGAGGCTGGAACGCGTCCAATCTTCCTACCTTCGGTGCGTCTTCCGTTCGGGACTATTGAAGATCAGAGTGTTCAGGGGGTGGAGGGCCCGACACGGCAGGGTGGCCGGGTGGCAGCGTTGGGTTGGAGGCGCTAGCGTTTGGCGGAATCAGTTCGCGGAAATTGGGTAATGTTCCGTGAGTTGGCGCTTCGCTGGTTTGAAGGTGGGGATTTTTGCCAGGATCGGGATGTTCGATGGCCCCGCCGGCGGCATTCGTTTTTACCACGACCCATTGCTGGTCGTGTTTTTCCATGGAATAGGAGACGCGCATTCCGGCCCCAGGGGGCGCGCCGGTTTTTGGCAGATATTCGACTTGCGCTTGCGCGCTGTCGCCTGTGATGGCGACCTTGGTGAGATTCATGTCCATAGCGGATAGATTGATAGTCTTGAGAGAAGCCAGGTGCTGGCGGATGCCTTCGCGAATGGCGTCATTGGGGCTAACCTGCTTCTGACAGCCGGTGAGAGCGGCGCTTCCCAGAAAGAGGATAGCCAGGGTGATTTTATTATTCATGTCAGACTCCTCCGCAGAGTTGCTCTGCGTAATTGCCGAATATTTGCCAAAGTTCATGCGCACTGCGAGCCGGCGAATCCGCTGCCCGTGAGCTAATTTATAACTCCGGCCAATTCCACTGTTTGCCGCGCGGCTTTCGCTTCGCTGCTGCCTTCGGTGGTCAAATCCTTTGTGCCGAAACCGATGCCGATCTTTTTTAAGAAAGCCGTGGGAGGATCGCCGCCGGCAAAAATCCAGACGAAATCGTTGGGGATCCGGTGCGTCGCGCCGTTCACGTCAAGGACGACAGAATCCGAAGTGAACTCGACTGGACTAGAATTGAGCAGCACTTTGAGTTTTCCTTTGCGGACGCACTCGTCCAGTCTACGGGCGTTGCGGTCTTTGATGCGGCTAAAGGCCGCGGATCGATACGAGAGCGTCACGGTGTTGCCAACTTGCGCGGCCAAGCCCATGGCGGCTTCGACGGCACTGTCGCCACCGCCGATGACCAAAATATTCTTGTGAACGTAATGGTCGGCTTCAATGAGCCGATACATTACCTTGGCCAGATTCTCACCTTTTACGCCGAGTTTCCGCGGGCTACCGCCTTTGCCCAGGGCCAGCACCACGTTCCAGGCGCGATATTGATTCTTGGCGGTGTGCACGGCGAAGATGCCGTGTTCGCCTTTCTGCACATCGAGAACCTTTTCACCGCGTCCAAATCTGAAGTCCGCGCGGTGCAGAACGTGGTCCCAAAATTCAAGCAATTCTTCCTTGGATAGTTCACGTTTCTTGAATTTGCCGTACATCGGAAACTCGACCGGGCTAGTCATAACCAGTTTCTGCCGGGGATATTTTGCCACCGTGCCGCCGACTTCGCCTTCGTCGAGAGTAATATAATTTAGTTTTCTTTCGATGGCGCGCAGTGAAGCGCTAATTCCCGCGGGTCCAGCGCCGACGATAATCACGTCATAGATTGCGGACGTCGCGGGGTGCGCGGTGGCGGCGGGATCGATGCGCGCGGCGATGTGGTCTATGCAATCACGACCCTGATTGATGGCATTTTTGATCAGCGCCAGTCCGCCGAGTTCGCCGATGATGAACATGTTTTTTACCGTGGTCTCATGGGCGGGGGTCAGGACGGGAGTATCCCCGTTGACGCTGGGATCGGCCATGACCATGGTGATCGCGCCGACCGGACAGGCTTCCGCGCACAGACTGTGGCCGATGCATTTATAGCCATTCACGATGACCGCTTTTCCTCCGAACATGGCGAGCACATCGCCTTCGGGGCAGACGGTGGTGCAGGCTGCGCAGCCGATGCAGGAGTTCGCGTCGATCTTTGGATGTTGTGATTGCGGACCGCGGGAAATGATCTTGCCCTTTTCGGCGGCGGAACGCGCTTCGGCGTCCCGCTTTTTTAACCCGCGAAGATGCATCACCAGAAAGAGGAGGATGATGGCGGCGGCAATCGAAAAAGAAATGAAATTGTCCATGTTCGTTTGTTCTGCGTCAGATGCGATAGCCCATGACCAGCACGAGACCGATGTGAATGATCGCCAACAGGGCAAATGCGTAGCTGAACGGGCGGTGAATCACGTGCCACAGGTTGAAGACTTGCTCAGTGCGGCTCAGAAACAAAATGTGTTTGGAAAGCGCAGCTTTTTTGCTGGCCACACGGATGGCGCGCTCGAATTTATAGTCGCTGCTGGCAAAGAGGCCAAACCCCGTCAGCAGCCACGAACCGAAACCCAGCCGCACGAGGCGTGCCCGGGAGGTGACAAAGGGCCGCTTAAAGTCGATCACAAACATGGACAGCAAAGAACCCAGCATGGTGGTTTTGGCGACTTCGGCAGCCGTCGGCAAGACATACAGAGCGTCCACCGAGAAACCAAATGCGGCGCGCTGTTCGGCTAAATCCTTCTCTAATTTTTCTTCGTTTTCTTCCATCTCTTTCTTGGTTAGCTCCGCGGCGCTGCGGCTTCTGGGAATCTGCGCATAGAGATAGCGGCCGACAAAGCCGCTAAGAGTGACCATGAGCATGCTGTAAAAGGCCATGCCGGCAATGTTTCCGAATTTAAAGGAAGCGTGGAAAGCGATGATTACCGGAGCGGCCGTTCCGAGAACGATGTGAAAATCGAGCCAATGCCGCGAGTTTCCCTGGCGTGCGAGCCAGCCCCACTTTTTCCGGAGCGGATACAGGTAGATCAGAAAAAACATGAACACGCCGAGCATGCCGAGCTTTACGCCGATGGTACCGCTCGGACGCAAGGCCTCATGTTTAGGAGAAAACGGACGCTCATCCATACCTAGCGTGTAGTAAGTAAACCCATAACCAGCAATGACCAGGATGACCGCGACAGCGGCGAGCCAGGCGAGCAGCAAGCGGACCTTGTGGCCGCGCTCCGGATCTTCGGGGACGGCGATGGAGGTGGTGGCGGTAACTTGCAAACTCATGGTCTTTCGTCCTTTAGCCCCTCGATTTCGATGGAGGCGCGAAATCTTTTGTAGCCGGTAAAGCGATGGACGTTGCGCCAATGCTGCATAGGCGTTTCCAGATCGATGGTGGCAGAGACGGGCATCCAGTACGATTCATCGGGATTATGAAATTGCACGAGAGCATAGTGGATGTCGCTTTGCATGCCTTGGAGTCCCAGATCGCTGAGGCTGGCATCGACCGCCGCGATCAAGCGCGTGATGGCGCCGCTGGACTTGTCGACCCAGATGGTGCCAGACAGCGGCAGTGGATAGTTTTTGCCCCGCAATTGCAACGCTGCGGGAGATGACGCTCCCGGAACAAATTTGAAATTGAATTTCGCCAGTGTGACTGCTCCATCATTTTCCTCGCCAAGCGGCGCAAACTCATAGCTGGATTCGTACTGAGCGTGCACGATGAGCAACAAACTGGTGAAGCCTTTGGTAAGCAGCAGGGTACGGGACGCGTCACGGAAAGGCTGCTTGCGGACATCGCGGGTTTCCTGGAGATGCAAATTCCCAGTGTCTGAAGTGGCCTGGAGTTGATAGTCGAACTTAGACTCTTCGCGGTACGCAGTCTTGTCGTTCTTACCGATGATGGTTTGCGTGATGGATTCGGCGCAGACCACGTTGGCGGCCTGTTCGAAAAAGTGTCCGACGTTCTTGCGTGCGCGGGCGAGCGGCTCCATCGCGGAGGCGTCCGGCGCGACTTGCGTTTTTTCCGCGGTCTCTTGCGCGAAGAGTCCAGCGTTGAAGAAGTTGGCGCAAAAACCCGCAAGCGCCATGCAGCGCAAGCTTCTGAAAAAGGTCGCGCGCGAGCAGCGAACCTGGAGAAAAGTCTTCATTTGCGAAAGCTCCCAAAGCGGTAGCCGATCACTGTGGACCACTGTTTGTAATTCAAGGTGGTGCCGTTGTACCAACCGAAGTTCGTCTCCATAAAATACCTGGGACCGACGTTCCAGTCGGCTTCGGCATTCACAAAAGTGGAATTATTGTTGGAGGACAGGCTCGAAAGAAAAGTCTGTTTGCCGCCGCTCAGTTGCACGCGCAACGATTCGCTGACGCTTCTCGAGAGAGAAAATGACTCGTACTGGCCGCTGCCGAAGGCGCTGTTGAATTTCGAGTAGTGCGCATCGGCGTTCAATCCAGTTTTCCCGATGTTAGCGAAACCTACTCCGAAGCCCTCATTGAGCGAGGATTTTTGATCGGAGGAAACGCTGCTCTTACCGAGGCTGGTATAAAGCGTGATGTGTTTGGGTAACTCGACGCGGACATCGCCGCTGATGCCTTGGAATAGATAATTGTCCAACAGCCCGGTGACGATCAAGCGCGGATCAAAAGTGGGGAGATTGCGGAAATAATTGTGGTTTAAGCCGAAGCTGAGCCGGGCGAATGGTTGAAAGTGTAGCGAGGTATAGCTTTGCGAAATACCGGTGGGATTGCGGCCACCGCCAGGGAGCGGGGAAACGCGTGCTTCATCGGCTTGCAAGGAATTGAAGAAGGTCACATAGCGCTTCCAAGAGAAGGAGTTCTCAAAAAAAGCGAACTGCCGCATCACGCGCCACTGAATACTGGTTATCGCGATTCCGGCGGTGGTGAATAAACGCAGACGGTCATAATCGCCGGCGGTGTAGTTGATGAATGCGCCGGCGATGTGCTGGTCAGGGTAGTAGCTCCACGACGTGGGATTGGGGGTAGAGCCGGCAAAAAATCCCGCGGTTACTTTGCGTGAAAGTTTCCGGGCGAAATAGGCGCCATCGATGGTGCTGAGGCTAGGCGCCCAGGGCAAGTACAAACGGCCAATGCCAATTCTGACGGGAGAGTACGGACTGTCGTAGGTGAAGACGAGTTCGTAGGTGCGATTGATCAGGTCGTTGAGAGTCGTCGGCTGCGTGCCAGGGTTTTGAGAATTGCTCGAGTTCAGGTTGCCGCGCCAGTAGCCGGTGAAATTCCAATAGGTGCCGCCGATGAAGGTCATGTCGGCGTTAATGAGCATGCCCAGCTGGCGAGACGAGAGGCCGCCGGATTCCTGGGTATCGCCGAAATCAAAGCCGAAGCGTCCGCGCACGCGACCGACGGGAGACTCTTGCAGAATTTGTTTTTCCTGTACCTCACGAACTTCATCGTCCAGTGGATCTCCGTAGGTGAACCCCACGGTGGTGGAATATTGATCGGATTCCTGCGCGTTGTCGGTAGCGCGACGATTTTGCACGCTCTCGACGGATAAGAATGCGACCAAGCCTACGCGCACCTCGCCGGCGGAACTGAGAATCGCGCACACGGAGGAGGTATCGGCTACGGAGACTACTTGAAGTTCGGCGATGTGCTCTTGTCCGCGGAAGCGCAGGCCGTTGCTGAGATCGCCGTCTGGCGGCGGTTTCACGGCGGCGAGTTTCATGCCTTCTTCAAGGCCGGCGTTGCGGCCAGCGGCGAGATAAACACTGTCGCCAGTAACGTACTTGATGCGGAATACGGCAGGTTTTTCGCTGGCCTGCAAGGGCGGTGATTGCTTTTCAGCTTGCTGTGGCGGGACAGCTGCATCCGCGGCTTGTTCGATGGGGGCGGACGGAGTTGCGCCGGGAGCAGCGGTTGCCGGTTGACGTAATTGTGCAAGCGCGGACCCGGCAAGAGTTGCCAAGAAGGTGATGGCAAACATACCCAGCGCCGCCGAGCGTAGAACCGGAGCGCCCATCAGCCGCCGTTCGCGCCTTTCGGATGACAACCGGAGGCGATGCAAGTCATGGGACCGTAGGAGTAGCCCGGCTTTCCCTTGTGGATGGAATTCGTGCTGGCCATGCTGTGCGCGGACTGCGTGTGGCAATTAATGCAGGACTCCGTCGCGTAATTCGAGGAGTCCAGATGGCAATCCGAGCAAACCGCGCCGTGATGAGGAAGCTGCCAATAGGTATGGTTGAACGTCGCGCCGAGCCAGCTAGCGGTGGTGTGGCAGGTGGTGCACGTTGTGGGAAATCCCGCCGTAATGTGATTTGGCACGCCGCCGCCAAGCGTTTGCGTGCTTTGCCAAGCCGCGACGTGGCAGCTATAACAGTCGGTCGGCAAATTGCCGGAGTAATTGCTGTTGACGTGGCAGGAACTGCAAGGAGCAATCGTCGGATTCGCGTGCGCGCCGGTGAGCGGGAACCCGGTGGTGCTGTGGTCGAACATTCCCGCGGACCACGTGGTAATGGGATGGCAAGACGCGCATTGCGCCGCGGTGGTCGGGAAGCCTGCGGCCACGTGATTCGGCACCGAGCCGCCGATCGTGGTCGTACTATTGAACGCTGCGGCGTGACACCCAAAGCAGTCCGCGGAGTTCAGCGTGTAGTTGTTGTTGATATGGCAGGAAGCGCAAGGCGTGGAAAGGTGCGTGCCCACCAGCGCGAAACCCGTAACACTGTGATCGAAGGAAGCGGCGTCCCATCCTGCGGGAGTGTGGCAATTCGAGCAGTTGGCTGCCGCGAACGCCGCACCAGCCGTAGAGTGCACAGGATTGTTCGTGGCCTGCCAGGTGGTCAGGTGGCACTGCGCGTTGCCGCAATCGGTAGGAGCAATTTTCAAGGAGTAATTGCCATTGATGTGGCAGGCGCTGCAGGCGATGGTGGCGTGCGTGTTGGTTAGCGTGAATCCGGTGGTGCTGTGGTTGAACACGCCCGCGGACCACGTGGTGATCGGATGACAGGAAGCACATTGCGCGGCGGTGGTCGGAAAACCCGCGGCCACGTGATTTGGAACGTTGCCGCCTAACGTGGTGGTGCTGTTAAATGCCGCCGCGTGACAACCAAAGCAATCCGCGGAATTCAGTGTGTAGTTGTTGTTGAGGTGGCAGGAAGCGCAAGGCGTGGATAGATGCGTGCCCACCAGCGCGAATCCGGTGATGCTGTGGTCGAAAGACGCGGCGTCCCAACCCGCAGTGGTGTGGCAGTTCGAGCAATTGGCGGCTGCGAAGGCCGCTCCGGCAGTCGCGTGGGTTGGGTTGTTGGTTCCCTGCCAGGTCGAGAGGTGGCACTGCGCGTTGCCGCAATTGGTCGGCGCAATCTGCAGCGCATAGTTGCCATTGATGTGGCAGGACGAACACGCCACATTCGCATGTCCGTTGGTCAGCAGGAATCCGGTGGTGCTGTGATCGAACATGCCTGCGGACCACGTGGTGATCGGATGACAGGAAGCGCACTGCGCGGCAGTCGTGGGGAAACCTGCCGCGACGTGATTCGGAACATTCCCGCCAATCGAGGTGGTGCTGGTGTACGCGGCGGCGTGGCAGCCATAGCAGTCTGCCGAACTCAGCGTGTAATTATTGTTGGTGTGGCACTGCGCGCAAGGCGTCGCGAGATGCGTACCCACGAGCGCAAAGCCCGTGGTGCTGTGGTCAAAGGACGCCGCGGTGTTCCACCCCGTGGTGGTGTGGCAGTTGGAACAATTGGATGCTGCGAAAGCGGCGCCGGCCGTCGAGTGCACAGGATTATTAGTGCCTTGCCAGGTAGTGAGGTGACACTGCGAATTGCCGCAATCGGTCGGGGCAATCATCAGCGCGTAGTTCCCGTTGATGTGGCATTGCGCGCATTGCACGTTGGCGTGGCCGTTGGTCAACGGGAAGCCCGTTGCGCTGTGATTGAATTTTCCGTCCGACCACTTGGTGATCGAATGACAACTGGTGCAGGCGGAGGCCGTGCTTGGAAATCCCGCGGTGATGTGATTCGGGATACTGCCGCCCAGCGTAGTGGTGCTTTGCCAAGCAGCTTGATGGCAACCCAGGCAATCCGCGGAAGTCAGCGAATAGTTATTGTTGATGTGGCACTGCGCGCAAGGCGTCGACAGGTGCGTCCCGATGAGCGTGAAGCCGGTGACCCCGTGGTCGAAAGACGCACTGTCCCAGCCAGCGGGTGTGTGGCAATTCGAGCAATTTGCCGCCGCGAACGCCGGACCGGACGTCGCATGCACCGGCGTGGTGGTCTGCTGCCAAGTGGTGAGGTGGCAACCGGAAGTTCCGCAAGCGTTGGGAGCAATTTGCAAATTGTAATTATTGCTGAGGTGGCAGGAGGTGCAGGCCACGTTGGCGTGGCCCTGCGTCAGCGCGAAGCCTGTGGTGGAGTGGTCGAAGGTCGCGGTGTTCCAGCTCGTGGTGTTGTGGCAGTTGCTGCAGTTTTGCAAAGCGAACGCCGGGCCCGCGCTGCCGTGCGGCGGATTATTGGTTTGCTGCCAGGTGCTCAGGTGGCAGCCGGAAGTCCCGCAAGCCGTCGGCGCAATCTGCAAATTGTAGTTGTTGTTGATGTGGCAGGAGAGGCAAGGAACATTGGCGTGGCCTGCCGTAAGCAGAAACCCGGTGGTACTGTGATCGAACTTGGCGTTTAGCCAAGAGTCGAAAGAATGGCAGCTATCGCAAGTGGTGGTAAACACTTTACTGTTCGCTGCGTGCGGCGGGTTGTTGGTTTTCTGATAGTCCGTGAAGTGACAGGAAACGCACGCTGTAGATAGTCCTTCAAACTGACCTACTGCTGCGCTCTTGTGGCATTCATCACACTGCACCGCGGCGTGCGCCCCGAGCAGCGGAAAGCGATTCTGGTGATCGCGGATTTGATTGACGGATACTTGCCAGCCCAACACCGTGTGGCATTGCGCGCAATCCGAACCAAATTTCCGCAAGTGAATGTCAGCGTGGCAGTCGGCGCAATTCTTGCCGATGTCGGTGAACACCGGTTTGGCGTGACACTCGATGCATCGCACTCTTTCATGCATGCCGCGCAGCGGGTACTTCGTGGTGTTGTGGTCAAACTCCGGAACCGCGCGAATCGGGCGCCACGCTTGCGGGGTATGGCAGTTTTCGCAGGGAATCGTCAGTGCACCGTGTGGGCTCTTGCTATTGCTTTTCTGCGCGGAAAGGGCCGGGACCAGCAAAATCAGCCCAGAAATGAGCAGGGCCCGAACGATCGTTC
>Ga0070766_10001539_pt1 | contig 11279 bp, 10 predicted proteins | sample HubBroMetageWFT6_FD_69782 | JGI IMG/M metagenome (GOLD analysis project Ga0070766, IMG submission 69782) | Warmed and freeze-thawed soil microbial communities from the Hubbard Brook experimental Forest, New Hampshire - Hubbard Brook CCASE Soil... | ecosystem: Environmental > Terrestrial > Soil... | reverse complement strand
AGTGGTGGCCAGGGACGGAGTTGAACCGCCGACGCCAGCCTTTTCAGGGCTGCGCTCTACCACCTGAGCTACCTGGCCACTTCTCGAAACCCGCTCATCGCTGCGGGCTGCGAGGATTGTTCACTTCACGCCGATTGTTGCGGGATTCCCCACGGAATGAAACAGCTCACTGCCGAAACGCGTGCGGAACGCTCTCGATTATAGCAATGGCGGCGAGTTCACTCAACGTCCGGCGATTCCGAGGCCGACACCCAAGCAGTGAAGCTGAAGCTTTAGAGCGCGACGCGATTTCGCCGGCGACGCGAAGGGGACTCACTAGTCAGCCGCGCCTGAGATTAAACCCTGCTATAGTGAGCCCGCCGCGGGTAGGACTGTCCCGCTCATTACCGTCATCGTGCACCGGTTGACGCCGAACCAGTAGGGAATTTCGCGATAATCTTCGACCGCGAATGCTACTAAATCAGCGTCTTTTCCTGGCTCGAGGCTGCCCTTTCGGTCGGCGAGACGCAGCGCCCACGCGCCATTGATTGTCGACGCTGCAATGGTTTCCGCGGGCGACATCTTCATGTGAGTACAGGCCAGCGACATTGCCATCGGCATACTTAAGGTTGGCGATGTTCCAGGGTTGTAATCCGTTGCCAGCGCCACGGGCACGCCGGCGTCGATCAGCTTGCGGGCTGGCGGGTATTCTTTCAGTCCCAGAAAGTAGTTCGCTCCCGGCACCAGCGTGGCCACCGTATCGTGACCGGCCAACTGCGCGATGTCGGCATCATTGACGTGATCCATGTGATCAAACGACGCCGGATTAAAGCGCAGGAAGGGCAGTAGCGAAGTCTCGGTAAGTTGGCCCACGTGGGCTCTCACGCCGAAGCCGTGTTGCGCGGCTGCGGCGAAAATCCGCTCCGTCTCGGCTGCGGTAAACGCTCCTTGGTCGCAAAAAACATCCACGAACTGCGCGAGTTTCCCTTTCGCCGCCTGCGGGATCATCTCGGTACAAACAACTTCAACATATTCTCCAGAGCGACCCTGGAATTCTTTTGGAACCACGTGCGCCCCAAGCAGAGTCGCGACCAGCGTCCCCGGCCACCGGGAGGCTGCTGCGCGAATCGCCTGCAGCGACTTCAACTCCGACTCCGCGGTCAAACCGTAGCCCGACTTGGCTTCAACCGTAGTCGTGCCGTGTGCCGCCATGTGTTGTAAAACATTCACAATTTTATTGGCCAGAATTCGCTTTCCTGCCTCGCGGACGCCGTGCAAGCTGGACCGGATGCCTCCGCCGGCAGCGGCGATCTCTTCGTAGGAAGCGCCGTCGATACGCTTCTCAAAATCCACCAGCCTCGGGCTGATGAACACGGGATGCGTATGGGAGTCGACAAACCCGGGAAGCACCACCTTGCCCGCGCAGTCGATCTCGAGAACCTTCTTGCGATTTTTCTTGAGCCAGGGATCGCGCAGAGCATCTTTGGTGGCGCCGACGGAAACAATTTTTCCGCCAACCGATAAGACGGCGCCGTCTTTTATGATGCCGAGTTCCTTGAGGCCCGAACCGCGTCGCGGCCCGAAGTTGGAGGAAGCAGATTGCAGAGTAAGCAGTTGGCCGATATTGGCCAAAAGAATTGGAGTCCGAAGGGCCCCGTTTGCCTTTTCGAAGGAGGTCACTCTAGAAGCAGTTTAGCAGCCGCTCGATTGGGTTCTGAAATTCGCCCATGCGACACGCTGATGTTTTCGCTGAGTTCGTTCCATGAACCTCCCGCAGATGTGACTTCAGGCATTTTGCAAACAAGCGAACCTTTTCTATGATTTGAGCGATGCGTTCCCAATCGACGCTAAACAGAATAATCCTTGCCACCCTCTTCTTTAGTATCGCCCTTCGCGTTCATGGCGATCGACCACCGAAACAATCGCCCGGCTCTCCCGCTGCCGAGACGCTGCGTCAGGCGGGCGCAACCCACAATTTAATCATCGGAACCGCCGCCTCGTCTCGGTATCTCGGCGAGCCCGATTATGCTGCCGTGCTCGGCGCGGAATTCAGCCAACTGCAGGCTGAGAACGAAATGAAGTTCGCCGTAATCCATCCGCGGCCCAATAGCGATCTCCAGCCCTACGATTTCAGCCGCGCCGACGCGCTCGTCTCGTTTGCCGAAAGCCATAACATGCTGGTACGCGGTCACACCCTGGTGTGGCACAAACAGGTTCCTAAGTGGATTAGCGAAGGCAGCTACACTCCGGCGGAATTCGCCAACATTCTGCTGGACCACATCACTACGGTGATGAACCACTTCGGCTCAAAAGTGTATGCGTGGGACGTGGTCAACGAAGCGTTCAATGACGAGGGCGGCATGCGCAACAGCGTCTGGTACAACCAGCCGGGCATCGGGTTCGCTGGTTCAGGCACAGCATACATCGAACAGGCGCTGCAATGGGCGCATGCAGCCAATCCAAACGCCAAGCTGTTTTACAACGATTACGATGCGGAGACGATCAACCGGAAATCGGACGCCATCTATGCCATGGCGAGAGATTTCAGGAAGCGGGGCGTTCCGCTCGATGGCATCGGCTTTCAAACGCATGTCAGCTTGAACTTTGACAATCCAGAAGAGCTGGCTTCCTATGCCAGGAACCTGAAGCGGTTTGCCAGGCTTGGACTTGACCTGCACATCACGGAACTGGATATTCGCCTGAACGACCCCAGCGCTGCGTCGCTGAACCGGCAGGCCAAACTTTACGCAGAAATCACCGAGCTTTGCCTGAAACAGAAGCGCTGCAAGCTGCTGCAGACCTGGGGATTCACTGACAAACATTCCTGGATTCCCGGCTTCTTCCCGGGAATGGATTGGGCGTTGATGTGGGATGCGAGCTATCAGAAGAAGCCCGCGTACGCGGCGGTGCAGGATGCGTTGATTAAGTAGCAACTCACAATCGAAAAAAACTTGGCTTGCCTGAATGTCAGGCAAGTCGTATAATCAGACATTCGGACCCGTGGACTATTATGCAATCGGCGAGAGTCGGAAAACGCGGCGCGATCGTCGTACCTGCGAAGTTGCGCAAACGCTTCGGCATTGAAGAGGGCAGCATCGTAATCGCCGAGGAAACGAAAGATGGCATTCTCATTCGCCCCGCTATTGTCGTCCCCGTCGAACGATACGCTCCCGAGCGTAAGGCGGAATTCCTGCTATCCAACGCCGTCGACGCCGACGACTACCGTAAGGCCCGAAGAGAAGTTCGAAAGCTGGGCCTTGATCCGGATTCAATTCGACATCTGCGACCTGAATAAATGGACCGGTTGTTTCTTGACGCCAACGTTCTGTTTTTCCGCGGCGTACAAGATCGACGCGCGGCTCCTCCAGCTCTGGAAACTCCGGAACGTCGTCTTGTGCAGTTCCCGCTACGCGTTAGAGGAGGCAAAGATCAACCTTGCCGACGAAGATCAGCGAGGGCGGCTCACCGAGCTGTCAGGGTCGCTTCGTCTGTTCGAGGCCGGTCGAAGACCACTTCCGCGAGGGATCTCCCTGCCGGAAAAAGATATGCCTATCCTGCTCGCCGCGATCGAAGGCCAAGTCACTCATTTGTTGACCGGAGACGTCCGGCATTTCGGCCGATACCTAGGCAAGAAGTTTGAGGGAATTGCGATTGTCCGTCCAGGAGAGTACTTGAGGGGTCGCGCGGGATAAACGCCGCTGGCAAGGAAAAGGTTACCCCATCGGGATCTTCACGCCTTTCTCCTTCGCAAACGCCTTCGCCTCATCGTATCCCGCATCAGCGTGGCGAATAATCCCCATCCCCGGATCGGTCGTCAAAACGCGCTCGATGCGCTTCGCCATCGCATCCGTTCCGTCGGCTACGGTGACCTGCCCGGCGTGCAGCGAATATCCAATGCCCACGCCGCCGCCATTGTGAATCGACACCCACGACGCGCCGGCTGCAGTGTTCAGCAGAGCATTTAACAGCGGCCAGTCAGCGATCGCGTCCGAGCCGTCTTTCATGCTCTCGGTTTCGCGAAACGGAGAAGCCACCGAGCCGCAATCGAGGTGGTCGCGGCCAATCACGATCGGAGCCTTGATCTTCCCTTTCTTCACCAGATCGTTCATAGCGAGGCCGAATTGCGCGCGCTCGCCATAGCCCAGCCAGCAGATGCGCGCGGGCAGTCCCTGGAACTTGATGCGCTTCCGCGCCAGGTCGATCCAGCGCCGCAGAATGCGATTCTCGGGAAACAAGTCCAGAACCAGTTCGTCGGTCACGTGAATGTCTGACGCCTCGCCCGACAGCGCCACCCAGCGGAACGGGCCACGCCCCTCGCAAAACAGCGGACGAATATATGCAGGCACAAAGCCGGGAAAATCGTAAGCATTTTTTACGCCGCGCTGAAAGGCAAAAGTGCGGATGTTGTTGCCGTAATCGAACGTCACCGATCCCATCTTCTGCAAGCGCAGCATGCCTTCCACATGCGCCGCAATCGCGTCGAGTGATTTTTCCTGATACGCCGCAGGATCGTTTTTCCGCAACTCGAGAGCCTGCGAGAGCGTCATGCCGTTTGGCACATATCCGTTGAGCGGATCGTGTGCTGAAGTCTGATCGGTAAGGATGTCGGGCACCACGCCGCGCTCGGCCAGTTCCGGAATGATGTCCGCGCAATTCCCCACCAGCCCCACCGAGACGTTTTCTTTTTTTCGTACGGCATTTTTCAGAATGCGCAACGCTTCATCGAGCGAGTTCACCATGAAGTCGCAATAGCCCGTCTTCAGCCGCTTCTTGATGCGCTCGGGATCGACGTCAATCCCCAGGAACGCCGCGCCCGTCATGGTTGCAGCCAGAGGCTGAGCCCCACCCATGCCGCCCATGCCTCCGCTCACGATCAATTTGCCGGCCAGGTCGCCGTCGAAATGTTTTTCGCCCGCCGCCGAGAAAGTCTCAAACGTTCCCTGCACAATTCCCTGCGAGCCGATGTAGATCCACGAACCCGCCGTCATTTGGCCATACATCATCAGACCGGCGCGCTCCAGTTCGTTGAACTTCTCCCAGTTCGACCAGTGGCCAACCAGATTCGAATTCGCGATAAGCACGCGCGGCGCGTGATCGTGTGTCTTGAAAACGCCGACAGGCTTGCCCGACTGCACCAGCAAAGTCTCGTCGTTATCGAGCTTCTTCAGAGTTTCGACGATGGCGTGGTACGCCTCCCAACTGCGCGCTGCGCGCCCCGTGCCGCCGTACACCACCAGGTCCTGAGGCCGCTCGGCTACGTCTGCGTCGAGGTTGTTCATCAACATGCGCATGGCAGCTTCCTGCTGCCAGCCTTTGCAGCTGATGGCGTTGCCGCGCGGAGCACGAATGGATGCGGGGGCCTGGGTGAGTTCCGAATCAACGGGCATGAATAGATGTTACTTGCTCGGCGTGGAGGTGTTCAATGCCGGAGCCGGCGGAAGCCGAAAGCTTGCCGCGAAAGCTCTCACCAGGAAGAGTACGCCGTCCCGTCGCTGGCAATGGCGTTCGAGGATGACTTCACGTCGTCGATGCCGGGATCCTGCTGATCGACGGTCAGCAGCACGTCTTCCTGCACCACTTCCCAATTAGCTTCGTTGGTCATGGGATCCTTGGGAATGACCTTGATGTAGCCCGCTTGCACGAGGTCATCGAGCGATTGCGGCGCTTTCTGTTTGTCGAGCGTGTACTGCGAGATCAACTTGCGCAGTTCAAACAAATCGTTGCGCAGCACGGCCTCGCGCGCCCTCACGATCGACTGGTTGTAAATGGGCAGAGCAATCGAAAGCAGGATTCCCATAATGACGATCACGATCATCATTTCAAGCAAGGTGAACCCGAAGCTTCCGCCGGTTTTTAGCCTTCTCACCATTTACCAATCCTTATACTTCGTGCCATCCAGCGCCGTGCCCTGCGACTTCGTGAACACGTCGAACACGCTCTGCCCGCCCCAGGAATCGGAATCCGGATCATCCTGCATCGAACGCAGGCCCCATTCCGTGGTGCCTGTCATAGGATCGACAGGAATCTTGCGCAGGAAGCGGACTTTCTTGCCCTGCACGTCCACGCCCTTCACTAGAGTTTCCAGATCGGGAGGATAGTTCTGGCTGTCGACTTTGGTCTGGAATCCGCCGCGGTCGGCCGCGTCTTTGTAGCGGTCGATGGCATCGCGCAGCTCCCATAAGTCGGCTCGCAGCATGCGCTCCTTCTCGCGCGTTATGGTCAGCCGCGCCAGCGGCACCGCCATGGTCGAGAGAATCACGAGAATGCCGGTGGCAATGATCAGCTCGAGAAGAGTGAATCCCCGTTGGCGCCTCTGACTTCGCTCGCGCTCGAGTGAGAACAGCTTCATCTTGAATCTCGAATCGCGAAGTCGAATTGCGGAAGCCGCAGCCATAATCCTATTGCACCGTCACCGACGCCTGCGCCCCGTTCACTGCGATACGCTGCTGGCCCGGATCAAGCGCCCCACCCCGCGAGATAATTAATGGAGTCTGGCCGCTGGCTTTCGCCTGGAACGTCAGCGTAACCACAGCTCCCTGCCCGGAAACTCCACCCGCTCCCGGAGGCCGGGCGGCTGTAACCAGCAAAGTTCCAGGCGGATCTTCGCGCTTCACCAGAGCAACAGCCTGCCCATCCTGCGAGAGGAAACCGCCGTTGGAGATGTTCACCAACTCCAACTTCGCGGGATCGTAATTCATCTGCACAGGCACCGAGTAAACATTCTGCGCGCCGGAAATCAACAGGTTCACGACGAACGTATTGCCCTTCGCGGTCGTGATCTGCCCCGGATCAAACAGGAAATTTGTGCCGCCGGCGCCGGGCTCAGCCGGATTGCCGGACGGGTTCGGAGCTGGACTGCCCGGAGTCGGATTGGCTGGCATCGGACTCACGGGTGGTTGTGCCGCGGGAACTGCCGGCTGCGCCGGCATCGCCGCGCTGACGTGGCGCAATGTAACCGTGTTCGCGGTTCCGATATCGAGCGCACGCTGGTTCAACTCGGTGAGCGTTGTGCCTCGAATGATGTGGGGAGTGATCGCGAAAACGGTTTCATCCTGCGATTTGTCCTGCGCCACCTGCCCAAACAGGTACCTGAGGATTGGAATCTGCGCCAACCCCGGAATTCCGCTCAGCGACTTGGTTTGCGAATCGTCAAAGATGCCGCCAATCAGGCTCGGCTCACCATCTTTCAGCCGAATTTCGTGCTCGATCTTTTTCTGCCCGATAATCGGCTGCGTAATGCCGCCGATGCTCGCCTGGCCTATCTCCGATGAGATTTCCATCGAGATTTTCAAAGTGACTTCACGATCGGCATGCACGTGTGGCGTCACGTCGATGTTCACGCCCACATCGATGTATTGAAATTGAGTGTTGACCAGCGGGTTGATGCCCACGCCGCCGATTCCCGGCTGGAACGATCCCGTGGCGACCGGCAAGCGCTCGCCGATCTTGAGCGTGGCCTTCTGGTTATCGAGAGCGCGCACCTGCGGATTCTGCAGCATCTTGGTGTCGGTATCGCCCATCACCGCCGAAAGGTTGGCGGAGCCAATCGAAACTTGAAAATCGGTCGCATTCAGATTACCCAGAGTGTTCAGTTCCAGCCCGCCGGTACTCGGAGTCGTCGACGTGGTACCAGTCGTGGTTGTGGTCGTGGGTGTCGTCGTGTTGATATTGCTCTGCAGCGTAACCGTGGCGCTGGTGGGAGGGCTCAATCCAAGAGTGCGCGACCTGTCTCGGCTGATCTGCAATACCGCAATGTCGACCACCACTTCCGGTCGCGCCTTATCCAGATCGTCGACCAACTTTTGAGCCAGCGCAATCTGGTCGGGCGTGCCCCGCACCACTACGGCATTCTGCGAGAGCAGTTGTTGAATGCGCTGCACGTCCAGCACCGAGCGGATCGCGTTCACTACGTCCTGCAATTCGGTGGGCTGCGAAACATTCTGCAAATAGAACGTCTTCAGGACGTTCTGGTCCAGCTCTTTGTGCTTGGCGATGTTATCCTGCGCCACGAATATCGTGTTCCCGGTCACCGGCCGCCAGAAGGTCTTCGATTCCAGCGCCGTGATTTCGAGCGCCTCCTGAAGCGTGACTCCGTTCAGTTCGACTTTAATGCGCCGCGAGGTGTAGTCGGGATCGAACAGGACGTTGATCCCGGCCAGTTGCCCGATGGTTTGATAGATGATCTTCGAATCTTCGGTGAGTTTTACTGTGATCGGGACGTTCGAGATGGGCGCCAGTTCTACCGGACCGCCTGCTTCTTTAAGTTCGCGTTCCAACTTGCTGGGCGGACCGGCAGCCTGCGGGGGAGGATTACGGGCGTCGTTGATCATTTGCAGGGTGCGTTTCAATTCCTGCTCCGCGATGAACAGCGACGGATCGATCTGAGCTGCTTTCTGAAACAGCGCCAGCGCTTCGTCGAGTTTGCCCTCGTCGCGCAGCCCCTGTCCGCGATGGACGAGCGCCGCAGACGCCTGAAAACGCATTCGCTCAAACGACGACCGGTACCGCAAATCCTTCGGCTTCAGGTCGTAAGCCTGCTTGTAAAACTCGTAGGCGGCTTCGAAATTCTGCCGTGCCTCGGCGTCCTCGCCCTTGGCGTAGATATTCTTGGCCTTGTCGGCGATGGCAGGCAGGATGGTGAAAAACACAACCAGCAGCGCTACCGCCGCGGGCATCAGACGTCTCATTCGTCAGTCCTCTTCTATCAAGTCGCCAGGGAAGCAGCCCTTACCCCTGCCGCCAGCGAACCTGGGATTCACATGGGTACACTTGATGCAGCGAAAAATGTGCTTTTGAGGCGATTATAACATCGCGTTTCGTGCCTCCCCATGTGATTGCGCCTGCGGCAGTTACACTCTTTAGTCTTAGACCTCTCGGGCTTCGGGCTTCAGCCATCGGGCATCGGCAAACCAGCTTCCGCCGCCAGCGCGGGCTCGCCTAAGCCCGAAGCCGAGGGCCGAAGCCCGGGCTCTCTGCTGTTAAGATTGAATCTAATCGGAGTTACATGCCCCGCCAATCCACCCACGAAACCAAGCCCAGCCCGGAAAAATCTCCACGCCGCGAGCCGACAGCCTCCGGCCAACGAGACGCCGCCGTCAATAGGATCGCTTCTCATAACTATTTCTTGCTGGAAAAATTTGAGTGCGGCGTTGTCCTTACCGGAACCGAGGCCAAATCGGTCCGCGGCGGCCTCGCCAACCTCAAAGATTCCTACGGCCTCGTCAAGGACGGCGAACTCTGGCTCCTCAATGCCCACATCGGGCCCTACGAGCACGGCAATATTCATAACCACGCCCCCCTGCGCACCCGCAAGCTGTTGATGCACAAAGAAGAAATCCGCAAGCTGATCGGCAAAACGCAACAAAAGGGACTGACCCTGATCCCGGTCCGCATGTACTTCAAAAATGGCAAAGTGAAGGTCGAACTAGCCCTGGCCAAGGGCAAGCAGCTCTGGGATAAGCGCGAAACCGAACGTCGCCGCACCGCCGACAAAGAAGCCAGAGAAGCCATCCGCGGCCGGAAGAAGTAAGCCGCCGGCCTCGCTCAAAACTGCCTCCTGCTCAACTGGAAATCCACCCCAAAGATCGGGCCCAGCACATTGATGCCGTAATTCCGCACGCCCCAGTTCGGCGGCGTGCCCTGCGACAAGTTCGCATTTGATATGTGCATCCAGTTAAGGCCGAACGTCATGCCGCTCCGCGGGCTGAAGTTGTGCCTCACTCCCGCGCCCATGTTCAGAGTAAACGTAAAGTCCTGGCCTTGCGCATATGGGACGCCCAGTGGGCCTTTCGCGTTGATGTCGCCGAGGCCGATACGCCAGTCGAAGTAGGGCGTGTTGCGCCAATTCCGCGGCACGAAATTGCGCCGCATCCCCATAATGTAGGCAATATAGCGGGTCTCCGGACCGCTCGGAATCCATACAAATGCCCCGCTGATGTCCACTTCCCAATTGCCCCGCAGAAAAGACGGTCCTTGCAGGTTGCAAATCTGCCAGCGCAGCGAGCTGATGGCGGGCACGAGGACGTATTTGAGCGGATATGTGCCATAACTGTCGCCCATCATGAAGTCGAAGGGAAAAGGAATGTTGATGGGGAAAACGCCCATGTCCTCGGAAAATTCCAGCCGGTTCCTGTAATAGATGGAGCGGTTGAAGTCCGGCGGTTCGGGCGGCCGTATTTTCTGAAGATGCACCACGGGGTCGCCTTCGCCGGTTTTGTCGGAGGTCGCGTCGGGGGAGTTTGCAGAAGCGTCGTCGTTCTTAGAAGTATCGTCGCGGTAGGCTGGAACCGGATTGACGCCGGATGAGTCGCATGATTCGGTTGCCGAAAGCTTGCCCGCTTCCGAATTAAGCCTGCAGGATCGTTCCGACGCGATCGCGGAGATTGTGGAAAGCGCCGGCGACCCAGCTTGCGCCGTGGCAATTGGAATCGCCAGCGCAGAAGAGATAGCAGCAATAACGACACGTACCGACGGAGGCATCGAACGATCCCTGTCTGAGCCCGCCCGCTTATCTGTTGCTCAAAGGTTTGGTTAGGTTGGGCGCAGAAGCCGCAGAGGCCTAGCCGTTGTGCGATGGACAGCAATGACAGGCCGTTGACTAGCCTCTAAAGTGGATGAAGACCGAAATCGCCGAGTTCACCACACCTCAAGCTTGATCTGCCGGTACCGGTTGATTAGCTCAAAGTCTGTCCGGTTGGTAGTGATGAGACAGGCGCCGTGAGAGCGGGCGGTGAGGGCGATCAGAACGTCGAAGTGCAGGTCACGGAGTTTATGCGGCTCAAAGCCGTAATCGGCGCGGATTTTGGCCAGTAATTCGCCAGACTCCAGCCAATTCTTTTGCGTCGGAGTCAGGATCGGCTGGTTTCTCGCCAGAGTGCGGAGGAATTTGTCTTCCGCCGGTCCGGTTACGCCGCGCAGCAATTCCGCGAGGACCACCGATGACATGCGGACCGGACCTTCCACAGACTCGATGCTCTTACGATGGCGGCCTGTGCGGGCCTCATCCACCAGCACGGATGTGTCGAAGATGACGACGTCACTCATCGAGTCCGGAAAACTTGAGTTTGCCGGAGTTCTTCTTCATCAGGGCCTTGAAGCGCTTCAGTCCAACGATTTCACGCAGCGCGATGTGAACCGCATCGGTGCGATTTTTCGCCTTGAGCACCTTCACGGCCTCGTCGGCCAAGTCCGTGTCCAGGCGAATTGAGGTCATGGTCACAGCCATAGCGTCCTCCCTTACCGATATATACACGATAGCCGATTCGTATATACAGGTCAAGGGGTTGTAGGCGAAGGTATTT
>Ga0070766_10001537_pt1 | contig 11286 bp, 7 predicted proteins | sample HubBroMetageWFT6_FD_69782 | JGI IMG/M metagenome (GOLD analysis project Ga0070766, IMG submission 69782) | Warmed and freeze-thawed soil microbial communities from the Hubbard Brook experimental Forest, New Hampshire - Hubbard Brook CCASE Soil... | ecosystem: Environmental > Terrestrial > Soil >... | reverse complement strand
CAGGAAGCGTCGAAGAGGTTCGTGCAGTTCACCCAGACCACGCCGGCTTTCAGTTGGGCGGCCACGTGCAACGCGACGTTGATGTTCTCGCTCCAAATGCAGGCTGCCAGTCCGTAGACCGTGTTGTTGGCCAACTCAACCGCTTCTTTTGGAGTACGGAATGTCATCGCGGCGAGCACGGGTCCGAAGATCTCCTGTTGCGCGACGATTGACGTGGGATGCACATTGCTCAGCAGCGTGGGCGGATAATAAAAACCACGCGCCGGCAAGGCGACCTCGGGCTGCCAACAGGTTGCGCCCTCGGCGATTCCCTGACCGACCATGCGCTCGATGCGCTCCAGTTGCACGCGCGCGACGATCGCACCGATGTCGATTGCTTTGTCCAGAGGAAGGCCAATGCGCAGAGTGCTCATGCGGTCCCGGATCTTCGCCATCAAATTCTCAGCAATGCTTTCCTGCATCAACAGGCGCGAGCCCGCGCAGCATACCTGCCCTTGATTGAACCAGATTCCATCGACCAATCCCTCGACCGCGCTATCGAGATCGGCATCGTCGAAGATGATGAACGGAGATTTCCCTCCCAACTCAAGCGACAGACGCTTGGAAGTCGCGGCCGTGGCGCTGCGAATTGCACGCCCGACTTCGGTGGAACCGGTGAATGCAATTTTGTCTACGTCGGGATGTTTGACCAGGGCCTCTCCGGTCGAGCCGTCTCCGGTGACGATGTTGACCACTCCGACGGGCAATCCCGCTTCCTGACACAGTTCAGCGAAAGCGAGCGCAGTCAGAGGAGTGAATTCCGCGGGCTTCAACACGACTGTGTTTCCGGTGGCGAGGGCTGGAGCAATTTTCCACGCTGCCATCAGCAAAGGAAAATTCCAGGGGATGATCTGCCCCACGACACCGTAAGGCTCGTACTCGGGAAATTCCTGATCGAGAAGTTGCGCCCAGCCGGCGTGGTAGTAGAAATGCCGCGCTACCAGCGGGATGTCGATGTCACGGCTTTCGCGAATGGGCTTGCCGTTGTCCATGGTTTCGAGAACGGCGAGAAGACGCGAGTGTTTCTGCACCAATCGCGCCAGGGCATAGAGGTAACGCGCCCGGATATGCGGAGTGAGCGCTTGCCATTTCGGAAACGCCGCGCGCGCAGCTTGCACGGCGGAGTTGATGTCTGCCGATGAACCTTGAGCGACAGAAGCCAGCTTTTCTCCGTTGGAAGGATCGATCGTATCGAAATATTCTCCAGCAGTTGGGGCTTGCCACGCTCCGTTGATGAAATGCCCGAAACGACGGCCGTGGCGCTCCAGCCAGGCTTGCGCCTCTTTGGGATCTTCGGGAGCGGGGCCATACTCCATCGTCAGAAATTTTTCAGCGATGCTCATTTTCGATCGACTCGATTCCGCTTTTCTTCGAGCAACAGCATCTGGAACCTACGCTATGGGATGGCGATGCTCCGCCGAATAACGTCCGGTCGCGTGGTGCTCGAGTTGCCGCTCGATGTCTCCTAACAACCCACTCGCGCCAAACCGAAACAGCTCGGCGCGCATCCACGACTGCCCGAGTTCTTCTTTCATCATGGCCAGCCAGTCGGTCGACTGCTTGGCAGTGCGAATGCCACCGGCGGCTTTGAATCCCACAGCCATGGCGGTTTGCTGGCCATATTCGCGGATGGCGCGAGTCATCACCAAGCCCACCGGCAGCGTGGCGTTGGTAGGTTCCTTGCCGGTTGAGGTCTTGATGAAATCGGCTCCCGCCATCATGGCGACGACACTGGCGCGCGCGACGTTGCGCAGAGTGAGCAGGTCGCCCGCGCCGAGGATGACTTTCATGTGAGCGGCGCCGCAGGCTTGTTTGAAAGCCGCAATTTCGTCATAGAGCGCCTGCCATCGCCCACCAAACACCAGGGCGCGAGTGATCACAACGTCAATCTCGTGGGCACCAGCCTCGACGGATCGGTGAATTTCCGCGACCCGCTCAGCGAGCGGCGATAGACCGGCGGGGAAACCAGTGGAAACGGCGGCTACGCGGATGCCGCTTCCTTCCAGGGCATGCAACGCGGTTTCGACGAAGACGTGATAGACGCAGACGGCGGCAACTTTCACGTCGAGTTCTTCGATTTCAAGCTTGCGCACTAGATCCTGCTGCAGCGGTTGGCGCGCCTTCGCGCAGAGGCGGCGCACGCGATCGTCAGTATCGTCGCCGGAGAGTGTGGTCAGGTCCATGCAGGAGATTGCACGGAGAAGCCAGGCGGCCTGCCATTCCTTCTTCACCGTCCTGCGCGCTACCTCGCTCTGGGCGCGGTGTTCCACCGCGCTGGTGTTCACCCTGACTTCTTGCAGCCAATTCAGGTCGAGAGGAATTCCGGAGTTTGGCTGGAGCGGACGTCCGCCGAGAATCGCGAGGGAAGAATCCGCATCAGGCTGGTGCACGCCAGTCTTATGCGCCATTTCTTCGGGATGGTTGTGATCCACCGGCACGGGAATTCGCCTTGGTTCGCAGCACGGGACCGGGCCGCAAACGGGTTGTCGCGATGTAATTGTACGGCAGGAAATCCTACAACGCGAGTCTCGGATCATTGGCTACCCGGAAGTTCGTTCGAACCTGGGGTAGAAAAACCAGTGAATTGTTGGGCCAGGGTTTACAATGACCCTCGCTTTCGCCGTTTCGCCGCGAAAGCTCTCCTCTATGCGCGAGAAGAAGCCCCCCCCTAACGCAGCGGCAAGGCTGCTGCGGTCCGCGACGAAAGTCATGAGGAACGCTTATGCGCCTTACTCCAAATTCCGGGTTGGGGCCGCCATCCTGCTTTCGAACGGAAAAATCTTTTCCGGTTGCAATGTGGAAAACGCCTCCTACGGAATGACCAACTGCGCCGAGCGCACGGCGATTTTTTCGGCGGTCGCTCAGCTTGGACCTAGGATCGAGATCCGCGCGGTTTCGGTAGTCAACGACCAGGGAGTGCCTTGCTCGCCGTGCGGCGCATGCCGTCAGGTGATTTACGAATTCGGCCCTGACGCGACGATCTTCTTCCAAGGGGCTAACGGACCTAAACAAGCTCACATCACCGACCTGCTGCCGGAGGGATTTCGCCTCCAGTGAACCCAAAGCCGGCTCTAACGCAGACTTTCCGCGCCATCCATGTGATTCGCAAAAAGCGGGACGGCGGCGAATTGTCCAAGTGCGAAATCGAATCGATGGTGGATGCGTACACCCGCGGCGATATTCCCGACTATCAGGTTTCCGCGTGGTTGATGGCGGTCGTTTTGCGGGGGATGACGCGGACCGAGACAGCCGCGCTGACTGATGCGATGCTGCAGTCCGGGGAAATCCTCGACCTTTCTTCGCTGCCAGCGAAGAAAGTCGACAAACACTCGACTGGCGGCGTGGGTGACAAAACTTCGCTTGTGCTTGCGCCGCTTGCGGCGGCCGCGGGCGTGGCGGTTCCCATGATTAGCGGCCGCGGTCTCGGGCATACGGGGGGCACGCTGGACAAGCTTGAGTCGATTCCCGGTTTCAATGTGAATCTTTCTGTGGAGAAATTTCTGCGCGTTCTCGAAACCTGCGGCTGCGCCATGATTGGGCAGACCGCCGAGATCGCACCGGCTGATCGCAAACTTTATGCGCTGCGAGATGTGACCGGCACCGTGGAAAGTCCTTATCTGATCTGCGCATCCATCATGAGCAAGAAACTTGCAGAGGGCATTGATGCACTTGTGCTCGATGTGAAGACCGGCTCCGGAGCATTCATGAAAAGTGAAAAGGATGCTGTCTTTCTCGCGGAGCTCATGGTTGAAACCGGGGAGCGGATGGGCAAACAGATGGTAGCACTGATCACGGACATGGATCAGCCGCTGGGGTGCATGATCGGCAATTCACTTGAAGTAGTTGAGGTGGTGGAGCTTCTGCGCGGGGAAGGACCGGAAGATTTACGGGAACTGTGCCTCGAGCTTGCAGGTTGGATGCTGCATTTGGGTGGAGTTGCCGACACGGTGGCGGAGGGAAGAAAGCGCGGCAAGAAATTGATCGCTTCCGGAAAGGCGCTCGACAAGTTTCGACAGATGGTTGAATTGCAGGGCGGAGATCCGCGGACGATCGACGATCCGAAGAAGCTGCCTCAGGCTCAGCATACGATGATTGTTTCGAGTCCGAGGAGTGGATATCTCACATCTTTGCAGTGTGAGCAGGTGGGAACAGCATGCGTGATTCTCGGTGGCGGCCGCGAACGCAAGGAGGATTCGGTTGATCCCGCGGTAGGAATTGTGCTTCACAAAAAGGTTGGAGACGCGGTTTCGGCGGGCGAGGCGGTGGCGACGATCCACTACAATGCGGAAGCGCGCGCGGCTCGTGCCCGGCAGTTGCTGCTTGAGAGTTATCAGATCGCAGATTCGCCCCCGCGCGAAAAGAGACCTTTGATCCATCATGTGATGACCCATGGCGTGATCGGAAAGCCCGGAGAGAAAAACTGATGGGACGCTACACCGGAATCCTCGGCCTTTTAACCATGCTGGCATTGGCCTATGCTTTTTCAACCGATCGCCGCGCGATTCGACTGAAAACCGTGGCATGGGGCTTGGGCCTGCAGTTCGCCTTTGCGGTATGTGTGTTGCGGATCGGCGCTGGGCAGAGGATTTTTCAGAAGGCTGGCGACGCTGTCAGCCGCTTGCTGAGCTATTCGTATGTCGGCTCGCAGTTTGTCTTCGGCGACCTTGGGAAGCAAGGCTCGCGCTTCGGATTCTATTTCGCTTTTCAAGTACTGCCGACCATTATCTTCATCTGCGCTTTTTTCGCGGTGCTCTACTACTTCGGCGTGATGCAGTTCATCATCAAAATTGCCGCCTGGGTCATGACCCGTGTGATGGGCGCGAGCGGCGCGGAATCGCTCAACGTCGCGGCCAGTATTTTCATGGGACAAACGGAGGCGCCGGTGACCATCCGGCCATTTCTGCCGGATCTGACGCACTCGGAACTGATGACCGTGATGACCAGCGGCATGGCGCACGTCTCCGGTGGAATCATGGCTGCCTATATCGCATTTGGCATAGAACCCAAACACTTGCTGAGCGCGGTGATCATGACCGCGCCGGGCACGCTGCTGATGGCGAAGATGCTGGTGCCCGAGACCGAGCAACCGAAGACCGCGGGGCGTGTGGTCATGCCAGAGAACGAAGAACAAGCCGAGAAAGAAGAGAACCTGCTGGGCGCAGTGGCGCGGGGGACGACCGATGGCTTGCACATGGCGTTGAATATCGGTGCGATGCTGATCGCATTCCTGGCGTTGATCGCGCTAGCGGACGGCATTATGGGCGGAGTTCACCACTACGCGGCTTGGTTTCCCGAGAGTCTGGAAAAGATTTTTGGAGCCGTCTTCGCTCCGGTTGCGTGGGTGATTGGTGTTCCCTGGCGTGACTGTGGGGTGATTGGAACTCTGCTCGGCACTCGCATGGTGCTGAACGAACTGGTGGCGTTTTCCATGCTCGGGCCGATGAAAGCGGGGCTCGATCCGCGCTCATTCACTATTGCCACATTTGCGCTTTGCGGATTCGCCAATCTCAGTTCCATCGGAATTCAGATCGGCGGGATTGGAGCGCTCGCGCCCAACAAGAAGAGCGAACTAGCGCGTCTGGGGATTCGCGCGATGCTGGCGGGGACGATGGCGAATCTGATGTCGGCATCGATCGCCGGGATGCTGCTATAGACCACGCCTGTTTTCGAGAAAGGACCTTCCCTTTGAGACAACTCCACACTGCATCCATTCTGATTTCATTCATCGTTCTTGCTTCACTGGCCAATCTATTTTCCCAGGCTGCACCGAGGCGCGTGATTATTGACACCGATCCGGGCACTGATGATGCCATGGCCATCATCCTCGCGTTGAATTCTCCAGATTTCAAGGTGGAGGCATTGACGGTCGTGCCCGGCAATGTGGAGGAGTCGCAGGGACTGGAAAATGCGCTGAAGATTGTTTCGCTGGCGGGGCGCTGCGACGTTGTAGTCGCCGGCGGAGCGCAACATCCACTAAATCAGAAATTGATTACTGCGCAGTTCTGGCACGGCAAGAATGGCCTCGCCGACGTCGAGTTGCCGGCTTCGAAATGTAAGGCGGATCCCCGGTTTGGTCCAGATCTCATCATCGAGATGATCCACAAATATCCACATGAGATCACGCTGATTCCGGTGGGGCCGCTCACCAATATCGCGCTTGCGGTTTCGAAGGATCCCTCGATTGCGGCTCTGGTCAAGGATATCGTCATCATGGGTGGTTCGATCTCCGGCGGCAATGTGAACGGGGCAGCGGAGGCGAATGTCTATAACGATCCCGAGGCGGCGCAGATTGTGTTTAATGCCGGCTGGATGGTGACGATGGTCGGATCCGACGTGGGCGAGCGAACTTTGATTACGCGGAAATATTTGGCGGAGCTGCAGTCGTCGCACGGACCGCAGAGCGACTTTATCTCGAAGATTGCCGATTTCTATTTGACCCGCAGCGAGAAAAGCGGATATGCCGGGGCTGCGATGTACGATCCGCTGGCGGTGGGGATCGCTCTGGATCCAACGCTCGGCACGCTCAAAGAAATGCATGTCGATGTGGAGACCAAGGGTGAGTTTACGCGCGGAGAGACCGTAGCGAACCGGATGGGCTCAGACGAGAAAAACGTGCTGCATGGCGATCACTACGAGATCGAGGGTGTCATCGATCTGAAGCCGAATGCGCGCGTCTGCATGGCTTCCGATGCCGACCGTTTCCTGGAACTGTTTGTCAGCCGGATCAAAGGGAAGTAAGGCGGCCTAACCGTTCGCGCGTGCGACCAGCAGAATTGCTAGCCCATAAAACACAAACATCAGCGCGAGATAAACCTTCGCCCGCGAACCCGATCCTGCAAATTCTTTCCAGGCCAGCACTCCCCACAGTGCCGCCACCATCGGCGCGGATTGCCCGATGGCGTATGAAATCGCAAAACTAGTCGACTTGCCCGCGACCACGTTGAACACCGTTCCTGTTCCCCAGATGACCCCACCGAGCAATCCCAATAGATGTGCGGAGGAAGACGCACTGAAAAATCCGCTGAAGTTGACCGGTTCGCCGGCCAGTGGCTTCTTCATGAAATACAGATTCCAGACAAAACACGACAACAGCGCGCCCAGCGTCAGAAACACCACGGAACTGTAGGGCGTGAGCGCGTTTCCCCGCGTGGTGCCGTAAGTTGTGAATGGACTCCACAGTCCCATCAACACTCCAGAAACAACGCAAGTTACGATGCTCTTGCGCGAAACCGACCGCCCCGCGCTGATTAAACTGCCATATGCCTTGCCGTCAAGAATCACCGCAATCAGCGCGCAAGCCACGCCCCCCGCCAGAAAAACCAAATAGCCTTTCGGCTGCAGAATGTAATTAAGCAGTGTTCCGACCACCAAAGCAATTCCTATTGAAATAGGAAACGCGACGGCCAGCCCCGCCATGTCGATCGCGGCCACGAGCAAAAGATTCGCCAAGTTAAAAATCGCGCCGCCGGTAAGGGTGGAAATAATGTTCGAAGTGTCCGCCGAGCGGACGTTGTTCAGGAAGCTGGCGGAATCGTGCCCGGCGCTGCCCATTGTGAAGGCTAATACGAGCGAGATTAAAAAGATGCCGACCGCGTAGTCCCAGTAGAACAGTTCGAAACGATAGCCTTTGACGCCTTTATAGGTATTGGCCCACGAACCCCAGCAAACGGCGCTCGTGATCATCATCAGCAGCGCAATGCTCAAACTTGAAGGCGTGAACATCCGTTCTCCTTAGGGGTGTTGTGACGAGCGCAAAGTCTCTAACTGTACTCTTCTTCATACGCGCGCGACAAGTGAAGCAGGCAGTCCCTGCTCGTAGGGCACTGCCACTCCGTTGACACAATCGGAGGCGCCAAATAGACTCGGCGTTCTCAGGTTCTCTCAAGACATCATGTCCCGGCGCCCTCGCATTGCGGTGGTTGGAAGTGCCAACATCGATCTGACGACATTCACGGACCGGTTTCCGAAGCCGGGGGAGACCATCTTCGGCCAGAAATTTGATCTCGGATTCGGGGGCAAAGGCGCGAATCAGGCAGTGGCCGCTCGGCTTTGCGGCGCGGATGTGTTCATGGAGGCGCGAGTTGGGGACGACCTGTTCGGGCCGGCTACCATTGACAACTTTAAGAAGCTGGGCATCGACGCAACCCATGTGAAGAAGGTGGAGGGATTGTCCAGCGGCGTGGCACCGATCTTCGTCGAGCCTAACGGACAAAACCGCATTCTGGTGGTGAAAGGGGCCAACGACGCGTTGAAGCCGGCGGATGTTGAGGCGTCGGCGGAGATGTTGAAAACCGTCGATTGCATTGTCCTCCAGTTTGAAATCCCTCTCGAAACCGTCTACTACACGGTCGCGTTTGCGCGTCGGCATGGCATTCGATGCATCCTGAACCCGGCGCCTGGTCAGCCCGTCGATATGCTCGCCCTGGCCGACCTTGATTATTTCGTTCCCAATGAGAGTGAGGCGGAGACGATTACCGGGGTCGCAATACGGAGTGTAGAAGACGCGCGGAAATGCGCGGAGAACCTGGTGGCGGGCGGCATTCGGCGAGTCATCATCACCCTTGGGGCGAACGGATCCATGCTCGCCGCTCGCGGAGTGAGCGAGCATGTGCCTGCCTTTGTGGTCAAGAGCGTGGACAGCACTGGCGCAGGAGACGCATTCATCGGGAGCTTCGCCGTATTCCTGGCGGAGGGAGTGCCGGAGCAAGAAGCGGTGCGGCGTGCCAATCTATACGCTGGACTTTCGACGACGCGCATCGGAACGCAAAAATCCTTTTATGAGCGCGCGCGTTTTGATGAAGAGTGGGCGGCTCGCGCCTGACGCGGGCTCGCTGTCTTGTTGTCATCTCGAACATCGGTCGCATGTTGAGGATTTCTCAAGGCTGTGGCAGTCATCGGTGCAAAAAAGGTAAAGAAGTCGGCTGCCAATCTTCTTCTACGGCTGAAAAGTCTTGACTTCGGAAGAGGATGCCGTTTATAAGGCGGTTCTACGGTTCACGACCTCCCGGTTTATCGCCAAACGGAAAGTCACTTTCGTCATTCGGCGCGGGTGCGCCGAAAAGGGGTAGGAATGCTGAATAAGAAGGCGCTGCTGGTTGCGGTTGTGTTGTCACTTGCGGTTTCGGCCTGTCCGGTCCTGTACGGCCAGGCGAGCGGTAGTTTTTCGGGAACGGTTTCCGATAAGGCGAATGCAGTGGTCGCAGGCGCGACGGTGAAGGTCACCTCCCAAGGCACCGGCATTTCCCGCGAGGCGAAAACCAACGACGCGGGATATTACCTGATCCCGCTGCTGCCGGTCGCGTTCTACACGATTCACGTGGAGTCGCCGGGATTCCAGCCCGCTGAACAGAAGGACATCCGGCTGCAGATCGACGAGCATCGTGAATTGGATTTCAGCCTTCTGCCGGCGTCTGTCTCCTCGACCGTTATGGTCAGCGCCACGGAAGTGGCTATAGAGACTGCGAATCCGACGCTTGGTCAGGTCATCACCTCCGAAGAAGTCGCCGACCTTCCGTTGAACGGCCGCAACTTCGTGCAACTGGCGACACTGACGCCAGGAACGACGGCATCGACGAACCCGCAAAGCTTTTTCAACGGCGCGCCCAGCAGCGAAGCTTCCACGCGCGGATCGTTTTCGCTTTCGGTGGGTGGCTCTCGCGAACAGGAGACCGACTGGCTGCTCGACGGCAACGACAACAATCAGCTGGATGAAGGCGGAATTGCCATCTTCTCTTCGATTGACGACATCCAGGAATTCAAGGTCTTGACCTATACGTACTCTGCCGAATACGGTGAGCGCGCCGGTCCAACTGTTCTGGTTACGACCAAGTCAGGGTCGAACCAATGGCACGGATCGCTGTTTGAGTTCTTCCGCAACACCAAGCTCAATACCGATCAATACTTCACGCAGGCGCCGCAAAAGTTCAATCTGAACCAGTTTGGCGGGTCGCTGGGTGGCCCGATTCAAAAGGACAAGACGTTTTTCTTCCTGGATTATCAGGCCAAGATGCAACGCCAGGGGGTGACGTATCCGGGGTTCGTCCCAACTACTGCGATGGTGACGCCGGACGCGAATGGCGATTACGACTACAGCCTCGATCCATCCGGTAACCCGCGCCCCGGTTTCGCGGCTGGTGCGCCGCATTTCAACGCGGACGGATTCCCCAATATTAATAATCCATTCACGTTTTCAACGTTGCAGTGCGACGCTGCAGGAAACGGAATTGTGCCGAATAGCGATGGCTCTCAGACCGGCGGCACTCCTTGCAACGTCATTCCGGCAGCGATGGTCAATCCGATTGGTGCAAAGGTCGTTGCACTCTACCCCACGCCTAACGCAATTGGCTCAGCCGGTTTCAACTACGCTGATCAGCTCACCAGAAAGCTCAACGAAGGCACATGGGACGTTCGTCTTGACCACAATTTTTCGAGCGCGGATTCGGTCTTCGCGCGCTTCAGCTACGACCAGGCAACCAACTTCATCCCAGGTGGTTCGCCGACGTGGTCGGAGGCTACGGCCTTCGGGAGCAATCAGTTCATCAACAATCACGGGCGCAACCTGGCGCTGTCAGAAACCCATGTGTTCTCGCCAAACACGATCAACCAGTTGAACGCCGGCTTCAGCCGGATTTTCAACCACATTCTTTCTTTCGGAACCGGGACATGCGAAGCTTCGATCATCGGAATTCCCGGCGCCAATCTGGGGAGCAAGTGCGACACCTATACGGGCTACCCCGCCAGCCTGAACCAGGCGAGCAATGACTGCGTCGGCTGCGGCATGACGTCTTTTTCCATGTCGTCGTACTTTTCGGTGGGCGACCGTGGCTATGCTCCCTATCAGGGTGGGACGAACGTATACTCGGTCTCCGACACGTTAGATCTGATTCGCGGCAAGCATGAGATCCGCTTCGGCGTCGTCTACCGCGCCAATGAAATGAACGTCCGCAACAATGCTTCGCAAGACGGCCTTATCTCTGAAACGGGAGCTTTCACGGGTGACGATGTTGCGGATGTATTGGTAGGCGAGATCGGGGCCTTTGCCGCGCATGACCAGACCTTTCTGGGCGCAACGGTGGGCCGGCGCTGGAAACTCGTGCGCCCGTTTGTGCAGGACAACTGGCGCGTCACCAATAACCTGACCGTCAACTTAGGATTAGCCTGGGCGCTGGTTACACCCGAAACGGAAGTCGAGAACCGGCAGGCGAACTTCGATGTTCCCTCCCTCACGTGGTTCGTCCCAAAAGGCAG
>Ga0070766_10001533_pt1 | contig 11298 bp, 14 predicted proteins | sample HubBroMetageWFT6_FD_69782 | JGI IMG/M metagenome (GOLD analysis project Ga0070766, IMG submission 69782) | Warmed and freeze-thawed soil microbial communities from the Hubbard Brook experimental Forest, New Hampshire - Hubbard Brook CCASE Soil... | ecosystem: Environmental > Terrestrial > Soil... | reverse complement strand
CTTTATCTGCAAGGTCGTCATCACTGGAACAGGTGGACTGAAGAAGGGTTCTATAAGGCGATCAATTACTTTCAACAAGCGGTCGAGAATGATCCCAGCTACGCGCTCGCTTATGCCGGTGTGGCGGATTCCTACGTACTGCTGGGATGGAACAGCTATCTGCCGCCGAAGGAAGTGTTCCCTAAAGGCAAAGCAGCGGCGACGACTGCCCTGCAGCTCGACCCGAATCTCCCCGAAGCGCACGCGTCGTTAGCGGCACTGTTGTGGCTTCACGATTGGCAATGGGACGAGGCTCAGGTCGAATTCAGGCGCAGCCTCGAATTGGACCCCGCATATCCAACCGCCAACCACTGGTACGCCGAGTATCTGATGACGATGGGGAAACACGCGGAGGTTGTGTCCAGGATGAAAAAAGGTCAGGAGCTCGATCCGCTGTCTCTAATCATCAACGTAGCCGTCGGATGGGCCTTCTATAATGCCCGCCGATACGATGAAGCCATTGAACAACTGCGCCGAACAATCGAATTGGACCCAAACTACCCCGTTACGTACTGGATTCTTGGTCTGCTGCTTAGCAAGATCGCCTGCCACGAACTGGCCATGACCGAGGGTGAAAAGGGGGTGAAGCTATCAGGCGGCAGCCCTCTGATGCGCGCGGCGCTGGCGCACACTTTTGCCGCGGCGGGTAGGACAACCGAAGCAGTTCAGATGCTCGATGAACTGACAGAACTAGCAACGCACAGGTATGTCGCGCCCTACTTCTTTGCCGGAATTCACGCCGGCTTGGGAGATAACGACCGCGCGATTGAGTGCTTGGAGAAATCGTACGAAGAACATTCCCACTGGCTAATCTATCTTCATATGGATCCGAGCATGGACGGCCTGCGGGATATGCCCCGTTTTCAGAACTTGCTGCACCGTGTCGGCCTTCCAGCGCCGACGGGCGCGAACCCCAGCTGAAGAAAGTGCGGCCGGATTATGCGGAGTTGCAGTAGGCCGCAGGCGTCGAGAACACTCCTTCGACTTCGGCCACCGTTCACATTTTTCCTGCCAACTACGCTCCATCAATGTTCGGGAAGCGCGCTAAACCCGATCAGAACGTTGAGGAGTGCTCCTCCGAACGCTATGTTAGTGCCCCAACTGTCGCCGAACGTCCACGTCAGCGATCCCATTCGGCGGAATAACCCAATTCCACGGGCGAGTAGCCATGCCACAGAGATGACGACCACTGCGACCGATGCAACGAGGCTAGCTTCGAAGAGCGAAATTGCCACGCTGGAAGGAGACGCCGGAGCAATCTTGATTGCCCGATACTGGCATGCCGGTTTGCGCTCGGCGCCTGCCGCCGCAACTAACTGCACGTAGCCTGCAAGAGGCGCTTCGTGTTGAGTGTTATCGATCTCGACTGTGAAGTTCTCAATCTGGTTCGCGTCGATTTGCGGATTTCCCGCGACAATCGTTGCGCGGGCCTTCAACACGTTCGCCTTGTTGTCTTGCAGGACGCTAGCAAAGGTACCCTTGAGTTGCGGGTTTGGCCCGTACTCTTGCGTCTTCTGACGAAAAATCTCTGCATGTTGTCGTTGACGGCGAAACTCGAATGTCCTTACTTGTCCCTCGGCACTAGCGAAGCGATCAAATCTCCGCGAATTTTAGGAAGACTAAATCGTACGATTAGGTTTCAAATGTCTCCTCCGGCTCAGGGAGCGTGTCACCCTCTCGCGCGAACCAAACGTACAAGGTGGGCAAAATGAAGATGCTAATCGCCAGGTTTACCATTAGGCCTCCTACGACGACGATGGCAAAGGGTCGTTGCGAATCGGAACCGATCGCATGGGATAGAGCGGCGGGCAATAATCCGAGTGTCGCAACTAACATCGTCATCATGATCGGACGAAGCCTTAGTACGGCGCCTTCAATTGCGGAATCCTCGACGGAATGGCCTCGGGCGCGAAGTTGGTTGATATATTCCAGCATGATGACGCCCGTTTGCACCGACACGCCGAAAAGCGCCAAGAAACCGACGCCTGAGGAGACGCTGAAATGCGTGCCAGTAATCAAGAGCGCCAGCAGCCCGCCGACGCTGCCCATTAGCACAGTAGCAAGGATGAGCGCAGCCCACTTCGGCGAACTGAACATCGTATAGAGAATAAGGAAGATGACCAGGATTGTTACCGGCACGATGATGAGCATCCTCGCTTGCGCGCGTTTTTCGCTTTCGTATTCGCCTTCCCAGTCGATGTGGTAACCGCGCGGCAGTTGCACATTCACGTTGACCTTTTGAATCGCTTCCTCCACTGTGCCGCCAAGATCGCGGCCGCGGACGCTGTACTTAATCGCGACATAGCGCTGGTTCGCTTCGCGGTAGATCTCAGAGCCACCATCGCGCTCTTCGATCTTGCAGAGCTGCGCGAGTGAGACGCGTTCGCCGGACGGCGACAATAGGCGAATGTTTTCGATGGCTTCCCTCGTGGAACGGTACTGTGGCAGGTAGCGCAGCACCAGATCGTATCGCGCCTCGCTTTGCAGTACTTGCGTAAGAGCGCTGCCTCCCACAGCGGTTTGGATGGCATCCTGCACGTCCGCGACGTTGATTTGATAGCGCGCGGCCTGATCGCGGTCCACCGCGAAATTAATGTTCGGTTGACCGAGGACGCGAAATACACCGAGATCCTCGATCCCCTTAACTCCGCGCATCACCTCCACGATTTGATCGGCTTTTTCCTCAAGGACTCTCAGGTCATCGCCGTACACTTTGGTGGCGAGCTCGCCCTTTACACCGCTGACCGCTTCTTCCATGTTGTCTTCAATGGGTTGCGAAAAGCCCCAGATGACACCCGGGATTTTGTTCAGTTCTCGAAGCATGGCGGCGACCAGTTCGTCTTTGTCCTCGCGAAAGACGGGCCGCCACTGGTTTTTTGGCTTCAGATCCACGAAGTATTCGGTGTTGAAGAAGCCCGTGTTATCCGTTCCGTCATCAGGACGCCCAACCTGGCTCGTGCATTGAGGAACCTCTGGAAAGGAACAAAGAACGACACGCGCCTGATTCGATATCCGGATCGCTTCGGTTGGTCCGGTGCTGGGCGCAAGAGTCCCGCGGACCCACAGTGCGCCTTCATCCAGGTGCGGCAGGAATTCTGAACCGATCACGCCGCCCACCGTCAGATAAATGGCAACAGCCAAGCCCACGCCCGCCACGCCGATTGTTACGAAGCGATGCTCGATCGCCCACCTCGCGGCCTCGCGGTACCTCGTTTTCAAGAATTCCATCACCGGGTTGCGCCACTCGCTCACGCCCTTCCTGAATAAAATGCTCGAGAGCACCGGCGCAACGAGGATGGAATACATGAGCGCGCCCAGGAGTGCGAACGCGACGGTCCAGGCCATCGGCTTGAACAGACGGCCCTCTACGCGTTGTAACGTGAAAATTGGCAAGTACGCGGTGATGATGATGGCGATCGCGTAAAACACCGGGCGCTGGACTTCGTGCGAGGCGTCGCGGATCACTTCCAAAGTGGCTATTGAATCGTTGCGGTGCCGGTGGCGTCCCAGATGACGGACGATGTTTTCGACCATCACCACGGCGCCATCCACCACCATTCCGAAATCCAGGGCGCCGAGCGACAGCAGATTTGCAGGAATATCCTTCAGATTGAGACACGTTGCGGCAAATAACAGCGAGAACGGTATCGTAAGGCCGACGATAGTCGCTCCGCGGACGTTGCCGAGAAACAGAAAGAGAACGATCACGACCAGAATGATGCCCTCCGTCAGATTGTGCAGCACCGTACGAGTCGTGTAACGCACCAGATCGCTGCGGTCGATGAAGGGAACGACACTTACGCCGGGAGGCAGGATGCGCGCATTCAGTTCTTTGACCTTAGCGTGGATTCCGGCGAGCGCTTCGTCGGCATTCGCGCCTTTGCGCAAGAGGACGATGCCCGAAACCACGTCGTCGTTATCAATAATTTTGCCGTCTTCCCGATGGATCGCCCGCGCAAATTGGCCCAGCCGGATCTTCGGTCCTTGTGCCACCACGGCGATGTCCCGTATGTGCAGGGGAGTCCCGTTCTTCGCGACGATCACCGTTTTTTCGATGTCCTGCACACTATTGATCAGGCCAACCTCACGAAGATTCACCTGCTGCAAACCGGATTCGATGAAGCTGCCGCCCGCGTTGACGTTATTGTTGGTGAGCTGTTGTTCCACCTGGGTAAGACTCAGTCCGTGGGAGACGAGTTTGTTGGGATCAACGCGAACCTGGTATTCGCGGGTCGGTCCGCCGAAACTGGCCACATCCACGACGTCGGGCACCGCCTTGAAGTTTTTCTCCACCACCCAATCCTCCAGCGACTTCAAATCCATCACGTCGTATTCGGGATTGTTGCTGTGCAATGTGAAGAAATAGATTTGTCCGACGGGGCTCCAGTCGGTTCCCATCTGCGGCACTACCCCGGGAGGCAACGTAGCTTGCGAGAGTCGTTCCAGCACGCGTTCCCGATCCCACGCGTTCTCCTCCTCATCATCGAAAATCAATTTCAGGTCGGAGAGTCCGAAGAGAGAAAACGAGCGCAAATGGGTGATATGAGGAATACCGTTCATTACGACTTCCAGCGGAATCGTCACCTGTTGCTCGATTTGTTCCGCGGAGATTCCCGGCCATTGCGTGATGATCTCCACGTAGTTGTCCGCGACGTCCGGGTATGCTTCGACTGGCAGGCGATGAAAGGAAATTGCTCCGCACCCGAAGAGCACGAGTGTCGCGGCGATGACGAGGAAGCGATTTTCCAAAGCAAAATCCACTAATTTCCGAATCATATGGCACTCCTCGTGGAGACTTCCGTCCCTCGGGATTCATTTTTTTCGACTGTGGATTTCGTATGAAGTTGCGGCCTCGCTTCCAAGAAGGCGTGCTGCGCGCTTTCCAGAAGGGAAGCAGACTTCGCGACGATGTGCGGCTGCGGTCAGTACACCTACACGGAAAAAGCTAGAGGTTGCCTGCCGATGAGCCGCGTGCTTAGAGGTAGGGAAGCGCGGAGGGTGGTGCGCGCCCAGCCGATGAGGCCAGGAAAGGGCCGGCCGGAAAACCCGGACTCGGAGGCGGAATCAACTCCGCCAGAGAACGGGCATGCAGTATTTCTGCGTCTTCCGCGTCAATGCCAGTGCCTGACTGCGGCGGTACGCCAACAATGTCTCTCGGCGGGAGCGCGGAGGGGAGCCAATTCGTGCCGGACTTGCTGAATACTCCAGGGAATGAAGTCGGTTCTGCACGCGAGAACTTGCCGTGGCCGTCGTTTAGGAGTACGGCCACGGGCTGTCTGAACCAAGCCGTGGTGAGGACCAAGTCAATGGCGCGGTCTCCATTGACGTCGCGCGCCTCGATCAGCAGGCCGCCTCTGGGCGCAACAAGTTGAATAAATTGCCGACCCGCGCCGGAAAGTTGCAGTTGAATCCGGTAGCTGCTAGTTCCGGAGGTGCTCTCACCAACCTGAACGTTGGCTACGTCCGGGCGAAGGTCGCCGTCAAAATCCGCAACTGCAAACGGTAGCCCCGGCCCGGCTGAAGCGCCCGCACCACCCTGAATCTCACCGGCGCTTGCCGTACAGTTGCCCGCCAGACTACATAGCAACAACAAAAAGGCCCACAGGATCAGGCTGCGCAGCGCAGGGCCGTTGTCCTTCAGGTCGATTCGGAGGTCACATTTGCGTGAAATGTCAGACAAGAAACACTCCCGATGCCAGCACCGTCAGGGAATATACCACATCAGAAAACGAGAGGCTTTGAGATGGCACAAATGCAACTAAACTCGCGCAGTCGCTATCGTCTGGTCGCTCACTGATTGTGTTGCGTTTATGAATTTGCAGCGTGCGATTCTTTCCGCGGCCTACAGGAAGCGCGAAGAATTTGGTTTCCTCGGCTCGCATCTCCATGATCCGGCTGCGGCGCGGGATGAATCACTGGCGGCATGGGCATATCGAACATGACGGTCATCGCCGAGAGTGAAGCGATGCGCGGTCCCCATGCAATCACTTCGCGTTCGTCCGTGACTTTCCCTTCGTGCTTAACGAATACCGTCGTCGTTGCACGCAGCATCGGTTTTAAATGTTTTTCAATGAGCGCGTCTTCGGTCAAATCATGCCTGTCCAGGAGCTCCGGGGCTTTTGCCTTGAGCGCTTGATATCCGGATTGTCAAGAGTTTTGGTCTGAATACCCGGCTTTGAGCGCCGCACGCGTGACACTCATGCCCAGTGAGAGACACTTGATCAACATACGCTCGCGAGGCGTGAGAGATTTCGAGCGACGCTTTCGTCTCGTCAAACCTTCAGGAATGCCGCTTGGGTCAGCCTCGAGTGCGGTCGTCATAGACACCCTTGTCTGCATCCGGCAGTGGCAAGTGATTCGCGCTAGCGAAACTTGCGGGAGGTTCTTGAATTTCAGGGTGAAAGCTGTGACTGTTTTGGGCCTGATTTATTTTGAATGACCCTTCCAAGAACCCGCACCCTCCGGGCTGTTTGTCGCGGTTGTAATGATCGCTGCGCTGCTCTCTCTTCTTTGACGCCTCTTGTCTCACGTCTGGAAAGCCTCGTGGATTCGCTCTCGTCAGTCTGCTAGGAGTCGTCGCTGGGAAAACTTCGCAACAGTTTCTTGATCTAACGGAAAAACAGCCGGCGGTTCACCACATTTCTTTCCGAACTCAAGGACCCACCAGGGCGAGAACCAAAGGTGAACTCGCTACATGCATAATTGTTCCTTGCTACTCGCTTCGCTGTATAGCGCTTGATTGCGAAAGGTTGTTTACTCCCACACATGGCTTTTCCCCAGATTTCCAAGCAGTCGAATTGGCTCTGAGCGAATTCCAGGCACGAAAGCGAAAGGGAGATAAGATCGAATGAAAAAATATGTTTGGATATTGGCGGCAACAGTAATTTTTGTTGGTTCAGTTTTAGCCGGCTCGGTGCAGCAAGATCAACAGCCTGCGCCAGACAACACCAAAACGAACCAGGGCGACGCTAGCAAAAGCGCCGTAACCGCCGACCAGCAGAAGATGAATCCTGCGGATCGTGACACAACCAAGCAAATTCGGAGCGCGCTCACGAGCGATAAATCGCTCTCGACCTATGCTCACAACGTCAAGATCATCACTCGAAACGGCAAGGTAACGCTAAAAGGACCGGTCCGCTCGGAGGATGAAAAATCAGCAATTGAAGCTAAAGCGACGGAAGTCGCCGGGTCCGGGAATGTTACGAATCACTTGACGATCGCTCCAACCGCACAGCAGTAGGTTCTAAGTTCAAAGTCAAACGAAGAGGAGATTCAAAATGGAAAATAAGAAAACCGCGGTTTTCGGGATTTATACGACTGTAACGGCCGCAGATTTAGCCACGGATAGCTTGGTCAAGTCAGGGTTCTTGTCGTCCGATATTTCTGCTCTTGTCCCAGAGAACCTCGGCCCGAGGCCAATGGCAACCGAAAAAGGGACCAAAGCTCCTGAAGGCGCAACGGCCGGTGCTAGCACCGGTGCAATTCTCGGGGGCGCGCTCGGTCTGCTGGCAGGGGTGGGTATGCTGGCGATCCCAGGACTTGGTCCCTTCATTGCCGCGGGTCCGATCATGGCAGGCCTCGCCGGGCTTGGCGTTGGAGGAGCCGTCGGCGGAGTCACTGGCGCGCTCATCGGCATGGGCATTCCCGAATATGAAGCGAAGCGTTACGAAGGGCGTTTGAAGAAGGGCGGCATTCTTCTTTCCGTCCACTGCGACACCTCCGACCAAATCACGCGAGCCAAAGACGTTCTAAAGAACACTGGCGCCGAGGATATCTCATCCACGGGCGAATCTTCAGCTGATGTGAAAACAGACCCGCAGGTCCGTCATACAACTTCCGGCGGCAGGGTTTAGTTTCCGGAGAGGAATCTCGATTTTGAGTTTCCTCTTCAATTTCTTCCGACGAGAAGCAAGGGTTGAGATGCGTACGGTTGAGATGTGTACGAATGGACTGATAGTACAACCGAACGGAGGACACGATGAGCAACAGAATGAGATGGACGGAATCGGTATCTGCATTGGCTCTCGGGCTTGGTGTCGGCGCAGCTCTTGGACTCCTGTTTGCTCCCTGGTCGGGCCCCAACACACGCGATTCTGTTATCGAGGGCGCCACAGAGACCTTAGATGGGGCGATAGCGGCCGGAGCGGCATTGAGCCAGCACGCGAAAGACAGTATTGACCAGGTAAAAGGACAGGTGAAGAAGGCGATCGAAGTTGGGGACCAGGCCTACCGTGAGGCGAAGAGCTCGTCGTCTTAGCAAATGAGGACGAGTGGGCGCTTCGGATGTCGTCGGGAAAAAGGCATAAGCATCTAGACGTTCAGGAGTGAAAAATGAAAAAACGGAAACCGGCAGCCAAGGAAGACGAGTTCCTCGTGAATGTGGCCCGCTCGATTGGCTCGACACTTGGGGCTGTAGCGGCGAAAGTGAACCCCTCGTCCCACAAGCGACGCCCAAGACCAGTCCGTCGCAAGCGCGCTCCCAAGCAGAGTTCTATATCTCGGAACCACCGTCGCGCGTCGGCCACGGCTTCGAAGCGGAGCAGCCCCGCCGCGACTCTGAAGCGTAGAAATCGAAAGTGGTCCGGAAAGTAGCCCAAATTAGTGTCCGAGCCGCCGCTCTAATCCGCAACGGACGATGAAAAAGGATGAGCAGGTGAAGGGGAGCATAATGCGTACTGCGATTGCTCTTCGCTTGTTGCTGTTGTCGTTTGTCTTGCTGGCTGTCTCTGAGGGCGCATTCGCCCAAGTCGCCATCGGCGTTTCCGTGAACTTCGGCCCTCCCGCGCTTCCCGTCTAACCAATCACGCCGGCGAATTGCAGCCGCATAGAGCTCCATTGATCGCGTGTTAGCCTAGCCGCTGCAGGAGCGGAAGGATAGGTATCTGTCGACAGTTATTTCCGCAGCCGAGTAGCGAGGGCTAATGCGGGTCGATTATCCCGTTCACTTGCTTTGCAAGTATTGACCGCGGGAACGGCCGACAAGGAGGGTCGAAAATAAATCTGCCGCAGCTGCCGCGAAATAGACGGCCTCTGCGGCAGTTTCGTTATGCCTTGGCGGCTTTACCCTTCGGTGATCGGACGCGGATCGTTGCTTCCTCTCCAGATTCGTTGTCTTCTTCGATTGTCATCTTGTCAGCAACCTTGGACAGTTTCACATCTGTATCTTTTTCTTCCTGAAGCGTCTGACTGAGAAGTTTCACGGCTTCGCTTTCACCAAGTTTCTCTGCCATAGCTCGCACGGTGCCGTACGCCGCGATTTCATAATGCTCTACGCGCTGCGCTGCGCCGATCAAGACTGCGTCCTTTGCATCGCCTTTGCGATCTTCTTCGGCAGCTTCGCCGCCCTCCTTGATTAGACCTTCCATTCCGCTGCAATGTTTGCCGGTTGGTTTTTGGTCGAGCCCATGGAAAATCTGTTCCAGGCGATCGACATGCCCCTTAGTCTGTACCAAATGCTGTTCAAAACCGTTGCGCAGTTCTGCGGACACGGCAGCCTTCGCCATCTTTGGTAGGGCTTTCACCAATTGGGTTTCTGCGCTGTAAATGTCCCTCAGTTCGTCAACATAAAGTTCTTTTAATTCTGATTGCTGCACGGTACACCTCCGAGATTTTTGGTTCGAGTCAGTTTGGGCGCCTCACACACCTTCAACCATCCCGCTGAAGCTGTATTCTGGCGCCGCCAAAGGTGTACGAGGTCACCTCGGGTATGAGAACCACACCCAGATATATCGTTACTGCATTTTGCTGGCCGTTATATGCACGATGGTTAGCGCTACTCGCGTGAATGATTCCGAAGGGAACCCCCGATCAGCGCCTACGGAAGGCGCACTCTAGTTTCCACGAAATGACGGCTGCACCGGATAAAGGCATCCGGCTCGATCTATTTAATAAAGCCGAGTGCATCGTGATCATTCCGGGCGTCAAAAAGGCAGCGTTCATATTCGGTGGCAAGTATGGCCGAAGGTTTGTGTCTTGCCGACGAGGCGACTCGCGCCGTTTTGGAGCGCCTGCAGCAATCCGTATTGAAGGCGGAAGTTATGGTCGAGCACATGAAGTCGATGCACGCCCGAGTCGCTGCTAATTTCGCGAAGCTTTTAGCATAGGAGGCCTATTTTTCTGGAAGTTTGTCCTCCAACTCCGTAGCGAGTTTATGGACATCAGTGGTGCCAGCAAAGCCCTGAAGTTCTGCGCTTGAAGAGCCTACGTCAACACCCAGGTGTTGGCACATCTTCTGTTGCATCTCAAGCATTGTAGTAAGTTCCTGTTCGGCGAGCATACTAACCTGAAGGTCCAAGTGGGAGCGCCTTTCGGCTTGGCGGGTCATGCGGTTCTGGCTAATTAGCACAAAAATCGTGAGCAAAACGCTTTCTAACGAAATAATAAGGGCGAGGATACCGAATGGAAAGGGATCAAAAGGTTTCACGCCTGGGACCAAATTTAGATTAATTCCGCTCCAAGCCAGCATAAGCAGGACTTGTAATAATAGAAAAGGTGCGCTGCCGATGAACCTGGCAATCGCCTCGCTTATACGTTCGGCTGTGGTTCGCCGCCCAAGCGCATCGTGCTCCAGTTTTGCAATGGCTTCTATGTTGTATCGGGTGGGATTTCTTTTGGCTTTATCCGGTAGTGCGTTTGACATGTTCAAGCCCAAAGTTCCCGCAAGATCGAATCGTGCGGACATTCTGGCATATGCTGGTAGTCACAGCAATTCGTTGGACCGCCGAGATGAGGTCAAACTGCCTGTGTAAATAGCTCGAGGGTGTGGTTCTTCCAGTCCTCGTTAAACGCTTTCCACGTTCGTGAATACAACGCTTCGTGATTCCGTCCTGGAAGCAGAGACTAGCCGAGGCGACGAGCAGTAGCGGGAAGGATTGATTGTCCAGGCCGGCGATGGCGCTCAAAATCCACGCGTATGCGCTCACGACTGCTTCAGCACAAACCTCGAAATCGGTTTCCCGTTCAAGCGCTTCGCGGACGATCATTCGCATCAGTTCGCTATCGTCTGCGATCAGAATCCCCGACCTCCTGTGATGAGCTGTGACCATACCCGTCCGGGATGTCTATTACCAGCTTCAGCCTCTCTACATCGAGCGAATTTTCATGTAACGGACGAAATCGGGAACAAGAGAAACTCCCGCGACAATCGCCAAGACTGCAATCGCGCCGATTATGAGATATCCCGCTTGCATAGCTCCTCCTCTCATTCTTCTTGTGGGTTTCGTGGGCACCATGCGACATTGGTGCAAAGGGCTCCGGGCG
>Ga0070766_10001530_pt1 | contig 11312 bp, 8 predicted proteins | sample HubBroMetageWFT6_FD_69782 | JGI IMG/M metagenome (GOLD analysis project Ga0070766, IMG submission 69782) | Warmed and freeze-thawed soil microbial communities from the Hubbard Brook experimental Forest, New Hampshire - Hubbard Brook CCASE Soil... | ecosystem: Environmental > Terrestrial > Soil >... | reverse complement strand
TGGCCGATGCCGCAGAGCCTGATGCTGGGCTTCCGCGCGGAGGCGGCCGGCGAGCAGGAGATCCGCGTCGACGCCGAGGAGATCGCCGAGGCGAACTGGTACAGCCGGGCCGAGCTGGCTGCCGCCATCGACAGCGGCGACATCCTGCTGCCGCCGCCGGTATCGATCGCGCACCGCATCATCGAGACCTGGTACGGCAGCGACCTGCCGGGCCGCTGGTAAGCGACTGTGTCGATCTGGTGTCGCTGGAGCGATCAGTCGCCTGGTGTGACGAGTCCGGTCCCTGGCTTGAGTCGGCCTGCCGTTCCTGCTCGCGGCTGCCGTCTCATACCTAGACATGCACGAACTTGTGGCGTTACGCGGCCAGCCTGGGAGGGTCGCGGCACTGACTCAGGTATCGGTCGACGGGATGACTGTCGCGGCGTCGAATATGTTGCCCGCCGGCTCGCGTTCCGGCTGCCGCGCTGAAGTCCCGCCCTGGGTTCTGCCGACTGCGGGCGGCTTGGCCAGTTCGTCCGCCAATGTGGCCGTTGCGAAGCCGATTATCAGCGGCCGGATCATCGCGGCGTGGCGGTCTTTTCCGCTGATCTAGTCGTATGAGTGCGTTCATACGGGCAGGACACCGCGGCATCAGCCAAAGCGTCCGCGGCGGATCTCGTTCTGGCTCAGCGTGCCGACGTTGAGTAGGTTGCTGCGGCTGCACTGGGGCGCGACGGAGAGTTAGGGCCACCAGAGCCCTTGCAGCACGGTAAGTGATTGCTTGCTTGCATTGTGTAATAGTCGCCGCTGAGGAACGACCGATGACTTGGCGGAGGAGATGTAGCGGATGGGCGATGCCGCTGACTCGATCGCGAGTGACAGTGCTAGGCAACATCAGCTTCTGCCCATTGGGGCGGTGCGTACGCAGTCCTGGTCGATATGGCAACTGGACCGAGTCGTCGACGGTTGGCCGCTTCGTCAGGATCCGGGAGTTCCGCCCGACGTTAGCGTCGTCATCCCGGTGAAGACCAGCCAGCGAACGATCCGGTCGACTGTTGTAGCGCTTCTGGTGCAGGACTATCCGGCCCTCGCAGAAGTCATCGTTGTCGGCGACGTAGGCGATCAGACCTGGCAGGCCCTGGCTGACATTACGGATCCGCGGCTGGTGATCATCGAGCATGAGGAGGTTCCCGGTAAGCGGGAGCCTGGGACTAAGCGCGACGTGGGGCTGCGGAAGGCCAGTGGGCAGATCCTCGCCCTGGTGGACTCCGACATCAATATGGACCGAGACTGGCTGTCACGCGGCGTGACGCTCCTGGCCGATCAGCATGGCGGGGTTGTTTGCGGCGGCATGCGGGCAGTCAGCGACACCTTCTGGAGCCGGTTCGTCGACGGGAACACTCTGGCGGCAAAGACTCCGCGCGTGCCGAAGTCGTACCGCGTGACCGCGCGCAACTTTGGCAAGCATTGTCGCAAGCCGCCTATTACTGCAAACGTCCTGATGGCGCGCAGTGTGTTTGACGATTGCCCGATAGACGATAACTGGGGCTACGGATACGAGGACTATGAGTGGTTCTGGCGCGTGGCCAGCACCGGTCATGAAATCTTATACGCGGCCGGGCTAGACGGCGCTCACCATCATCGGCAGAGCTTCCGCGCGCTCGCGCGCGAATACCAGGTGTCCGCCTACGGCTGCGCAAACTTCATCCATGCGCACCCGGATTGCCCGCTGGCCCGGAAGCGGCACCGGCAGGCCGTGCTACTGCCGCCGCTGGCAGCTGCAGCTGTGGCGGGCGCGGCGGCTGCGATCGTCTCCGGGTATCAAACGACTTTGCTTGGCGCTGCGTCCGTTGCCCTCGCGGGGTTGGTGATCAGAGAAGTCGCCGTCGCGCGTCGGCTGGAGGCGGTGGCGTATGTGCTGGCCGGGCTTGCCCTTGGCTCACTGTTCGTGTTCTGCCTTGGATGGCGGCTGGTCCGGTCGGTGCGAATAGCAGTACCGAGGCGGATATGCGAACGGCTACTGCGATCTGCCGGCGACTTTCCTGCAGGCGCACTCCGCAATTTATCGACTTTGAGAACCCCGTGGATACTTGCATGACCAGCAGAGCTAGATCGGGAGTCACGCGTCGTCAGCCAGCCGACCGGACGCAGAGCCTGAAACCCATCGTTCAGCTACCCGGGGGCGCTGGTCGCGTCGATCAGCCCGGCCCATCGGCAGCCCAAATCACGGCAGCACTGGCAATCTCCGGAACCGATGCTCTGCCTGAGTCTCTTAGGCCCGGTTCACTGAGCACTGTCCCAGTACTGGTCCAGCCAGCCGAAGTGCTCACCTATCCGGCGGACGCCGGGCGTCCTGCAGCAGACGATGAACTCTGGGGTAGCGGCTGGCGGCATAGCTATCGGCTGGGCCTGCTTGCCGTCTTGGTAGTACAGGCCGCGCTGACCTTGCGGCTGGTGTGGTCGAATACGGCGTTTGCCGATGAAGCGGAGTACCTCTGGTACGGCCACCTGGAGTGGCAGCACTGGCTGCATGGCGGCTCGCTACCTCAGTACTACCTCTCGGGAGCCCCGGCGATTTACCCGCCGCTGGGCGCACTTGCGGATTCCGCAGGCGGGCTGGCCGGTGCACGGCTGCTATCGCTTGTGTTCATGCTGGGGACCACGGCATTGCTGTATGCGACCGCCTCTCGGCTGTTCAGCCGCAGGGCGGGTCTCATCGGCGCCGCGATGTTCGTTGCGGTTGGCCCGACAGCAGACCTAGGCGCGTGGGCCACGTACGACCCGATGGCGATCTGCCTGATGGCGCTTGCCTCGTGGCTGGCGGTACGGGCCGCATACAGCCGCGCCAGTGAGGTTTGGATCTTGCTCGCGGCGGCAGTGATGGTGCTGGCGGACGCCGCGAAGTGGGTGACAGCGCTCTGGAGCCCGATCATCGTAGTCCTGGTGGTACTCACCGCCCCTACCGGCTGGAAGCTGGCGGTGGCCCGCGGTTTCCGGCTCGTCAGCTACGCCGCGGCTATCGGGGTGCCGGCCCTGTTGCTTCTGGGCGGAGAGGTGTCGGTGACTGCGATCGGCGCTACGACGACGCAGCGTGGTTCTGGCGGCGACTCCTGGCTAGCTGTGATGCGTACCGCGGCGCCACTGGTTGCCATGGTGCTGGCCCTGGGGCTGCTCGGTGTGTTGCTTGCCTGCCGGGAGCGGGCCGGCCGGAAACTGCTGCTGTGTGTTGCGCTGGCCGGGGCCGTACTGCTGGCGCCAGCGTTCCAGGCGTACGACCAAACCACAGTCTCGCTGTACAAGCATGTCGTGTTCGGCCTCTGGTTTGGCGCAATGCCCGCTGGCTACGCGCTCTCGAAGGCCGTTGTAGTGAATGCGGCTAAGGGCTGGCGGGTCGGCCTGGCGGCGGTGATCTTCACCGCCCTGCTGGGCGTGGACCAGGCCAGTGGCTGGTACGGCTTCTGGCCGAACTCGACTCAGCTGATGGCTGCGGTGGAGCGTTATCTGCCCGCTAAGGGTCCGATCATGATGCAGGGCGGCGATCAGATGGTGGCCAATTACTACCTCTACCGTCAGGGCATCCGGCCGGACATCGTGACCTCATACGCGTACGCGCCAGACGCAGTGTCCGTCATGATCGAGACCCACCAGGTGTGGATGGTTGAGACGGACACCGGCACCGGGATTCCGCCGGGTTCGATTCAGGAGTCCGTGGCGGGCACCCCGGCGGGCCTTGAGCACGCCGGATATCGCCTGGCGGCGCGGATGCCATGGCGGGATCCGGATGGCGCGGTGGGCTGGTTCACGATCTGGCTCCTGGCAGGCAGGCGTTAGGCCGGTAGGTGTTGGGTGCAGGAGCGGAGGTTGAAGTAGCGGTGGCGCGAAACGGGGGCCCGGTAGCTGCCTATGGGGCCGGAACGGCGTTGGAGCCGGGGATCCGGCCTGGAGTGACTGCGGATCGCGGATTGCTGCCGAGTCCGCCCACCGCTGCGGAAAAGATGTGCTACGTGGATCGGCACCTCGGCTATCTGACGCTGGTTGTGCTGATCGGTTACAGCTCCATCGTCGTCAGCCAGGCGTTCATGGAGGTGCGGTTCCGGACGTGGGCGCTGGCGCCGTGGACGGCCTTTACGGTCATCTACTTGACGGTATCGCTCTTCTCGAACTTCGCCGGCCGGGATTTTGACCTGGCAGCACACTGCGCGAAGGTGTGTGCGTGGCGACCCCGGCACTACCCGGATGTGGATATCTTCCTGCCGATCTGCGGAGAGCCGCTCGAGTTGCTGCATAACACCTGGACATACGTGTATGAGCTGCTGCGTGCCTACCCTGGCGACGCGGTTGCCGTTGTGCTCGACGACAAGGCTGACCCGAGCGCGCGGGAACTAGCGCGTGTCTTCGGATTCGTATATACGGTCCGCGAGAATCGCGGCTGGATGAAGAAGGCCGGCAATCTGCGGTATGCCTTCGAACGCACCCGCGGCGAGTTCTTCGTGGTTCTCGACGCAGACTTCGCGCCGCGACGGGACTTCCTTGCTGAGGCGCTGCCGTACTTCGATGATCCGAGCGTGGGAATCGTCCAGACGCCGCAGTTCTTCCGTTCCGACTCGCGCCATACGTGGGTGGAGCGCGCAGCCGGGCCGATGCAGGAAGTGTTCTACCGGTCGATGCAGACATCGCGGGACTCCTTCGGCGCGGCGGTCTGTGTGGGATCGTGCGCCGTATACCGGCGGACAGCGATCCGGGCTGCGGGAGGGCCGGCGTTGATCGCCTACGCCGAGGACGTGCACACCGGGCTGGACGTGATGAGCCTGGGGTGGTCGGTGAAGTACATCCCGGTGAACCTGGCGACTGGCTCGTCGCCAACGTCGTTGGACGCGTTCGCCCACCAGCAGTACCGGTGGTGTCTGGGCAGCACGACCCCGCTGCGGCGATTGTGGAAGGTGCCGATGCCAGCCAGGGCCCGGGCTGCGTACGTGTCTGGGTTCTTGTACTACCTGTTCACGGCGCTGATGCTCTTCGTCGTACCGCTGCTCGCTATCGGGATGCTGGTCCTCATCCCGCAGGACATTGACTTGAAGGACTATCTCCTGCTGGCGCCGGCAATCATCAATGGCTTCGTGCTCTACCCGGCATGGCACAGGTCAGACTTCGGTCCAGCGACCTGGGCATTGGAGATCGTTCGTTCATGGTCGCACGCGCTGGCGATCTGGGATTACTTTCGCGGGAAGGTCATGGCGTGGCAGCCCACCGGGGCCAGCGTGTCTCCGGTACGACGGCTCTGGGCCGCGCTCATCGTCTGGAACTGCGGCACTGGCATCGTCTGGTTTGGCGCTGCGGCGCTGCGCACCTACCAGTTCCGCAGTGACAGGTTCCTCGTCGTCTTCTTGTTCGGCCTCGTTTATCTGGCCCCAGTCGCATGGGCCTTGTGGGACCGGAGAGTGAGCAGGCCATGAACAGACCCGAAAGGTCCACGGTCACGATCGCCGTTACGGTCTGCATCGTCGCCGCGGCCGCGGCGATCGCACTGGCTAGCATGACGTTCTACCACCGGCAGGCCGTCGGGAGCACGCCGAGGGCGAGCGCCTCGTTACGGGTGCCCGAACCGAGGGTTGTGCAGGCGAGACTGCCGAGTACGGGGTTCAGCTACCTGGGTGTATACGAGGGCAGCGACCCATCGGTCGGCCAGTACGCCCGGGTCGAGAAGTTCGCTCGGACGGTCGGCCGGCAGCCCAACATCGTGATGTCCTACAGCAGCTGGGGCGAGCCTTTCAGCATTTCCTTCGCCCAGACTGCGCTGCAGCACGGCGCAAGCCTGCTCATTGACCTTGACCCCACGAGCACCTCGTGCGCCTCCATTGCTGCCGGCCAGCAGGACGCTTTCCTGAAGTCCTACGCTGAGTCAGTCAAGGCCTTCGGCTACCCGGTGATCATCAGTTTTGGTCACGAAATGAACGGCACCTGGTACCCCTGGGGATGGCCATTCACCCAACCCGCGGTGTTCGTGCGGGCGTGGCGGCACATCGTCGATGTGTTCCGCGAGACCGGAGCCGACAACGTCACCTGGCTGTGGACGATCAACTCGGTCGCCTCGTATGAGGGACCGATCGCCGACTACTGGCCGGGTGCCAGCTACGTGACCTGGGTTGCCGTCGACGCCTACTACTACTCTTCGGATGACGATTTCAGCGGAGTGTTCGGACCTAGCATCGCCGCGGTCCGCCAGCTCACGGATAAGCCCCTACTTATCAGCGAAACGGCCATCGGCCAGGTCGCCGGTCAGGCCTCTAAAATCCCCGGCCTGTTCGCAGGCATCAGCAGTGGCGGCTTGCTTGGGTTCGTATGGTACGACCAGGCGCAAGATGACGGGATCTACCACCAGAACTGGCGACTGGAAGGCCACCCCGACTCGATCGCCGCGTTCCGTGCCGCCGTCGCGACTTACCTGCCTCAGATAGCGACTGGACCCGCCGTTGGCTTTCCTCGCCCAAACACCGCGGGCTGACATCGACAACAGCAGCGCGAATGCCCTGCGGCGGACTCGGCGTTGGCCGAACGCGGCGGTGGCGTCCTCGGGTGAGTGCTGCCCGAACCACGGCGGGTGTGAGGGCAGCTCCCGTCAGACACTTCGCGCCAAGGAGTGCCACCGACAGCCCGACCAGGCCGTTCCACTTCGCGCCGAGCACGACTGCAGCCATCTCCATGATCGCTGCCAGCGTCATCGCGGTGGCAGCTTGCGAAATCTTGCCGGTCGCCCGGGACACCGCGACGTAATGTGTGCGCGGAATCGTCGGAATGTAGGCGATCACGAGCAATGAGAGTGGTAGCGCAGCCTCGCGAGCGTAGGCAGGGCCAAAGATACTCAGCACCAAATGCGCGCCGAGACCCAGGAATGCCATCCCGAGAAGGCCTACCAGCAGCGAGACTGCGAGTGTGAACCGGAGCTTCGCCGCCAGCACCTGGGGATTACCAGACGCTACGGCAAACAGCACAGTGGACAGGTGCGTCGGGATTAGAAAAAGCATGGTTACCATCACCCAGGCCACGTAGAACGCGCCATTAGCGGCTGGCGAGACAACCACGGTTATTAGGATTGGAGTCAGCAGCATAGGTGTCGCGAGGGCCAGGCCAAGCCAGTTGTATGCAAGGACTGTTCTGCGCATGCCACGTAACACGCCCCAGTCTGGCTGAGCGAAGACGGCTGTGCCCTTCGACCGAAGCCATACTGCAACGAGGACTACTGATATCGCCGTCCCCGCGACCCAGGCCAGCGCTATACCATCGCCGAACTGGTCGTGCAGAAAGTACGCAGTTACGGGCAGCACCAGAAGTTTTGCTGACGCCAGAATAAGATTTCGTGACAACTGCAGCCCGCCGCGCAACAGGGCGATAGAGGCTTGGTCAAATACGAAGGTGGCGGCGGTCAGTACCACGCCTGAGATCAAAATCAGCGCGGCGGCCGGCGTGCCGCTGGAGTTTCCGAGGCTCGCGCTCAGGTGTCGTGCCACGAGCACGAAGAGAATCCCCAGGAGCGACGACCCGAGCCCTGCCGCGAGGACCGCGGCAGCTACGAGGCCAGCGCGCGCGGCCCGTTTGGGCAGTTCGGCGATCAGGAAGGTCCCTAGGCCGAACATCCCGATCGTTCCCAGCAACGTCATTGCGGACGTCGTCGCCGCCGCATAGCCGATGGCTGCCTGACTGAACAAGCGCGCCGCCACCGTCCAGAATGCGAACCCCAGAAGAGCTGAGAAGCCGGCGGTCGCGATCAGGGTGCCCGCGTTGCCAAGGATCTCTTTGTGCCGTCGCCAGACGGGCGGAGCGCCGCCTAGCGCGGCGCGTGGGCGGCGGTCAGCGCTTTCGGCGCTAGGCACAGCGCGCTGACCTGTGAAACGGCTCGTGACGACAAACTGTCAGAGCCAGTCTGAAGCGTGACGTGATGTACCTGCTTCCCGGAGATGGTTGTCAGCCTGTGCTGCGATGCGGGACGACCTCTGCTCAGATGCGGGCGGGGATGCTTGGCGCTCAGACTCCGGCCAGTCGCAGGCGGCCTCATTTTGATCTTGTATTGGCTGCGCATCGCCGCCCACGGAGTGGATATGCCTCCGTATGGCTCGCCAAGCCAGCTGCTTCATCTGAGAAGACAGCCGGGCGGGCGGAGTCGAGCAGCGCGTCAGAGACCGCGCGAATCCGTCGACGCCTGCGCCCCCGACCACTGTCACTCGCGGCAGTGTCAACGGATCTGCTGTCGCTGACACCGGCAGCTCGCCCACAGCACAGGCGTAGGAATATCCTGCAGCCGACACGCACGAGCGGACGCTCCGGTTCCAGTACCCGAATGGGTATGCGAAGCCCTCAATCGGTATCCCCAGATTGTCCTCGAGCATGTTGCGAGAGCGCTGCACCTCGTCCATGACGAGTGGAATCCCTATACGGTCAAGCTGCGGATGAGTGTGGCTATGTGAAGCCACTTCGATTCCCGCCGACGCAATGTCGCGAAGCGCGCGCCACGAGAGGATGGGCCGCTTTTCCTCACCGCAGTCTCGAAGCCACGACGCCGTACGTCCCGCATACCCGGTCGGGACATAGATTGTTGCCGGGAACCCGTGTTTCTGAAGGATTGGCATAACCGCGCTTTCAAAGTCGGCAAACGCGTCGTCGAAAGTGAGGACGACGGGCCGCGCGGGGAGGTCGCCGTCCGGACTCTGGCGAGCAAGATCGCGAGCGGCAATGGGCTCGTACCCGGCGGCGGCCAGTAGATCCATCTGAGCGGCGAATTCCGCCGGTCTGACAACGAAACGCGCAAAACGCGGTCTGGCGCTGGTAGCAATGCTGTGATACATGAGCACCGGCACGTCATGCGCCTTGGTCCTAGCCCGGCTGCCCAGGGCGTCCTCTGCTGCTCCAGGCCTGTTGAGCGGTGGAAGATACATTCCTGACTCTGCCTCTCAGGTAAGCAGCGGGCCCGGCGAGCAACCCACGAGTCCGCGCTGACGATAGTTCCGGTACGAGACTGAGCAACGGGGAATTGGCTGGCGAACGTGCGGCTCTCAGGAAGCGAATGGCATCGGGTAGCAATCTCACGAGCGTGACGAGAACCCAGGGGCGACGGCATACGAGGGCGACGTAATAGGCGGTCAAGCTAACCGTGTATCCGCGCAGCTGCCTCGCCAGGCCGGTGAGGCTGCGGTAATCATGATGACGGACGAATGCGGCCGGCTCGTAGGCGATCTTCTGACCGGCGAGCATGACCAAGGTGAGAGCCAGCGTGTCCTCGGCCCCTAGGGCCGGAGTCCCGGCGCCGAGAGCGGTGTCGAAACGACCGATCCTCAACAGTGTGTCTCGACGGAAAGCCATGTTTCCCCCGGCACCGAACGGGGGCCTCGGGTATAACGGGCTCTGCGGCCCACTCCGGCAGAAGACGGCGGGTTTGAAACGGCGATCTTTCACGTGCCCGCCAAGCTCCTGAAACAGGACCTGCGCCTCAGTGTCTAGGCACGCTGGCAGTATCGGGCCTGTGACGCAGCCCACGTCGCTGCCGCGCGCGAAGCCGCTCGCCAGCGCGGCGAGCCAGAAAACGTCTGGCTCTTCGTCGTCGTCCAGGAAGGCCACGACGTCACCGGCCGCCGCTGATACCCCCCGGTTGCGAGCCCGGGACAGCCCGACGCGCGGCTCGACGACGTAGCGGTACCGCGGGTCCCTGAGGGCCGCGACATGTTGCCGAACTACGTCTGTCTTCGGGCAGTTGTCAACGACGATGACCTCGAACGCGGAGTACTGCTGCCGCCTGAGCTGCTGCAGACAGGCTTGCAGCTGGTCTGGCCGGTTGTAGGTGCAGATGACAATGCTGATATCGGGAGGCGCCTCGAGGGCTCGTGATCGGGCTTGCAGGAAGGGCCAGGATTCGGGGTTCACGCTGAGCGCGCCGTCGCTCAGCCCGCCCGGCATTGGCAGGCCAGCCGCTGTGAACCGGTCCGCAATATCGTCCCCGAGCTCGCGCCAAAGAATCTTGCCGAAATGCTCGGGGCTCAGTTCGCGGGACCTTAGATCAACTGTACAAGTCCCGATCGGCTCACTGTGCAGCCGCACAAGTACCCAGAGTCGCCGATACTGGCCATCGAAGCTGACAGCGGGCAGGGGCTGGCAAAGCTCAACCTCCATGATCTTCATTGCGCAGAGACCCTCCGCGCCTTGGGTGCGCGGCTTAGGTATCGACAGAAGTAGTGACCTCGTCAATGTGCCTGCCTCCGCGGTAATGAGCCGACCAACTCGCGCGGCGAGTCGATGCTCAGCCGAAAACCCCTATAGGCTGACCGGCCCGAAGCGCGTTGTCGGGCTGCAGCGGCCAGCGCAGCGGCCCGGGGTCCTGCCGGAAGTTGCCATGCGTCCAAAATGGCCTGACGAAAGGATCTAGCCGCATTGAGTTTGGTCAGTGAAAGCGTCCGGCACGTGTGCGGGAAGAGCGCAGTGAGGCCGGCGAACTTGGCATCGTAGTAGCGAGATTTACTCAGACAAACCGCCGGAACCCCCTGTGCCAGGCTGTACACGGCGGCATGGTAGCTGCCCGTAATCACTGCGCGGCAGCTCGCCGACGCCGACATCAGCTCAGCTGGCGATGACAAGTCCGGCAATGTTACGTCGATGCCCGCTTGCGCGCCGCCGAGACACTCGCTAATTGCAGCGAAGTCACAGGTCCTCGCGTACCGGGAAACGGGGAGACCGACTATTGGCACCCCGAGCTCGTGAGCTGCGGCGACAACGAACTTGCCGATGCTCGCGGCAGCCTCCCGGCCGATGCCTGAGTAGTCGGCCGCCCGGATATTAAACCCGAGAGCGGTCGCAGTGGCTGGTGCGGTGTCAGGGATGACCTCGAGCGCTTCATCTCCGGTAATCGTTATGACGTCACGCCGCGCGCCGCAGGATAGCGCCAGCTCAAGACCGGTAACACCCTCGCGCAGGCCAAGCGCTGCCAGTTCTGGCAATACCCGGCAGGCCAACTCCCGCACAGCGCGGCCGCGCAGGGGACCGAAGCCCTGCCCGAACATGGCTGTCGGCTTCCCCATGCTCTGCGCCAGCCTGAGCACGCTCAGGACGCCGGCCGCATGCCACCACCAGGTGTCAGTGAGATAGCCACCGCCGCTTGCCACTACAACGTCGGCCCAGCGCACAGCCTGGATGGCGGTTCGCGGGCATCGCTTGCGGTCGCGGTCTAGCCGGCCTCTGTGGTCATGACTCCCATATAGCGCCGGCCCCGCAATCTTCCAAAGCTGCTCCGATCCGTATCGCGCTTTTCGGGGGAAGATCTTCAGACCGGGAAGGTCTGCAAACGTTGCTGGTAT
>Ga0070766_10001526_pt1 | contig 11328 bp, 9 predicted proteins | sample HubBroMetageWFT6_FD_69782 | JGI IMG/M metagenome (GOLD analysis project Ga0070766, IMG submission 69782) | Warmed and freeze-thawed soil microbial communities from the Hubbard Brook experimental Forest, New Hampshire - Hubbard Brook CCASE Soil... | ecosystem: Environmental > Terrestrial > Soil >... | reverse complement strand
GTCTCTGGGAGTCCTCCGTCGATTCGGCGGCCGTCCCGGATGTGTATTACCGGCCCGGTTACGTGTGCGCCTATCAGGCGATAGGGCACGGAACTGCCACGGCCGCGCTCATCGAGACTCGGACTGTGCGCGCCCTGTTCCCTCTTGTACTCCGGCCACTGAACACTCTGTCCTTCGCTCCCGACGAGCCTGGCTTTGATGCCGCTACTCCCTATGGCTACGGCGGTCTGTTACTGCTGGACAGCGTTCCCGCCATTACCGCCGACCAGGGGCTCGAACTGCTCGACGCACTGCGCGACTGGTGCTCTGATAATCAAGTGATCTCCGCACATGTGCGGCTGCACCCCCTCTTGAAGCAAGAGCACTGGTTTGCAGGGGCACTGGGACAAGATTTCCATCTGCAACAGGCGGGACCAACCATCGGACTCGACGTTTCTCGCTGGCAAGACGAGACAACAAGCATTGCGACCTTAAACAAGGGTCGACGATCGGACCTCAATTTCGCACGGCGTCATCTACGTTTAACCTGGACTTCGGATTGTAGAACGCTGCGGGATGACCTTCAACTGTTCCAAGAACTGTACGAGCACCGGATGTCGGAACTTGGAGCAGGCGATTACTACCATTTCCCCCCGCAGTACTACGAGTCACTCGCCGAAGGACTCGGACACCGCCTCGATGTTGCTCTTGCCTGGATGGACGATACACCGGTAGGGGCGGCGCTCTTCATGATCGACAACGTGATGGCGCATTACCACCTGAGTGCGACGAACGATCTCGGTCGCACAAACAAGGCGACTACCCTGATCATCAACGATGCTGTCGGCCGCGCACGTTCGCAAGGCTGCGATCGCCTACATCTGGGCGGTGGCGCCCGTGGCGAAGACAGCCTCTTCGCCTTTAAGCGCAGCTTCGGCGGTAACACGTACCTCTATTCCTATTTGTCGTTGATTTGCGACCCGCGTCGATACCGTAAACTGGTGGAAAGGCGAGTTGCCGCGCCAGCCCTGCCTGCATTACGAACCAACTATTTCCCGGAATACCGAGCTTAGAGCGACCAATGTCGAACCCATCTTTGCTTTCCTCCACGCTCGCCATAGACGGTGGCGAGCCCATGCGCTCTACGGCGTTCGCGCCGTGGCCCTGGTTCGATGAAGAGGTCATTGAGGCAGCGATGCAACCGCTCCGTTCGGGCAAGGTAAATTACTGGACTGGCGACGAGGGTAAGCAGTTCGAAGCAGAATATGCAGCTTCGATCGGCTGCAGGCACGCCATCGCAGTGGCCAACGGAACCGTCGCACTCGAGCTGGCGTTGTACGCTCTCGGCATCGGTTCTGGGGATGAAGTCATCGTTGCCAGCCGGACGTTCATCGCTTCCGCCAGCTGTGTCGTCATGCGAGGCGCCACGCCCGTGATGGCAGACGTAGATCGCGACTCACAAAACATCACCGCCGATACGGTACGGGCCGCGATCACGCCCCGCACCAAGGCAATCATCGCGGTGCATCTTGCCGGATGGCCCTGCGATATGGACGCCATTCTGAGCGTCGCGCGCGAACACAATCTGAAAGTGATCGAGGACTGCGCACAAGCTCACGGCGCTCAGTATAAGGGCCGCCCCGTAGGCTCGATGGGCCATATCAACGCCTTCTCCTTCTGCCAGGACAAGATCATGACACTTGGCGGAGAAGGCGGTCTGGTCACGACCAACGACACAGCGCTGTGGTCTGCCGCGTGGGCCTACAAGGATCACGGCAAAAGCTACGATGCGGTTTACAACCGCACCCATCCGGATGGCTTTCGCTGGCTGCACGAGTCGTTCGGAACCAACTGGCGCATTACCGAAATGCAAAGCGCAATGGGCAGAGTATTGCTACGGCGTTTACCTGAGATGGTCGATCGGCGACGGCGATTCGCGGCGATCCTGACCCAGCGCTTTGCGGAAATGCCAGCCTTGAGGGTCACCGTTCCACCGGCCGGCATCGAGCATTCTTACTACAAGTACTATGCATTCTTGCGCCCGGAGAGGCTACGCCCTAGTTGGACCCGCGATCTCGTAATTGAGGCGGTGAAGGCCGAAGGAATACCGTGCTTCAGTGGAAGCTGCAGCGAGATCTACCTGGAGAAAGCGTTCCCAACTGAGATGCGGCCGCCTGCGCGGTTACCCGTCGCCAAGGAGCTTGGAGAAACGTCGCTTATGTTTCTGGTACATCCGACCTTGTCCGAAACTGACATGCACGAAACGGCAGACGCGGTCGAAAAGGTACTCGCACACGCGACAAACCTAGGGTCTCCGGGCTCGAATGGGTGATGTAGTCAGCTAGAACACCTAAAAATTACTTATATGCGGTTGTCTAGAATCAATAATTTGGGAGAAAACTGCTCGCAAGGCATTGATAAATAATATAGTTATACGTATCCAATTCTGCCCGTTGGACTTACCTCGGCGTTTCAACCGTTCACCGGGCCGCAAAGTTCCAAAACGGGAATTTTCAAAGAGCAGTCGCACGTGCGCGCTGGACGCCGAGTGGACGGGGACACGACGCCCCTGTCCTCACAGACCCTTTCTAATGGGCTGGAGCAAGGGGGCACAAGAAAAATCGGCGGGCGAGAAAAACTAAAGTAACCAGGGCAGCCGCCGAGTCGACAGGCTTAGCTTGGATCGTCTTGTTGGCGATTCTTGTTGTGATTTCGCTCGTCGGACAGGTTGTCAGTCGCCGATCGAGTCGCGGACGTTAAATCGGGATATTCTCCCTCAAACTCAGTTGTCAACCTAACGTAGAAAATTTACGGGGCCCCTGTTCACTAGCTCAAGCGACGCCGAGCGAAACCAATCAGGCTTACCAGGCCCGTGCCAAGAAGCGTTAGGCTGGCGGGCTCGGGCACCGTGGTGGCCGTAAAAATCGATGTCGGCCCGACGCTGGTGAAGTTTAACAAACCGTCGGTGGTGCCGTAGCTGAGGTCAGATCGGAAATCGGACACGCCGGAAATGGGCCCAATTGCACTCGTCAGACCGTACGAGCCGAAGGCCGAATTGAAGGTGCCCAGTACAGCTCCCGGACACCCCACACAACTGCTATCAGCAATTCCAGCGACAGGTGGGACGAAAGTCTGATTGTCGGCGGCGTACATGGCGTCGGTAAACGTTGCCGTCCCGATGCCGGATATTGTGACCATCGCTGTTCCTATGTCAATTTCCCAGAAGCCGAGAACGAATTCAAAGACGTTTGCCGTGTTCCCTGAAAACGAGACAGTGACCGAGGCATTGGTAAAGGGTGTCGAACCAAGCGTGCCCGAGGCTGTATCTGACACCGTGTACGTGATCGGGACCCCGGTCGCTGACAAGGGACCGGGACGGGCAATCAGCAGAATGGCCACCGCGACCACGGCTGGCAATCTTAAACAACGCTTGCACATACAATCCTCCTTTAGCGTTCAGTCGGGATATTCATTCTTAGACCTAGTTGCGCGGAATGCTCCAAATGGCGGCAGTGGTCGCGAGGCCTATGGCAATTTGGGCGGCTTGTATTCCCACGACTTTGGCCTTATTGGTGGGCACATAGAGGATGTCTTCGGCTTGCAACTTGACGTCGGGCACCTTCGATTGCTCAATTTTGTCGAGCGCCACAGGGATTTGCTGAACCCCGTCTCCGTTCCGGCGCACGATGGTCGCCGATGACAGTTTGGCGTTTTTGGTAGCCCCGTGCGCCATGGCTATGGCACGCAGGGCTGTGTATTCGGTCTTGTTCTCCATAACGAAGCTGCTGGGCGACAGCACTTCGCCCACGACGTAGATCACTCCCGCGCGCGCGACGAAGACGGTCTCGCCCTGGTACACCCATACATCTGCATCCATTATTTTCTGCGGGTCGTTGGTTAGCAACACGGTTCGCTGAGTGTGATTAGCACGGTTGGCAATGGTCACTGTACGGCCGGCAGTCGAGGTAGTCCCGCCTGCCGCGCTGAAGAGGTCGTACAGGCGCCTCTGCCCGAGCACAGGGTAGATTCCCGGACGCGACACTTCGCCCAGGAGTTCAGCGCCGCTACCATACTCCGTCACCAGCAGAGTGACGTGCGGATTCTTCACATAGTTGCCAGCCCGCAAGGCCTGTTCAATCGTCGACTGCGCATCTTCGAGGTGCAACCCGCCGACGTGAACGTAATTTACCAACGGCAAGTTGACGTCGCCGTCGGGGTTGACACGAACTTTTTGCGTGAGGTCGGGCACACCGTACACCGAGATTTCCAGCACGTCTCCGGGCGAAACAATGTAACGCGACTGGTCACGCACCACCAGCGGTCCTGGCGAGGCATTCGCTGGAGTCTCCTGCTGCGCGGGTAATGCCTCGGACTCAGGTGGCTTCGCTGGAGAGGTCGTTGTCTCTTGAGCTGCGGCTATCGTCGTAAGAAAGGCCAGCGTGAGGATAAGGAACAAGGCACAACGTAGTGTGCCCGCTTGCAAAGCCATTTTCGTACTCCAGTACAGTCCGATAAGTTTCGAGAACCGTTACTTGGGAAATCAACGAAGGGGGCAATGCGGAAAGGCGCTAACACGAGATTACCACAGGATTCACGCCCTGAATGCCGCGATGGCATGCCCGCATGTCCGGGAGAGGGCCGGTACCGCCCTTCCACTATTTTGACGAATAGGCAGCCCAGTTGCCATACTCGTTTCCCTGGGCGCCGTTACTCCCAGAAGCGCTTGCGTCACGATAACAAGCGGTTACTTGTGCGATCGCCTAAACACATCGGTGCTCCCGCGCGACTCGGGACTAAGCTCGACGGCGCTGTGTCCGTTCTGGGTACGGGTTCTATCGGGAGCAGGCATCTTCGCGTATTCCGCGACCTGATCGGGGCGGACGTCTCGGCAATTCCGGTGCGGCCGGCCCGTCGGTCAGAGCTTCATGCCGCAAGGTTCGAAGTTCGCAGCAACCCGGAAGAAGCGGTCGCAGCCGGAGCGCGCGCTCTCGTCATAGCCACCGATACATCACGTCACGTGGCAGATCTTCGCTCGGCACTCGATCTCGGTTGCGCAGTGCTGGTGGAGAAACCGCTGGCCGCTGACGCTGCGGGCCTCCGGGAGGTTGCGCGTCTCATCAAGGCGGGCGCTGGCCCAGTGTATGTTGCCTGCGATCTGCGTTTTGACCTGTCACTCCTGAACTTTCGTCAGCGCTTGCCCGAGATTGGACCAGTCCACGCCGTGCGGATCGAGTGCCAATCGTATTTGCCCGACTGGCGCCCCGATCGCGACTATCGGCAAAGTTACTCGGCGCGACCCGGGGAGGGCGGAGTGCTGCTTGATCTGATCCACGAGATCGACTACGCCGTTTGGTTGTTCGGTGCTCCATCGCAAGTGTTCGCGCTGTTGCAGAACTCCGGACGCCTGGGTATCGAGTCGGAAGAAGCCGCCGATCTCTACTGGGAAACGCCAGATGCCGCCGCGGTATCGATTCGCTTGGATTACCTCAGCCGCACTACGCACCGGACGATGCACGTGTATGGCAGCTCAGGCGAGATCGTGTGGGACGGTGTCGCGCAAACCGTTACGCTGCGCATGAAGGATCAATCGCCCCAAATAGAACATTTTCCGCAAGAGCGAGACGCGACAATGCGGGACCAGGACACGGCATTTCTTCGGGCCGTTTGCGGCGGCGACCCCGGGACCCTTACGACGTTCGAAGAGGGTGCGGTTGCCGTCAGTATTTGCGATGCGGCGCGCCTTTCGTCCACGAGCGGACGATTCGAGGCGGTTACGGACTGGAGGAAAGCTTGAGTCTGCGCCCATTGTTGGCCGTGATACCGGCCCGTGGCGGATCAAAAGGTCTGCCAGGAAAAAATGTTCTCCCCTTTGCCGGATTGCCGTTGATCGCGCATTCGATTCGCATGGCGGCGCTGTGTCCCGAGATCGACCGCTGCATCGTCTCCACCGACAGCGAGCACATCGCTGATGTTGCGCGAAAGCATGGTGCAGATGTTCCGTTCCTGCGTCCTCCAGAACTGGGGCAAGACAACACTCCCATGTGGCCTGTGCTGCAACACGCTTTGCGCGAAATCGAGCGTCAAAGCGGTACCCAGTTCGGTTCCCTGCTGCTTCTGGATCCTACGTCTCCTGGCCGCATGCCCCGGGACGTCGTGGAGGCGCTACGAATTCTGCAGTCAGATCCACAGGCGGTTGGTGTGGTTGCGGCGTCCGAGCCTCCGTTCAATCCGCGTTGGGTCTGTGTTGAAGAAGTCGGCGGGTACATGAAGCAACTGGTTCCGCAGACTAACACTTACGTGCGGCGCCAGGATGTTCCCCCAGCGTATCGCGTCAATGCACTCTTGTATCTCTGGAGGCGCGATTACGTGATGAATCAAGACGCGCCACACTTCTATGAAGTTCCTCATCGCATCCTGGTTGTTCCCGACGAGCGTGCCATTCACATCGACGAGCCGCGCGACTTCGCGCTTGCTGAGTTATTGGTGCGCGAAGGACTCGTGAAATTCCCGTGGCTGTCGGCGCCAGTGGATGGTGGCCGATGAAAACCCTCCGCGAACTAGAATCGCTCAAAAGCTGCGTTGCCGTGATTACCGGTGGTGCGGGCAAGATTGGAGAGGCGTTCGCGGAAGCCCTGGGTGAGCTCGGCGCAACGATTTGTATCTTCGACGTGGCCGAGGAAGCGGCGCGCGAAAGAGCGAATCAGATTGGCCAGCGATTCGCTGTGCAGGCGAGTGCGTTCGTCGTCGATGTATCACACGAGGGTTCCGTGCAGGCGGCAGTTTCAGCAGCGGTCGCCCAATTTGGCGGTGTCGACATTCTGATCAACAACGCCGCTTATCCCAAGCTGGATTTACCTGACGACGGTCTCGAGATTGAGACGCAAACCTTGGCTCACTGGCGGGCAAACCTGGATGTCATGTTGACCGGAGCTTTTCTGATGACGCGTGCCTGCGCTCCGCACTTGCGGCGCGGCGGCCATGGGTCTGTGATCAACATCGCGTCCATCTACGGTTTGCTCGGTCCAGATATGCGCCTGTACGATAGCACCGAAATGGGTAACCCCGCCTACTACGCCGCTGCCAAGGGCGGTATTGTGCAATTGACTCGTTACTGGGCGACGACCTTGGCGCCGGAAGTACGCGTGAACTGCATCGCTCCCGGCGGTGTGTGGAGGCAGCAGCCCGAGTCGTTCCACGAGCAATATAAGAGCCGAACTCCACTGGGGCGCATGGCGACCGAGGAAGACCTGAAGGGCGCTGTTGCCTACCTCAGCTCTGACTTGTCGGCGTATGTTACCGGACAGGTGCTCGCAGTTGACGGCGGATGGACGGCATGGTGAAGCCGGTCCTCATCGGAACGCGATCTGTTGGCCCTGGCCTGCCCTGCCTCGTAATTGCCGAAGCAGGTGTCAATCACAACGGCAGTCTTGCAATGGCGTTGCAACTGGTCGATGCTGCCGCCGAGGCCCGCGCCGACATCGTCAAGTTCCAGACCTTCAAATCGGACGAGGTTGTGACACCACTGGCGCCTAAGGCCGACTATCAGGTACAGAACACAGGTGCAACCGAGTCGCAACTCGACATGATCAGGAAGCTCGAACTGCCTGATGATGCATTTCGCACCATCCAGCAGCATTGCCGCGAACGCGGCATCGCGTTTCTCTCGACGCCATTCGATCATCGCAGCGCCGACCTGCTGGATGAGATGGAAGTGGAAGCGTTCAAGATACCGAGTGGTGAGATCACCAATTTCCCGCTCCTCACTCACATCGCTCGCAAGCGAAAGCCGCTGATCGTGTCGACCGGCATGTCGAACCTCGAGGAAGTGGCTGCCGCCCTCGACGTGATTCATGCCGCCGGCAATGTGGAACTGGTGTTGCTGCACTGTGTCAGTAATTATCCTGCCGCGCCCGCCAGCGTAAACCTGCGCGCGATGCAGACGCTCGAACAACGCTTCAACGTTCCCGTGGGCTACTCGGATCACACCGAGGGAATTTCGATCCCAATAGCCGCCGCAGCGCTGGGTGCCTGCATTGTCGAGAAACACTTCACACTCGATCGCCGGCTCCCGGGCCCAGATCACCGGGCGTCCCTTGAGCCACCCGAGCTTGCTGCGATGGTGGCAGGCATTCGCGACGTGCAATCTGCGTTGGGCGATGGAATCAAAAGGCCCGTGGCGGAGGAACTCAGCACCGCGGCAGTGGCGCGTCGCAGCCTGGTAGCAGCTCACGACCTTCGCGCCGGAACCTTGCTGACGGAGAGCATGGTAGCAATTCGTCGGCCCGGAACCGGATTGCCTCCTTCGGACCTGTCGCGAGTTTTGGGGCGACAACTGAAGCAGGACCTTGCCGCCGGGCATCTGTTCACACTGGAGATGCTGGTTTGAGAACCATTGGGGTTGTGACCACGAGCCGGTCGGACTACGGAATCTACCGCCCGCTGCTGGAGACAATCCGAAAAGATGCCGCGCTTGACCTGCGCCTGGTGGTCTCAGGCATGCACCTGTCAGCGCAGCATGGACTGACGGTGCGCGCGGTTGAAGAAGACGGCTTCGATATCGCAGAACGTATCGAGATGCTGCTCTCCTCCGACACGCCGCAAGGCATCAGCAAATCAATGGGGCTAGGCGTCATCGGCTTTGCGCAACTCTTTGACCGGTGGCGTCCAGACATCATGGTCGTCCTTGGCGACCGCTTCGAGATGCACGCCGCGGCCCTGGCCGCCTTGCCGTTCAAGATTCCGATTGCGCACATCTCCGGGGGAGAGCTCACCGAAGGAGCCATCGACGATGCGTTGCGACACAGTCTCACCAAGCTGAGTCATCTGCACTTCCCTGCGACCGAAGAGTACGCGCGACGGATTATCCAACTCGGCGAGGAGCCGTGGCGCGTCGTCGTGGCGGGAGAGCCCAGCCTCGACCAACTACAGACAATGCAGTTGCTGCCGCGCGAGGAGTTGGAACGGCGTTTTGCGCTTCAGCTATCCAGCCCGTTCGTGATGGTGACATTTCATCCTGTCACGCTCGAGTACGAACAAGCGGAGTATCAAGTCACCGAACTGCTAGCGGCCATAGAGTCCAGCGGCTTGCCCGCGGTCTTCACCATGCCGAATGCCGATACCGGCAACCACGTCATCCGTGAGAAGCTGCAGCAATTCGTTGCGAAGCACGCTGAGTCGCGACTGGTCGACAACTTCGGAATCCACGCCTATTTCAGCATGATGAGTCTGGCAGCGGCGATGGTGGGCAATTCCTCCAGCGGCATCGTGGAAGCAGCATCGTTCGAGTTGCCGGCAGTGAACGTAGGCACGCGCCAAAACGGCAGGGCTCGGGCCCGGAATATCATCGACGTCGGCTACTCCCGAGAAGATATTGTGCGCGGAATCAGGAAAGCCGTCTCTCCGGAGTTCCGTGCCTCGTTGCGGGGGCTGGTCAATCCCTATGGCGGCGGCAACGCAAGCCGCATCATCACCGATCGCCTGCGCACCGTCGAACTCGGGGACAGGCTGATCCGCAAGAAGTTCTACAACCTACCCGTCGACCCGGAGAACGATGCAGAAGAGCGGCGCCAAAAGAGCCACACTACGATCTGACCGATGGGAGGTGGGTGGCGAATTTCATTGGATGGGTTTGCCGCTGCCGCCGTTCATCCCCTGGCCCGACGCAGCGAGCTGGTACCTGTTAGGCAGGCATGCCTTGGTCGCCCTACTGCAATCGCTCCCGCCAGAGCCGCGGCGATTGTGGGTGCCAAGTTACTTCTGCTTTGACGTCTCCGATTATTGGCGGTCTTTCATCGAGGTGGTCACGTACCGCGACGATCCTCGGCGTGCAGAGCCCGAATGGTCGACGTTGCAACCCGAAGCACTAGACATCGTAGTCGCGGTGAATTACTTCGGCGTTCGCAGCGGTGAAAGCTGGCGCGGTTGGCGTGAGCGCAATCCATGCGTTCTAGTGGAAGATCACAGTCACGACCCTGTGTCGGGCTGGGCACTGCAATCGAACGCAGAGTACGTTTTCTCATCGCTCCGCAAGACTCTTCCGGTACCCGACGGCGCGATTCTGTGGTCGCCTCGCGGACTACCACTTCCCGCAACCGGTAACAGCGAGAGTGCGGCCAGCGCGCTGAAGCTGGCCGCCATGCTTTGGAAGAGGGAATATCTGCTGGGTGGCGCGACTCCCGAAGCGAAAGCGACGTATCGCGCCTGGCAACAAGAGGGAGAGCTCGCCTTCGACGAATCTCCGGTGTCCTTCGCGAGCAACCTGTCTCAGAAATCTCTCAGTTGCGGAGTACCGGTGAAGTGGCGCAAGCGGCGTGTTGTAAACACAAAGTCGCTGATTTCGAAGCTGCAGGGCGCCAGCGGATTCCGTCCTATTTTCTCGGATTGGCCCAACCAGGCCGCGCCCCTGGGTGTTGTGTTCGAGTTTGATTCGCCACAACAGCGGGATGCAACCCGTCAGAGACTTCAGCAGCATGGCATTTATTGCCCTGTCCACTGGCCAGCGACTGAGGGGTGCGAATCAGCGGCTCGTGATCTGGCAGGTCGACTCTTAACCATCCCAACCGATCAGCGTTACACACCGCAGGATATGGAGAAAATTGCTGCATTTGTGAACAAGCTCTGAAGCCAGTCGCGATAAAATACATCTAAGTGTTCTCAGGCCCGTCGCGCCCCGGGTCGATCCAGGTTAACCTGCGCCAGCTTCAACAGTTGCGGTATTCAATTCGAGCTGAGTAGTCGCATACAGCCCGTGGTTTGGGTGTTGAGGACGCATGGCACAAACCTTAGCGGTTGGGCCCGATCCCGTGTGGGAACAGATTTTCGGTACCAGAGAGTGGGGCAAGTACCCTCCTGAGCACGTGGTGCGCTTTATTGCTCGCACCTTCTACCGCGCTCCTGACCGTTCCCGCACTCGCCTCCTTGAAATCGGCTGTGGTCCCGGCGCCAATGTCTGGTTCATGGCGCGCGAAGGATTCAACGTCTCCGGCATCGATTGCTCTCCTACGGCAATTCGCCAAGCGGGCGAGCGCCTCGCGAAAGAAGGCCTCACCGCCGATCTCCGCGTAGGAGATAACGCTGCCCTTCCCTGGCCGGACAACACATTCGATGGCGTTCTGGAGAATGTAAGCTTGTGCTGTAATGGCAGCGATTCTGTTCGCGCCGCCTTGGCCGAGGTGCGACGCGTTCTGAAACCTGGTGCGCCATTTCAGGCCTCGTTTTTTACCACCAGAACCTGGGGCTATGGCGCGGGGACTCCAGTTGAACCCGACGGATTTCGCGACATGACCGAGGGGCCACTGGCCGGCACTGGCTTCTGCCTGTTTCTCACCCGCGACAGTCTAGCGGAGATCT
>Ga0070766_10001522_pt1 | contig 11341 bp, 10 predicted proteins | sample HubBroMetageWFT6_FD_69782 | JGI IMG/M metagenome (GOLD analysis project Ga0070766, IMG submission 69782) | Warmed and freeze-thawed soil microbial communities from the Hubbard Brook experimental Forest, New Hampshire - Hubbard Brook CCASE Soil... | ecosystem: Environmental > Terrestrial > Soil... | reverse complement strand
CCCGCCGACGACTCGTTCGAGCTGCCGGGGGTCAGCTGCTTCCTGCGCACTGACCGCGCGATCTTCCACACCTACTCGGCCTACGTCCGCGGCCCGGACCACGTCGACCTGGGCTGTCTCTACCTGGACATGACGGCGTCCGGTCGGCCGGAGGAGTGGGAGTTGCCGAGGGGCCGCGCGCCGCGGATCTATGCCACCTAGCGCGGAAGTGACCGGTTAGCGTGCGTAGGTGAGCGTTTCCAAGGACACGCGCGTCGACGAGCAGGCCCTTCTGAGGCTGGCGCGGGAAGGTGACACCGGCGCCTTCGGTGACCTGGTCGAGGTCTATCGCAGCGGGCTGCGCGCCCATTGCTACCGAATGCTGGGCTCGGTGCACGACGCCGACGATGCGCTCCAGGACGCGCTGCTGCGAGCGTGGCGGAGCCTGGCCGGATTCGAGGGCCGCGGTTCAGTGCGCTCCTGGCTCTACTCGATCGCCACCAACACCGCGCTGGACAGCATGAAGCACCGGTCGCGGCGGGAGCTTCCCGTGGACTTCCGCCCGGCGGCGGAGCGCCTCGCTGACCTGCGCGGACCGCTGGCTGAACCGCTATGGCTTGAGCCCTACCCGGACCAGTGGCTCACCGGGACCGTCCGCCTCTCGCCGGAAGCCAGGTACGAGCAGCGCGAGAGCCTCGAACTAGCATTCCTTGCCGTCGTCCAGCAGCTGCCGCCGCTGCAGCGGGCGGTGCTCTTGCTGCGCGAGGTCGTCGGTTTCTCGACCGCCGAGATATGCGGCCAGCTCGGAGCCTCGAGGTCGGCGGTGAACAGCGCACTGCAGCGCGCCCGCGCCGCGGCGGCCGGGCGCCTGCCCGCCGGCAGCCAGCAGTCGGCGTTGCGCCTGCTAGGCGACAAGCGGACCCAGCAGATCGTCGAGCAATTCGCCGACGCGCTGGAACGAGGCGACGCCGACACGCTGATCACGATGCTGACGGCAGATGTCTCGTGGTCCATGCCGCCCTATCCGACCTGGTTCCAGGGCCACGCCGGCGTGCGGGAGTTCGTGGAGCGCTTCCCGCTGACCGAGCGGTGGCGGCACCGGCCGACGCGGGCGAACGGCCAGCTCGCGCTGGGCGGCTATATGTTCAGCACGGCCAGGGACGCCTACGTCGCGGCGGCCATCAACGTCCTCACGCTGGACGGCGAGAGGATCTCAGCGGTAACCGCCTTCCTGGCCGCCGAGACGCTGGAGCCGCCGGACTGCGATCGCTGGATCGGCGGCGCCGAGTTGTTTGCCCGCTTCGGCCTGCCCGGATCGGCCTGAGTGGCTAGCTGCCATCAAGGGTGGCGGTGATCGCGCGGAGCCCGGCGCCCATGAGTTCTGCGACCCTGGGCGCGAGCTCGTCCGGCAGGACGTCGATCGTCCACACAAACCGGCAGCGATCCGTGCCGAGCGGCACGATCTGAGCCGAGGCGTTGTAGTGCGTGGCCTGCATCGGGCCGTCGATGACGCTGTAGGCGAGACGCATCGACTCCTCGTCGATGCCGATCAGCCGCTCGGTGGCGACGGCCCCGGTAAAGAACGTCGCCCGCCGGTCGCGCTCGTTCACCATCGTCACATCGGTCACGAACCCCGCGGCCAGCCGCTTGTGCAGGGCGCCGAAGTCGCGGACCGCATCCCAGCATTGCGCCGCCGGGGCACTGATCACTGCCTCCCGGATGATCGATGCCATCTGAATAATTCCTTCCCGCCGACCAGGGTTCGGGCGATCTCGACGCTAGCGGCGGGCACGGAGTCACGAATCTGTCATGACGTCCGTAGCTCATGGGACCAGTACCGGGACGCTTAGGTACCCCTGCCTGACGCGGCACCGAAGACCAGCGCCACGGCCAGCACCGGGCCGTAGGTCACTCGTAGCGGGTCGAGAGGGGCAGGAAGCCGAACCGCCGCTTCTTCCGGCGCACGGAGGTGGTCCGGTTGCCGCTGACGATGTCGTTGAGCGCGTCGCCGATCTGGCGGAACGCCACCACGACGATGACCAGGACGATCAGCGGCGGGTACACCTGCCACCAGTAGCCGTTGAAGAGGTTGTCCACGCCGCCGGTCAGCATCGTCCCCCAGTCGGCGAACGGCGGCGGCGGGCCGATGCCGAGGAAGCTCAGTGCCGACAGCGCGTAAATCGAGTCGGCGACCGCGAACGTCGCGGTGACGACGCAGACGCCCAGGGTGTTCGGCACCATGTGGCGGATCAGGATCCGCCATCGGGTCGCGCCCATCGAGGTCGCGGCCTGGACGAACTCCCTCGGCCGGAGCGCGAGCACCTGGCCGCGCACGAGCCGGGAGATGTCCGACCAGGACAGCGCGGTCAGGATCAGGATGATCACGCCCAGGCTGAGCGAGTACATGCTGGCCACGATGATCAGCAGGATGAAGGTCGGCACGGCCAGCAGCGTGTCGACGATCCGCATCATGATCGTGTCGACCACGCCGCCGAACATGCCCGAGATCGCGCCGTAGAACATTCCGATGAGCGTGCTGGCCAGACCCACGGCGAAGCCGAGTTCCAGCGACGACTGACCGCCCACCATCAGGCGGCCGAGGATGTCAATCCCGTACTGGTCGGTGCCGAGCGGGTTGCCCGCTCCTGGCGGGTTGTTCTCCAGGCCGAGGTTCACCGCGGTCTGGTTCGTGTGGTACAGCAGCGGGCCCACGAAGCAGAACAGGCCCATCAGCACGATGATCGCGGTGCCGGTCATGGCCCGCTTGTTGTGCAGGAAGGCCTTGAAGCTGAGCTGCGCCCCGCCGGTGCTGCCGGCCGCCTCGCCGCCTTCGGGCGTGATGACGTCGGTTCCGGCCAGCGTCGGTGGCGCTAGTTCAGGAGTTGCCATACCGGATCCTCGGGTCCAGGACGCTGTAGGCGATGTCGGCGGCGAAATTGCCGAGCACGGTCGCGACGCCAATGATCAGAGTGCCGCCCAGCATGACCGGGAAGTCGTGTGCGAGCGCGGACTGCCAGAACAGCAGTCCCATGCCGGGGAAGTTGAAGATCGCCTCAGCGATGAGGGCGCCCGCCACGATGTCGGGCAGGGAGAGTCCGAGAATCGTGACGACCGGCAGGAGTGAGTTGCGCAGCACGTGGCGGGTGACCACGAGCCGCTCGGACAGGCCCTTGGCCCGCGCCGCCCGGATGTAGTCCTCGGCCAGCGTCTGGATTGCCGTCGACCGGGCGTACTGGCTGAAGCCGGCCACGCTGTTGATCGACAGCACGACCACGGGCAGGAAAAGCGCGCGCCAGTTGGTGAACAGGCCGCCCACCGAGGTGACCCCGCCGGGAAAGGCCGGCGGGAACACGTGGAACTGGACGCACAGCAGCGCGATCAGCAGCAGCGCCTCCATGAAGTCCGGCGCCGCGTACAGCGTGAACCAGGTGCCCGCGAGCACGTCGTCGGCCAGCTCGTTGTGGTGCAGGGCCTGGTAGACCCCGGTCGGGATGCCGATGATCAGTGCCAGCAGAGTGGACAAGCCGACCAGCACCGCGTCCCGCGGCAGCCGCTGCGCGATCAGCGTCGACACGGGCTGGAGCGACTGGTAGGACACGCCCATGTTGCCGTGGAACAGCTGAACGATGTACAGCCAGAACTGGGCGTACAGCGGCTTGTTCAGCCCGTAAAGGCTGTCGAACATCGCCAGCCGCAGCTGGGAGACGTGGACGCCGTTGCCCAGGATCGCCCTGGCCACGCTGCCCGGCTCCATGTGCAGGAGCAGGAACGTGAGGACCATGACGCCGAACACGACCACAACGGACTGGCCGAGCCGGCGGACCAGATAGCGGGTCACTTGGCCGACTTGGTGTAGTACCACACCTCCGGGTTGAGCGTCGCCGAGAACGGATTCGACGGGAACACCCCGGCCAGGTTCTTGCGGTAGACGAAGACGCCAGACTCGTCGGGCAGCCAGAGGTAGGGAAGCTGCTCGGCCGCGTAGTTCTCGTAGTTGAAGAACGCTGACGAGCTGGACCCGTACTCGGTCTGATTGATCAGCGAGTCCATCTCCGGGCTCGAGTAGCCGCCGTAGTTGCCGACCGCGTCGGTGTTGAACATTCCGGCCCCGGCCGGGTCAAGCGAGTACGGGTTGTATCCGTAGTCCTGCATCTGCCAGCTGCACGTGGAGGTCGGGTGCGAGGAGGCGTTGCAGTAGCCGGTGGTGGCGTTGATGGTGTTGAACGGCTCGGGCTTGAGCGCGACCTTGATGCCGGCCAGCGCCTCGGTGCTCTGGATGTCGGCGTTCTGCTGGTCGAACGTGGCCGAGCCGGAGGAGTAGATCAGGGTGAAGCCGAGCTTCTCGCCCGCCGTGATCCCGGCACCGCACTGCGTCGGGCCAGAGCCGGGCTGCTGACAGGTGTCCTCGCCGTTCGGGACGACCTTCCAGCCGTGAGCCTTGAGCAGCGCGGTGGCCTTGGACGGCGAGTACGGGTACGGGCCGCCGGACTTCTCCAGCGGGGAGTCCCACTGCTGGCCGTACAGCACCGGCACCGGCCCGTTGCCAGGGTCGGCGTACCCGGCATACACCTTGTTGACGATGAGCGGCCGGTCGACCAGGTACTCGAACGCCTGGCGGATGTACAGCTGGCGCAGGATCGGGCCGTTGACCGGGTTGTAAAGGTTCGGGACGATCTCGGCCACGCCGGGCGTGGGCACCGTGGCGACGGTATAGCCCTCGGCCTCGAGCGCCGGGATCTGCTTGATGTCGTTCAGCGGCAGGGCGGCCAGGCTCAGGGTGGTGCCCGAGCGCAGGGTGTCCATCTCAGCGTCGTCGTCGGTGAACGGGGTGTAGATCACCTTGGACAGGATCGGCTTGTCCGGGCCCGAGTAGTTCTTGTTCGGCGTCCAGGCGTAGTAGCCGTCGCTCAGGAACGTCGTGATCTTCCACGGACCGTCCACTACCTGCCACAGCGGGCTGGAGGTGAAGGTGCCTTCCTCCTCGCCCTGCTTCTGCAGGAACGTCCAGACCGCGTCGGCCCCGGCCTTGGTGAGGTCGTAGTTGCTCACCTTGCCGGTCAGCGACGTGCGGTCCATGACGTGCTGCGGCAGCAGCGGGATGTAGGACAGCTCGTCGTCGGTGTAGAACGCCGGGTTGTACGACCGGTTGAGGTCGAGCACGATCGTCCGCGAGTTCGGCGTGAGCACCTTGGTCACGTCGGTCGGGAACAGGCCCTGGGTGTAGTCGATCCAGTCGTTGTAGTTGTACTTCAGCAGGTTGTAAACGAACGTGAAGTCCCTGGCGGTGATCGGCTGGCCGTCGGACCACTTCCAGGGCTTCAGCACGATCGTGACCTGCTGGTCGTTGTTCGACCAGGTCAGCGAGCTGTACAGGCTCTCCTGCGCATTGACGTCCGACTGAGTGCCGTCGCCGACGTATACCAGCGACGGCCACGAACCCATGGTCAGGTTCACGTTGTAGCCGTTGGCGTTCGTGGCCGGCCCTAGCGGGAAGATGTCGTTAGGCGTCGCGCCGGACGGCTGGGCAATGTTGACGACGCCACCGCGCACCAGCTGGCCCTTGACGGCACTGCCGCTTCCGACCTTCGGAGACGTACTGCCGCACGCGGCGAGCAGGCTTCCGAGGGCTAGCACCGCCCCCAATGCGGCCAGTCGGCGGGTCGAACGCATCGCTTCCAACTCCCTGCTTTTCCGGTCAGGTATAGCGTCATCTTGGCTTTGGCCCAAGATATCTGGTTTTAGCTAGACAGACGCCAAGACCACAGCGTTTGCATCGCGTTGGCCACAGTTTGTATCAGGGTTGGATGTCTGGCTAGGGCCATGGGCGGACAGCAGCCCGGCTGTGACGATTTTGTTACTTTGTGCCCTAACGCGAAGGTCTGTGGTTACGACTCAGCCGGCGGGCATGGCTGCGCCGCCGCGAGGCGAGGCCATCGCAGCGGCGAGTCGTGACGAGAGGCAGGCAGGATCCTGCGCTCGGCGCGGCCGGGGTCAGAGCTTGGTGAGCTTGGTGTAAGGGGCGCGGATTAGGTGCTTGACTCCACCAAAGTCGATGAGCACCGTGTCTGCTTCGCTACTGATAACTCGACCAAGGCCATAGCGGTCGTGGGTCACGAGGTCCTGCGCCGCGAACACCTCGACCGGCTCGGGCGGTGGCGGCGGGGTGTTGAACGGACTGCCGGGCAAGGGGCGCCGGGTCATGGCGCGGGCTGGTTTCTCATCAACACCAGTATGCGCAACGAACGGGCCGGTTCGTTCACCGTCCGCCAAGTGCGCATGTGGAGCGGCGGGCCCTCGCGTGAAAACGAGGGCCCGCCGATGCCTGCTCTAGAGGGCGCGGACCTGGTCAGCCTGCGGGCCCTTGGGGCCCTGCCGCGTGGTGTACTCGACCTTCTGGTTCTCGGCCAGGCTGCGATAGCCGCCCATGTCGATCGCCGAGTGATGCACGAATACATCCGCGGAGCCGTCGTCGGGCGCGATAAAACCGAAGCCCTTGTCCGGGTTAAACCACTTCACAGTGCCTTGTGCCATTCTGCTGTCTCCTTCAAAGACGAGCCTGGAGCCGCATGATCATGCGGATCAGCTGCTGGTTGCCCGCCCCGGATGAAGATCCTCAGCCAGATGGCGAGACGCCCAACGTCGAAAATGCGGGCGCCTCAACGATCGCAAACGTCGACAACAACTGGAAGCTTCAGCGTCAGCGTGCAACCGCCTTATTCCCGTTGCCTTTACGTGCCCGCTGGCCGGCTCCAGGCCGGCCTGACGGTCGCGGATCAGCGCCTCCGCGCCCGCGGTAGCCGCGGGACGCCGCGCCCGTGCTGCGGCTGTTCCTGGCGTCCCTCGCCGCCCTGGGGCTGGTCGACGGCGCTCCGCCTGCGGCGGGCCGGGAAGAGGACGTCGGCAGGACGCGGTCGGCCGGCGGCCCGGCAATGTCCTGCAGCAGCGCCGACTCCGGGCCGACGCTCGCATGCATCGGGGTGACTGCCGCGCGGCGCATCAGCCCTCGTACGGCCGTCACCTGCGCCGGCGTTTGCAGGGTGATCACCACGCCGGTGGCGCCGGCCCGGGCGGTGCGGCCCGACCGGTGCAGGTAAGCCTTGTGCTCGCCCGGCGGGTCGGCGTGGATGACGAGATCGATCCCGTCCACGTGGATGCCACGGGCGGCGATGTCGGTGGCGACCAGGACTCGGGTGGCGCCCGACGCGAACGACGCCAGATTGCGCTGCCGGACCCCCTGCCCGAGGTCGCCGTGCAGTTCAACCGCGGGCACTCCCGCGCCGCTGAGCTGGCGGGTGAGCCTCTTCGCGCCGCTCCTGGTGCGGGTGAAGACCAGCGACTGGTTGTTGCCACCGGCCAGCGTGGCGACAACTTCAACCCGGTCCCCTGGATCGACGGTGAGGACGTGATGGACCATGGCCGCGGGAGCCGCCGCTGGCGAGTCGACCGAGTGCACGGCCGGATCGCTCAGGAACCTGCTAACCAGCACATCGACGGCATTGTCGAGCGTGGCCGAGAACAGCATGCGCTGGCCGTGCGCCGGCGTCGCCGCCAGGAGACGCCGCACCACCGGCAGGAAGCCCAGGTCAGCCATGTGGTCGGCCTCGTCAAGCACGCTGATCTCGACGTCACCCAGGTCGCAGTGCCCCTGCTCGATGAGATCGGCCAGCCTTCCGGGGCAGGCCACGACGATGTCCACCCGACGGCGCAGCGCCGCTACCTGGGGATTCTGCCGGGTGCCACCGTAAATTGACGTCACGGTCAGGTCCATGGCGCGGGCCAGCGGCTCGATCACGGCCCGGACCTGGCTTGCCAGCTCCCTGGTCGGCACCAGGACCAGGCCCCGGGGACGGCCTGCGGCGGTATGACCACCCGCCAGCCGGGCGACCATCGGGATCGCGAAGCCCAGCGTCTTGCCCGAGCCGGTCCGGCCGCGGCCGAGAATGTCCAGCCCGGCGAGCGCATCCGGCAGAGTGGCGGCCTGGATCGGGAACGGCGAGGTGATGCCGGCGTCGGCCAGTACGGCGAGCAGCCGGGCGGGAACGCCGAGTTCGGCGAAGGTCGCGTTCGACGGGGGGAGTGCGGGCTTGGCGTCGGAGGAGCCGGCCGGTCGGGCCGGGCGTTGCTGGGTCCGGTCGGCCGGCGGTCGGCCGGACTGCGTGCGGCCAGTGACGGGCGGCGCGGGTTTGCCCCGGCGCCGACGCCGGTGGGCAGGCGTCATCTCGGCAGGCGAAGGTTTCATCAGTGATCACTTTCGGATTCAGGTGGCCGCATCTTCGAGGGCCGCCACCTGAAATCCGTGGAAACCATCCCGCTCACCGAGCGAGGTACGACCGGCGCGCCCTGATGGCGTCGCCTCACGATATGCCGTGTAGAAGCAGTCTATCCCATGCGCCTCATCAGCCGCGGGCATGGCGCGCTCGGGGCGCGGCCCGCGCGAGATGCCTGAGGCCAGGCTGATCGGGACCGATTCTCAGTGCATAGCCCTGACAATCGGTCCCGATGTCCGGGCGCGCCGCAGTCTCAGGATGCCGGGCCACTGACTGCAAACGTGACGAAAGGACGACGGAAACCCCGGCAAGGAGGCCGAGGAGGCTGTCTGTAGACTTGAGTCATTCGTTTTATTGGATAGTTCGTATTTGCCAGACAGGTCGGACGTGGGATGACTGCCGCTCAGATACCGGCCACCGCCGATGAGCTCCGGCGCGCGGGTCTGCGGGTGACGGCCGTCCGCGTCGCGCTGCTCGAGACCGTCCGGGTCGGTGATCACCTCGGTGTCGAGGCGATCGCGTCCGGCGTGCGTGATCGCGTCGGCCATGTCTCCCTGCAAGCCGTCTACGAGGCCCTGCACGCGCTCACGGCCGCAAGGCTCGTACGCCGGATCGAGCCGGCCGGCAGCCCGGCCAGGTTCGAGGGACGCATTACCGACAATCATCACCACGTGGTGTGCCGGTCATGCGGGGCCGTGGCCGACGTCGACTGCGCCGTCGGTGAGGCACCCTGCCTGACCGCGTCCGACGACCACGGCTTCTCGATCGATGAGGCCGAGGTCATCTACTGGGGCCTGTGCCCCGACTGCTCCACTGCCCGCAACACATCCTTGGCGCCGTGATCCGCCTAGTCCGGAGGTATTCCCATGTCCGAGAACCATGATCCAGTAGTCGTCGAAGGCGCGACCCCGGAAGGGGAATGCCCCATCGCGCCCGGACGCGCGCACCCGACCCTCGGTGACGCCAACCAGGAGTGGTGGCCGAACCGGCTCAACCTCAAGATCCTGGCCAAGAACCCGGCCGTCGCCAACCCGATGGGCGCGGACTTCAGCTACGCCGAGGCGTTCAAGACTCTCGACCTGGCGGCGGTGAAGCGGGACATCCTGGCGGTGCTGACCACCTCGCAGGACTGGTGGCCGGCCGACTTCGGCCACTACGGCCCGCTCATGATCCGGATGGCGTGGCACAGCGCCGGTACCTACCGCATCGCCGACGGCCGCGGCGGTGCAGGCGCGGGTCAGCAGCGGTTCGCCCCGATCAACAGCTGGCCCGACAATGTCAGCCTCGACAAGGCCCGCCGGCTGCTGTGGCCGGTCAAGCAGAAGTACGGCCGGAAGATCTCGTGGGCCGACCTCATGATCCTCACCGGCAACGTCGCGCTGGAGTCGATGGGCTTCAAGACCTTCGGCTTCGGCGGCGGCCGCGTGGACGAGTGGGAGCCGGACGACGATGTTTACTGGGGCCCCGAGACGACCTGGCTGGACGACGAGCGCTACTCCGGCGACCGGGAGCTCGCGGAGCCCTTCGGCGCCGTCCAGATGGGCCTGATCTACGTCAACCCCGAGGGCCCGAACGGCACCCCGGACCCGGTGGCCGCGGCCCGCGACATCCGGGAGACGTTCAGCCGGATGGCGATGAACGATGAGGAGACGGTCGCGCTGATCGCGGGCGGCCATACCTTCGGCAAGACCCACGGCGCCGGGCCGGCGGATAACGTGGGCGCGGACCCCGAGGCGGCCCCGCTCGAGCAGCAGGGCCTCGGCTGGAAGAGCAGCTACGGTACCGGCAAGGGCGCCGACGCGATCACCAGCGGCATCGAGGTGATCTGGACGCCCACGCCGGTGACATGGGACAACAGCTTCCTCGAGACCCTGTACGCCTACGAGTGGGAGCTGACCAAGAGCCCGGCGGGCGCCTACCAGTGGAAGCCGAAGGATGGCGCCGGGGCTGGCACCGTTCCGGACGCGCACGACCCGTCGAAGAGCCACGCTCCGACGATGCTGACGACCGACCTCTCGCTTCGGATGGACCCGGTCTACGAGCAGATAACGCGGCGCTTCCTGGCCAGCCCGGACGAGTTCGCGGACGCCTTTGCCCGCGCGTGGTTCAAGCTGACCCACCGCGACATGGGCCCGATCGTGCGTTACCTCGGGCCCGAGGTGCCGACCGAGGTACTGATCTGGCAGGACCCGGTCCCGGCGGTCACGCATGGGCTCGTCGACGCGGCGGACGTTGCCGCTCTCAAGAGCCAGATCCTGGCCTCCGGCCTGTCGGTGCCGCAGCTGGTGTCCACCGCGTGGGCGGCGGCCTCGTCGTTCCGCGGCAGTGACAAGCGCGGCGGAGCCAACGGCGGCCGGATCCGCCTTGAGCCGCAGGTCGGGTGGGAGGTCAACGAGCCCGCTCAGCTGGCCACGGTCCTGCGCACGCTGGCGGGCATCCAGGAGTCCTTCAACTCGGCGAGCGGCGGCGGGAAGCGGGTCTCACTCGCCGACCTGATCGTGCTCGCCGGCGGCACTGCCGTCGAGAAGGCAGCCAGAGACGCGGGCTTCGACGTCGAGGTCCCGTTCTCGCCGGGTCGCAGCGACGCGGCGCAGGAGCAGACCGACGTCGACTCGTTCGCGGCGCTGGAGCCAAAGGCGGACGGCTTCCGCAACTACCTCGGGAAGGGCAACCGGCTGCCGGCCGAGTACCTGCTGCTCGACCGGGCGAACCTGCTGACGCTGAGCGCGCCGGAGATGACGGTCCTCGTGGGCGGCCTGCGCGTCCTCGGCGCGAACTACGAGCAGTCGCCGCTGGGCGCGTTCACCACCACGCCCGGGTCGCTGACCAACGACTTCTTCGTCAACCTGCTCGATATGGGCACGACCTGGCAGCCGACCGCCAAGGACGCGAACGCCTTCGAGGGCCGCGACGCGGCGACCAAAGAGGTGAAGTGGACCGGCAGCCGGGTCGACCTGGTCTTCGGGTCGAACTCCGAGCTGCGTGCGCTCGCGGAGGTCTACGCCAGTGACGACGCGAAGGAGAAGTTCGTCAACGACTTCGTGGCCGCCTGGGCCAAGGTCATGGACCTGGACCGGTTCGACCTGGCCTGAGCC
>Ga0070766_10001520_pt1 | contig 11342 bp, 8 predicted proteins | sample HubBroMetageWFT6_FD_69782 | JGI IMG/M metagenome (GOLD analysis project Ga0070766, IMG submission 69782) | Warmed and freeze-thawed soil microbial communities from the Hubbard Brook experimental Forest, New Hampshire - Hubbard Brook CCASE Soil... | ecosystem: Environmental > Terrestrial > Soil >... | reverse complement strand
TCTGACGCGGCACACGGAAGAGGCGCTGGCCTGCCTCACCTATGGCATCCAGAGCCGCAAAGGCTTTGTGCTGCTCACAGGGGAAGTGGGCACGGGCAAGACGACGCTGATCAATAAGTTGATGGAGTGGCTGCGGCTCCAACAAGTGGCCACGGCTTTCATTTTCAACTCGCGCATGGATGTGCCGCAACTGCTCGACTATATGATGGCCGATTTTGGCATTCCCTGCGACAGCAAGTCGAAGAGCGAACTGCTGCAGCGCCTTTATAACTGGCTGCTTGATCGCTATCGGGCCGGAGAGACGGCGGTGCTGGTCATCGACGAGGCGCAGAATTTGTCGGACGAAGTGCTGGAAGAGATTCGCATGATGACGAATCTCGAAACCTTCACCGAGAAACTGCTGCAGATCGTTTTAGTGGGACAGCCGGAACTCGAACAGCGGCTCAAGCAACCGCAGTTGCGGCAGCTGCGGCAGCGCCTTACGCTGCGCGCTAAGACGCATCCTTTTAATCTCGAGGAAACGAAGTCGTATATCACGCAGCGGCTGCGGATTGCAGGATCGAACGGCGAGCCGATTTTTGACAATGACGCGACGACGGCCATCTTCCGTTATTCGCTGGGGATTCCGCGCGTGATCAACCTGCTCTGCGAGCACTGCCTGGTCAGCGCCTTCGTCGATCAGAAGAAGACGGTTGCGGTCGAAGTTGTCGATTCGGTCGCACGCGATTTTGATTTAGCCGAAGGCAATGCCGCCGCAGCCATGACTGCGCCGGTTCCGTCTTCGGAAAAGTTCGATCTGGTCGAAGCCTTGCGCACTTTGGCAACCCTGGCTGACCGGCTGCGCCAATCTGAACAACAGGATCTCCCCAAGGAGAGGAAACTATGAGCCGCATCCATGACGCTTTAAAACGCGCCGAGCAAGAGAGAGCAACTTCCACGGGGACGCACATCGAGCCCGCCTTCGAGCCATCTCCACTACCGGGCGACGAGGCACGCGAGGCCATGCCGTCGCTGTATACGACGGCGGCCGTCGCCATGCCGGGCATGCCAACCATGACGATGAATTCAGCGTTCAACTACGAATCGCTGATTGCGCGCTGTCCGCAGCAGGCATGGAATCCTGACCCGCGGACCATGCTCTTCTTCCAAGCGGATGACGGCCGCGTTGGGGCGGAGGAATTTCGCACGCTGCGCTCGCGCCTCTATCAGATACGCGAAAAAATGCCGCTCAAACGTCTGCTGGTGACGAGCGCGCTTCCGAAGGAAGGGAAGTCGTTCGTGGCCGCCAATCTGGCCCAGGTTATGGTGCGCCAGCACGGGCGCCGCGCCCTGGTGATTGACGCCGATCTGCGTAACCCCGGCATGCACCGCCACCTCGGAGCGGCGCAGTCGCCAGGATTGTCGGATTACCTGCTGGGCGAATGCGATGAGTTCGCCGCGCTGCAACGCGGCCCCATGGAGAATTTGTTTTTCCTGCCTGCCGGCAAGACCGTTTCGAGCGCTCCCGAACTGCTGGCCAATGGCCGCCTGAAGCTCTTCCTGCAGCGGGTCGAGCCCTTATTTGACTGGATCATCTTGGATACATCGCCCGTCATTCCTGTGTCGGACGCCACGCTGGTGGCTGGTTCCTGCGATGGCGTTCTCATGGTGGTGAGATCGAATGCCACGCCTTCCGATTTGGCGCGGCGCGCGCGCGAGGAATTTCCCGACAAATTGCTGCTCGGCGTAGTGCTCAACGGAGCGCCCACCGACAAGCATCAACATTCGAAGTACTACTATGGCGAGGCCGTTAGCAGCCCTGCCTGAGTTGAACTGAGGCCCCAGTGATTCGGCTGTTCCATGTCTATTACCCGATTCGCACGCTCATCCTGTTGTTGGGAGAGGCCCTGATCGTTTGGACTTCGTTCCTGCTGGCGGCATGGGTCACGCTTCGGGAAGACAGTTACCTGGTGCTCAACTATGAGGGCGGATGGATCAAGCTCTTCATATTTACCGGGGTCGTTTTGCTGTGCTCGCACTGGTTCGACCTTTACGATACGGCGCGGCTGAATACCAAAGGCGAGCTTTATTTCCGGCTTTTGATGGTGCCGGGACTGCTGGCCTTCCTGATGGCGGCGATCAGTTATGTGCGCCCGAACTACCTGCTCGGCGGCAGCTCGTCGGCACTCGGGCTGCTGATACTAACCGTCGCGCTGGTCGGCTGGAGGATTGGCTTCTCGTGGCTGGTGCAGTTGCCGATTCTGGTCGAGCGTGTCTATGTGCTCGGCACGGGCGAACGTGCGCAGCGCCTGGTACAGGGCCTGCGTCAGAATCCCGAAACCGGGGTCGAAGTCGCCAGCTGGACGGGCAAACTGGAAGGCGCGGTCACACGCGAATCCGTGGGTGCCCACCTGATGGATGTCGTCCACCGGCAGAAGGTGCATCGCGTCATCGTGGCTATGCCCGATCGCCGCGGGACGATCCCCATGCAGGAACTGCTCAAACTGCGCATGCAGGGAATCAAGATTGAGGAAGCGACCTCGTGGCTGGAAAAGATGTCGGGCAAGATCGAGGTCGAAAATCTTTATCCCAGCTGGCTTATCTTTGGCGACGGGTTTCGACGCAGCACGATTTTTATCGCGGTGCGCCGCGTGCTTTCGACTTTCATTTCGCTGATTGGCCTGGTTCTTACCTTGCCTTTGTTGCCGTGCATCATGCTTGCCATCCGTCTCGATTCCGAGGGACCGGTTTTCTATACGCAAACGCGGGTGGGCAAGGCCGGGAAGCTTTTCAAAGTGGTGAAGTTCCGTACCATGCGGCAGGACGCCGAAGCGGCCAATGGGCCACAGTGGGCGGGGAATAACGATCCGCGAGTGACGCGGGTCGGGAAGTTTCTGCGGACCACGCGATTGGATGAGATTCCGCAGATGTGGTGCGTGCTGAAAGGCGACATGGCGTTTGTCGGTCCGCGCCCCGAGCGTCCGGAATTCATCGCGCTGCTCTCCCAAGAGATTCCTTTTTACGGCGTGCGGCACATGGTGCGGCCCGGGGTCACTGGATGGGCGCAGATTAAATATAAGTACGGCAGCACCATCGAAGATGCGCGCGAAAAGCTTCAGTACGACCTGTTCTACATCAAGAACGCTTCGATCGGCCTCGACTTGCTGATCATGTTTCAGACGATTAAGACGGTATTGTTGCGCCGCGGCGCGCAATAAGAGTTACCAAGAGTGAGCGAAAGAGGCCTGGGTGGCTATCGGCAATCACGTAACTGACGCAGCGGAACTGCCGGCCTGGCGACGGGCTACGAAGATCGCGGACCCGACGAAGTCCGCTTTTTTCTGGCTCAGTGCATTTTTCTTTGTCTATTGTGCCCGGCCGGAAGATTGGTTTCCCGGGCTCAAGTACATTCCGTGCGCCAAGGTTACGGCGATCCTGGCCATGTGGGGATTGTTTACCGCGCTCGGTAAAACCAAACGCACTTTCAAGGATGTGCCCAAAGAAGGCAAGCTGCTCCTGGTGCTGATCGGGCTCATGTTTGTCAGCGGCATTTTGTCGCCGATCTGGAAGGGCGGCGCCATCAATCACACCATCGATTTTTCCAAGGTGTGGATTGCCTGGATGCTCACCTTCCTGCTGATCACATCCTTTGAGCGCTTACGCACCATCATTCAGATTCAGGCCGCGTCGGTCGCCGTGATTTGCGCGATCTCGATCATCAAGGGTTATCAGCAGCCACGATTGGAAGGGGTCATCGGCGGCATTTATTCCAATCCCAACGATCTGGCCTTCGCGATTGTGTTGACGTTGCCTTTCCTGCTCGCCTTTCTGGTGACGAGCAAAAGCGCACTCAAGAAGTGTTTGTGGGTGCTGGGGATGCTGATCATGCTGGCGGCGCTGTTTCTGACCGCGTCGCGCGCCGGCTTTTTGAATCTCGTGATCTCGGGCACGGTGACGTTGTGGCATTTTGGCATCAAGGGCAGACGCCCGGGGCTGATCGCCGGAGTCGTTCTTTCCGGCGTCCTGCTGCTTGCCGTAGCGGGCGGAAAACTGTATGACCGCTTTGAAGCGCTGGGCGGCGACAGCACGACCGACGAATCGGCCTATGGTTCTTACCAGGACCGCATGTTCCTCATGGAGCGGGCGGTCGACGGCATTATCCACTATCCTCTGTTCGGACTCGGCGCCAACAACTTCCTCACCTACTCGCTGATCTGGCATGAAGTGCATATGACGTATTTGCAGATGGGCGTCGAAGGCGGCATTCCAGCGTTGATTGTGTACCTGATGTTTATTCGCTGCGGGTTTAAGAATCTCAAGATCATGCGCCGGGCCACGGATCTCGACGAGCATACGGTGCTTTTCGTGGGCGCGCTGCACAGTTCGCTGATCGGTTTCGTCGTGGGCGCGTGTTTTGCGCCGGAGGCCTATCAATTTTTCTCCTATTTCGCCGTGGCCTTTACTGCCACCTTGTTGCAGACGCTGAAAGAAAGAGAGACGGGGCCATCGCCAGTCCCCGGCCCGAAGAAGCCGCGACATTTCCTGGAGGTTTATGCCGATTACGGAAGAACAGGTGCAGTCACCCCTGTCCGCTGATTTAGAGAACATTTTGCGTTGCCTGAACTGCGGCGGAAGACTGGAAAGCGATCCGGCGCAGGGCTATGTGTGTCCGGGCTGCAAGCGCGCCTATCCGAAGGTGAACGGCATTGCCCGTTTTGTCGATGCGCAGCATTACGCTGCCAGCTTCGGCTTTCAATGGCACCGCTATCAGAAGACGCAACTCGACCACGATGAGGTGCGCGAGTCGGACCGGCATTTTCGCATCAAAACCAGCCTACGGCCAGAGGAACTGCGAGGAAAGCTGGTGCTCGATGTGGGCTGCGGGATGGGGCGTTTCGCCGAAGTAGCTACGCGCTGGGGTGCGCGCGTGGTTGGAATTGACCTGAGCGCGGCGGCGGAGGTGGCAGCCATCAATCTCGCGGACCGCGAATTTGCGGCTTTTCAGGCGGATGCTTTCGCGCTGCCGTTTGCCGCGGAGAGCTTCGACATCATCTACAGCGTGGGCGTGCTGCACCACACCCCCGATTGCCAGGCCGCCGTCAAGTCTCTCGACAAGTATCTGAAGCCGGGCGGAATTCTTTCGGTGTGGCTCTATAGCGGATATAACAAGTGGTATCGCTTCAGCGATTTCTGGCGGCGTTACACCCACAAGATGAAGCCGGAGAGGCTGCACAGCGTGCTCAAAGTGGCGGTGCCATTTTTTTATAATCTTGAGCGCGGATTGCGGCGTGTGCCTCTGGTGGGGCGTCCGGCGGCGGGTGCGGTTCATCATGTATTTCCGGTGAATCGGCAGAAAAACCCTGAGGCGCGCTTGCTTGATACCTTTGACTGGTATTCTCCAAAGTATCAATCGAAGCATACCTATGAAGAGGTGTTTCGCTGGTATGAGGCGATGGGGATGGAAGACATGCGCGTGGGGGAATCTTCGATTGCGGTGCGGGGACGCAAGCCGGCGCGGCAGGCCTAACGCCTCGTTTGGAGCGATGCTGCTGCGCGTAGGCATGCTCACATACCGACGCATGCTCACCGACTAAAGATTGCTGGCTGGCGCCCAAGATGAGTCTCAGCAAGAAAATTGTATATGCCAGAAAGGTGTTGCCCGGCGGAACCTGCCGCGCATTACGCGCCCTGGTGCGCGAGCCGGTGCATCTGATTATGGCCGTGGCCGATCACTTCGAACCGGCCATCGATCCCGAGGATGGGCAGAAGCGGGTTCCGCGCTCGGAGCAGGAGCGGCGTTTGCAGGGGTGGAGTCGCGACTATCCGAGGGCGGCGGATCGCTGGCGAGACCATGAAGGTCGGCCATTTGTTCACACCTATTTTTATCCGGCGGAACAGTATGACGAGGGCTTGCTCGAGATTCTGGCCGAGCATTGCCATTCGGGTTGGGGCGAAACCGAGATCCATCTGCATCATGGAATTCCGCATCCTGATACAGCGGAGAACGCGCGGCGTGTGCTGACGGAGTTTCGCGATCAGCTGGCACTTCGTCATCGCTGCCTTTCCGCCGAAGCAGGTTCGGAGCAGCCTCGCTATTGTTTCGTGCATGGCAATTTTGCGCTCGCTAATTCGGCCGGGGGGCGCTTTTGTGGCGTCGATTCGGAGATGCAAGTGCTTGCCGACACTGGGTGTTACGCGGATTTCACGCTGCCGACCGGAGTTTTTCATCCGGCGCAGACGGCAAAAATTAACTCGCTCTATGAGTGCGGCGGGCCGCTCGATCAGACTGCACCTCACCGAACCGGGCGCGACCTCAGCGCGGGCCGCGCGCCGCGCATTTTTCCGCTGATCGTTCAAGGGCCGCTGCTGACCGACTTTGCGCGCAGCCGGCGAGCGTTTCGGCCCATGTTGGAAACGGGAGCGATCACGGCGCCGAATCCGATGACTCTCGAAAGGCTGGCGCTCTGGAAGCAGGCGCGAATTTGCGTCGGCGGGCGGCCGGATTGGCTCTTCATTAAGCTGCATTGTCACGGCATGGATCCGACGCAGAAGGATGCGGTGATTGGCGGGTCGTTCCAGAGATTTCTCGAAGAACTGGTGAGTGGCGCAAGCGAGAGGAAAGAGACGCTGCATTTTGTATCGGCCAGGGAGATGGCGAACATCATTCTCGCGGCGTGCGACGGCAAAGACGGCAACCCTGGTGCCTATCGCGATTATCGCTTTAAGCGGCTACGGGATATGCCTGCTGCGGCGGAGAAGTCTGATTCTCTTCCGGTAGCGGTGAAAGGGTAGGAAGCAAGCCATGTGCGGAATCGCTGGGGTGGTGAGCGCAACTCGCGAGAGCAATATCACCGAAGCTCTTGTGCGCCACATGTGCGACCAGATCGTCCATCGCGGCCCCGACGACGAGGGACTTTATGTGGCCGACGGAGCGGGGCTCGGGATGCGGCGGCTCAGCATCATCGATCTCGCGGGCGGCCACCAGCCTGTTTTTAACGAGGACCGCAGCGCCTGGATCGTGTACAACGGCGAGGTCTACAACTTTCCTGAGCTTCGACCTGAGTTAGAGAAGCGCGGCCATCGCTTCTATACGAAGACCGATACGGAAGTCATCATTCATCTCTACGAAGAGATGGGCGCCGAGTGCGTCACGAAACTGCGGGGCATGTTCAGCCTGGCGATTTACGATCGGACGAAGCGCAAACTCGTGCTGGCGCGGGATCGGCTGGGCAAGAAGCCGCTGCATTACGCGCTGCGGAAAGACAAACTTTATTTCGGCTCGGAAATCAAATCGATTCTGGCAGTGGCTCCGGAATTGGCGGAAGTGAACGCGCAGGGGCTACTGGAGTATCTGTATTACGGATATGTCCCCGATCCGATCACGGCGTTTACCGGAATTCGGAAGTTGCCGCCGGGCCACTTGCTGGAATTTGAAGACGGCGAGATTAAGATTCGTCAGTACTGGGATTTGCCGCAATACAACACGCACCGGCCGAAGAGCGAAGAAGAGTGCCTGGAGGAACTGGAGCATCGGCTGTTCGAAGCCACGCGCATCCGTTTGATCTCGGACGTTCCGCTGGGCGCGTTTCTTAGCGGCGGCACGGATTCTTCTACCGTGGTTGCGCTCATGGCGCGGGCGAGCTCCGCGCCGGTGAAGACCTTTTCGATAGGGTTCACGAAAGACGATTTCAACGAAGCGGAATATGCGCGAATTGTAGCGCGCAAGTTTGGCACCGATCATCACGAGATGATTCTGGAGCCGAATGTTGTGGAGACAGTGGAACGTTTGACCAGTTCGCTGGAAGAGCCATTCGGCGATTCTTCGATGCTGCCGACTTATTATGTTTCGCAGATGGCGCGGCAGCATGTTACGGTGGCGCTCTCGGGCGATGGGGGCGACGAGCTATTTGCCGGCTACGATCGTTATCGCATCCACTCGAACCGGCGTTTCTTCGAACATATTCCGGAGTGGGCGCGGCGGTTTTATCGCGATCAGTTGTTTCGGCTGCTGCCGCGTTCGATGAGTGGACGGAAGTTCAGCTATAACGTCACCCTGCCGTGGCGCGAACGATATGTGGATGGATTATCGTTTGTGCCGGCGTTCGAGCGGGATGCTCCGCTGCTTTCCGACGATTTTCGCCAGGTCTTGCGGCGGAGCGGGGATCCGCAGGATGTGATGATGCGGTATTTTGCCCAGGCTCCGGCTAGCGATCCGGTGAGCGAGTTGCTTTACGTGGACACGAAAACTTATCTGGTCGCCGACATTCTCACGAAGGTTGATCGTATGAGTATGTTGAATTCCTTGGAAGTTCGCGTGCCGATTCTCGATCACGAATTTGTGGAGTGGGTGACGGGGCTGCCGCCGGAGTGGAAGCTGCGCGGCAATGCGCAGAAGTATATTCTGCGAAAACTTGCGGAACGCGTGGGCGTGCCTCTCGAAGCGCTGAACCGCCCGAAGCAGGGATTTGCATTGCCGCTAGTGCATTGGATGCGGAATGAGCTCAAAGACACGCTCATGATTTTGCTCGAGCCGCGTACTTTGCAGCGCGGATACTTCGAAGCCGATGGCATTCGCAAGCTCATGAACGATCATCTCTACGGCGGCAAGGTTTTCACTGGCCGCATCTGGCGCTTGCTGATGTTCGAGCTGTGGCACAGAAATTTTCTGGAAAAATTCACCAAGCCTGCGGGATTGTTTTCGCTCCCGGTGGTGGCCGGTTTGGGGATCGATGCCGCTGCCCCGACCCCCACAATGGCAACCGCGCCAGCGGGAGAGTGAGTCGGTGATCTTGCCCGCCAAGGACAACCGGGAGTCGACCATTCGCCAGGAATCTCGAAGGGGTGACGATTCACAAGTCCGACTTTTTCTCATGACCAATAGCTTCGAGACGGGGGGATCGGAGCGGCAGTTTTCCGTGCTTGCTCAAAATCTTCGGCCCGAGAAATTTCAGGTTCACCTCGGCTGCATTCAGAGGATTGGTCCATTTGCCGATCATTTTGGCGACGTTCCTGAATTTTGGCTGGGTCATAATCTGTATGGATGGAAATCGTGGCGCACCCGTCTGCGGCTCAGCCGCGAATTACGGCGACAGCGTATACAAGTTGCGCATGCCTTCGACTTTTATACCAACCTCACTTTGATTCCGGCGGCGCGGTTCGCCCGTGTGCCGGTGGTGATCGGCAGCCAGCGCCAGTTGGGAGATCTGCTGACTGCAAAACAATTTCGCGCGCAGGCGACGGCTTTTCGCTGGTGCGATGCGGTGATCTGCAACTCGCGCGCGGCGGCGGATCGTCTGGCGGCGGAGGGCTTGTCGCGCGACAAGCTCGTGGTGATCGGAAATGCTCTGCCGGCGGAAGTTTTTGCGTCTGCACCCCCAGCCTTGCCTCGAAGACAAGGGTTGCTGCGCGTCGGCATGGTGGCGCGAATGAATGCACGCTACAAGAATCACTCGGGATTGTTGCGCATCGCCCAGCGAATCAATCAGCGCATGCCGGGGGTTGAATTCGTATTGGCGGGGGACGGGCCGCTGCGCGCGGAACTCGAACGCGAAGCTCAGGCTTTGGGGATTCGCGATCGTGTGATTTTCCTCGGAGATCGCAGGGACATTCCTGCGGTGATGGCTTCGCTCGATGTTGCCGTGCTTACTTCGGATTCTGAGAGCTTGTCGAACGTAGTTCTTGAGGCCATGGCGGCGGGTTTACCGGTCGTGGCCTACGGCGTGGGCGGGAATGTGGAACTCGTCAATGAAAGTCGCGGAGCGCTTGTTTCTGCGGGAGACGAAGCGGGATTTGCTGCGGCGGTTGAGCGGTTGCTGGCGGCGCCTGCCATGCGCGCCGAATTGGGCGGCGATGCGCGCAAGTTTGCGGAGGAGAATTTCAGCCTCGATCATGTTCGTGGTCGTTATGAAGCGTGTTATCGAGAGCTGCTCGGAAACAAAGGCGTGAGGAACCTACCGGAAACATGGCGGCCGAAAACCGAAGCTCGAAAAAACGGCTGAAGGTCGCCATCGTCGCGGCCAGTTTGAATTATGTTGGCGGGCAGTCGGCGCAGGCCGACTTGTTGGTGCGTCTTTGGAAGGACGACCCCGATGTGGAGATGAGTTTTATCGCCGTTGATCCTCCGCTGCCGGCCGGTTTTTCTTCCGCCGAACGCGTTCGCGGTCTGCGGACAATTCTTCGCGAGCCGGTGTACTTTCGCCATCTATGGCGCGGGCTGCGGGATGTGGATGTTGTACATATTTTCTCGGCATCGTATTGGTCGTTTTTGCTGGCTCCCGCTCCAGCCGCTTTTTTTGCGAAGTTGCGCGGCAAGAAGACACTGATCCATTATCACAGCGGAGAGGCGCGCGACCACCTGAAGCGCTTTCGCTCGGCGCCGTTTGTGCTTTCTCGGGTCGATGAGATTGTTGTTCCATCGGGCTATCTGGTGGGTGTGTTCCGCGAGTTCGGTCTGCAAGCAGAAATGGTTCCTAATCTCGTCGATCTCTCGCAATTCCGCTATCGGCGACGCGATGCGCTTCGTCCCCATCTGGTATGCACGCGAGGATTCTCGCGTTACTACAGCGTGGATGTGGTGGTGCGGGCGTTTGCGGAGGTGCGAAGAGTCTATCCCGCGGCGCGGCTGGATTTGGTTGGAGGCGGACCGCTCGAGGCGGAGATTCGCGAACTGGTAAGCGACCTCAAGGTCGGTGGGGTTAATTTCACCGGGGTGGCGTCGCGTGGGGAGATTGGAAAGTATTACGATCAGGCGGATATTTTCATCAACGCGTCATGGCTCGACAACATGCCGGTTTCGATTATCGAAGCGTTCGGAGCGGGCACGCCTGTGGTGACGACTTCGCCGGAGTGCATGCCTTATCTGGTCGAGCATGAGCGCACTGGTCTACTTTCGCCGGTTGGCGACGAAAAAGCGCTCGCGGCTAATGTGATTCGGTTGCTGCGCGAATCGGGGCTGGCTCAGAGCCTGGCGAAGAACGCTCATGCTGAGTCGCAGAAATATACCTGGGAAGTTGTGCGCGGACAGTGGTTCGAGGTGTATCGGCGGCTGACGGAGAGCGGATAGTTAATGCGATTTCGTGTCGCCTGATTGCCGAGCGTCGCCGCTGGGGGCGGGAGGGTCGGAGATTCCCATGCGGCGAATCTCGCCGATGCGGGCGAGGGGGGTGTAGGTTTTCAGCCAGAGTTTCACATCGAAATAGATTGGATAGAGAAAACTCATCAGGCTGATTGCGAAAGTGCGGCGGCAATCGGCTTGGGCGCTCACGAGTTCATATCCGGTTCCGCCGAGCAGAGTGCCGATTAGATGTTCGACTTGCGCGACTTCACTTTTTGAAAGCAATGCCTTCCAGCGGTTAATCGGATTT
>Ga0070766_10001519_pt1 | contig 11348 bp, 12 predicted proteins | sample HubBroMetageWFT6_FD_69782 | JGI IMG/M metagenome (GOLD analysis project Ga0070766, IMG submission 69782) | Warmed and freeze-thawed soil microbial communities from the Hubbard Brook experimental Forest, New Hampshire - Hubbard Brook CCASE Soil... | ecosystem: Environmental > Terrestrial > Soil... | reverse complement strand
TAGTTGACACTGTTCCTGATATTGCCGTTCTCGAGAAACTCCCGCAGCTGATCGACCACCATCACCGCACAATTCTCTTCCGCTTCGAGCGTCGAGGCTCCGAGGTGCGGCAGGGCGATGATCCGGGGATGATCCAGCAGCGCGCGCTTCGGGAAATCGCAGACGTAGGCGTGAAGGTCCCCGGCATTGAGCGCTGCGAGCACGGCTTCCTCGTCCACAATGCCGGCACGTGCGAAGTTCAGCATCGTGGCGGGCCTTCGCATGAGAGCAAGGCGGATCCCGTTCACGAGCCCTCTCGTGTCATCATTCAACGGCACGTGCACGGTGACGACATCCGAGCGAGCGAAGAGATCATCCAGTGAAAGGGCCTGCTCGACACTGGATGAGAGCTGCCACGCACGGCGCACGGTGATCTGCGGGTCATAGCCCAGCACCTTCATGCCAAGGGCCAGCGCCGCGTTCGCCACTTCGACCCCAATCGCGCCAAGTCCCACGACCCCGAGCGTTCGCCCGGGCAGCTCAAAGCCGACGAAAGCCTTCTTGCCCTTCTCCACGACCTCATCGATTTCATCATCATTACCCTCCAAACCCCGCGCGAAGAGCCACGCCGGCCCCAAGTTACGGGCAGCGAGAAATAGACTCCCCAGAACGAGCTCCTTCACGGCATTGGCGTTGGCGCCGGGCGTATTGAACACCGGGATCCCCCGACGGCTCATGTCTTCCACCGGAACGTTATTGACGCCGGCGCCGGCGCGACCGACGGCGCGCACCTCCCTTCCGATAGCCATGCTGTGTAGATCTGCCGACCGCACGAGGATCGCATCCGGTCGATTCACGGTGGCGCCGACCTCGTAGGGTCCACCCCGGAACCTTGAGAGTCCGCGGGGGCTGATCTGATTCAGGGTAAGAATGCGGTAGGTCATAGGATCTCAACCGTGCCGGCGCTCGAATTCCTTCATGAAACCGACGAGCGCCTCAACGCCTTGGAGCGGCATGGCGTTATAGAGGCTCGCGCGCATCCCGCCAACCGAGCGGTGGCCTTCGAGATTAACGAGGCCCGCCGTGCGCGCTTCATTCAAGAAGGTAGGATCGAGCTTTGGATCGGCGAGCGTGAAGGGAACGTTCATCCATGAGCGGCAGGGTGGTGCCACTGGATTGGCATAAAAGCGAGAGCCGTCGATCGCGTCGTACAGAAGCTGGGCCTTGACGTGGTTGTGGGAACCTATCGCGGCAAGTCCCCCCTGTTTCAGAAGCCAGCGAAAGATGAGTCCCGAGACATACCAGGCAAAAGTCGCAGGGGTATTCACCATCGAACCTTCCTGCGCCATGACCTGGTAATTCCACACGGGGGGCGTCCCCGGACGGGCCTTCCCTAGGAGCGCCTCGTGCACAAGGACAACGACGAGACCCGCGATACCTAGGTTCTTCTGCGCTCCCGCATAGATCAAACCAAACCGCGACACATCGATCGGCCGCGAGAGGATTGTGGAGGACATGTCCGCCACCAGCGGGACCCCGTTGGTTTCGGGAATGTAGGGAAACTCGACGCCACCAATGGTCTCGTTTGGAGTGTAATGGACGTAGGAAGCTAGCCCGGTAAGGCGCAATGCCTTCGGGTCCGGTACCGTCGTGTAGCCCGAGGGTTCCTCGTCCGCAGCGATGTTCACCAGCGCGACGAGACGCTGGGCCTCGGCAATCGCCTTCTTGGACCACGCACCGGTGTTGATGTAATCCGCCGTTGAATAGCCGTGCGCGAGATTCATCGGGATGGCAGAGAACTGTCCCGTGGCGCCACCCTGAAGGAACAGCACCTTATAGCTTTCCGGCACGACGAGCAGTTCGCGCAGTGCGCTTTCTGCCTCGTGCGCGGCCGCCATAAAGAGTTTGCCGCGATGGCTGGCCTCAATCACCGAGCTGCCAGAGCCATGCCAGTCGATGAGCTCGTCACGGATCTGCTCGAGAACTTCCGCAGGCAGCATGGCCGGTCCCGCGGCGAAATTGAAAACACGCATCCCTTCGAAAAACCTTTCAGCTTGACGTTCTTAAGAGCCCGCGATGCTAACGTCAGCACCGCGGCGTGCTAATAACTTTTCGGTCTAGGTAAATGAGCTTCTTCACCACGGCGGCCCAGGTCTCATCCTCCGTGCCATCGACGCGGACCCGCAGGCCACGCGTTTTCAGGTGTGCGGCGAACTCAAGATCCGTGTCGCGATCCCCTATCATCGCCACGAGCTCGATCGGCCGCTCACGCAGGTACGCGTCCACCAAACCCGTGCGGGGCTTGCGGCAAGCACATCCCTCACCCGCACGATGCGGGCAGACGAAGATCTCATCAAAGCGTATCCCCTGGGAACTGAAGGCGTTCAACACGAACTCGTGGGCTTCTGTGAACGCCTGCCATGGGAAGCTTTGCGTGCCCAACCCATTCTGGTTGGTCACCATCACGAATCGATAGCCGTATTGAGTGAGCTGGGAGAGGGCAGCGAACACGCCCGGCACGAAGCGGACTTTCGCTAAGCGATCGACCTGGTTGTCGAAAGGCTCCTCGATGAGGGTGCCATCGCGATCGACGAAGAGGGTTGGGATCTTCATGTTCAGCATTCAATCCTGTGACTTCCGTGCTTTAAGGACGCAGGATGTCCGAGCGGCATGCGGCAGCATGCTTGATCTTTTCATTTTGCGGCGCCAGCCGCGCGAGCGATGAGGCGGGCGGCATGGCGGTTGTGCAGCTCACCCGCGACCTGATCAAGGGTGACCCCGCGCGACTCAAGCAGAACCAGGAGGTGATAGACGAGATCGGCGGCTTCTGCGATCACCTGCTTTTCCGATCCGCCAGCGCCTGCGAGCGCAAGCTCGAGCGCTTCCTCTCCCACCTTCTGTGCGATGCGACTCACCCCACTGGCCAAGAGGGACGCGGTGTAACTTGCCTCGGGCCTGAGGTTCGCGCGCTCGCGGATGATCTCCTGAAGATGCGCGATGAAGGCGGGTCCCGCAGGCGTATTGCCTCGCCTTTCGCCGAAACAGGAGTCGGTTCCAAGATGACAGACGGGTCCTGAGGGCCTCGCCGTGATAAGCAACGTATCTTGGTCACAGTCCGTTTTCACCGCGACAAGTTCGAGCGTGTGACCGGACGTTTCGCCCTTTTCCCACAAGCGGCCCTTGCTTCGGCTGAAGAACACGACCTTACGGTGGGTAAGCGTCGCTCGCACAGCGTCGCGATTCATGTAGCCGAGCATGAGTACGGATGCCGTGTCGACGTCCTGTACGATGGCCGGCAACAGGCCATCACCCTTGCTAAAGTCGAGGCGTTCGAGGCTTCCGAGGTTGAGGGGCACTCCGCTCATGCCATCCTCGAGGCGGCAAGCTCGGCACGGCCTCCGGACACGCGCACCGGCACCCCCGCAGTCTGCAACTGGCGCTTGAGGTCGCCGATGCGGATCAGCCCTGTGTGAAAGACACTTGCGGCAAGCGCCGCATCGGCGCGTGCTTCGGTCAGCACATGAATGAAGTGCGAGATGGCTCCAGCGCCTCCCGAGGCCACCAAGGGTACCTGGCAGACGTCCCGGACCGTTCGGCATTGCTCGAGGTCATAGCCATCGCGCATCCCGTCGCTTGCGATGCAATTGAGCACAATCTCCCCTGCCCCGCGCGATTGCACCTCGCGCACCCAGTCGAGCGTCAACCGACCGCTCCAGCGCATACGCTGCGGGTCGCCCGTATACTGATAGACGCTGAAGGGCTGATCAGGCGCCGAGCGCTGACTGTCGATGCCGACCACCACGCACTGCGAGCCAAAGCGCAGCGCGAGCTCATCAATCAGGTCAGGCTGCTCCAGCGCCGGAGAATTGACAGAGATCTTATCCGCCCCGGCCGTTAGCACGGTTTCCGCGTCCGCCACGCTCCGAATGCCCCCCGCGACGCAAAATGGAATGTCGAGAAGGCGGCTCACGCGACCGACCCAGGAAGCGGCCACGACGCGATGCTCTGGGCTCGCCGTGATGTCATAAAAGACCAGCTCGTCCGCGCCTTCGTCCCGATAGAGACGGGCGCACTCCAGAATGTCGCCCGCGTGCCGGTGGCCGCGGAAGCGCACACCCTTTACGACCGCGCCGTGCTTGACATCGAGGCAGGGAACAATGCGTCGGGCAAGAATGGCTGTAACTCCCAATGGGTGATCCGTTTTTCCTGGAGTGCCTTGCCGCACACGGTCGCAGCGACTCCAATCTGCGCCAGCGCGGCCAAGTCCGTCGCATCGCGAACGCCGCCCGAGGCTTGCCACACAAAATCAGGGAATCGCTTCTGGGCGGCGCGATAGAGGGCAAGGTTCGGGCCGGTCAGGGTTCCATCGCGCCCAATGTCCGTACACAGGACGTGCTTTAGGTGCGTAGGGCCGTACAGTGAGAGCGCACTCCAGAGCGCCACACCGCCGTCCTGCGTCCACCCGTGCGTTCTGACGCGCGGCTGACCGCTCTCATCGATGCGCACATCAAACGCCAGACATACCCGCTCCGCGCCGAAGCGCTTGAGCCAATTCACCACCTCAATCGGTCGAGTGACGGCGGCGCTGCCGACCACGACCCGTGCGATCCCGGCATCCAGAAGGTCCTCTAGGGTCTCGCTGGAGCGCACTCCCCCGCCCACCTGTAGGCGAATCGTGCCTGTTGAAGCCAGCCGAACGATCACACGGCGATTTCGGCAGGCGCCATCGCGGGCGCCATCCAGATCCACGATATGTACCCAGGGCGCACCGAGCGACTGAAACCCCTCGAGCACCCTCTCAGGTGCTTCGGGATAGAAGGTCTCGGCCTCGAAATTGCCCTGACAGAGCCGAACACAACGGCCATCGCGCAGATCCATGGCGGGGATGAGCAACATGTGTTCAGAGCTTCAGGAAATTCTGAAGGATCCGCTCCCCAGTGGTACTGGAGCGTTCGGGGTGAAACTGGGTACCCCAGAAGTTGCCGGAGCGGACGATGGCGGACATCGCAAAGCCATAGTCGGTACTCGCGAGTGAATGCTCGCTTACCTGTGCGGCGTAACTGTGCACGAAGTAGGCGTACTCACCATCCGCAACGCTCTCCAGCAGTGGGTCGGCTTTAAGACATGTGAGCTCGTTCCAGCCCATGTGGGGCACCGGACGGCCGGGAGCGGACTTCAGTGGAAGCACTGAGTCGGGCACGATGCCGAGGCAGCGCGTGGGTCCTTCGTGGGAATGGTCAAAAAGAAGCTGCATGCCGAGGCACACGCCAAGCACCGGTTGAGTAAGTGTGCGCAGCACCGTGGTTAAACCAGCACTGCTCAGCCGCTCCATGGCGTGCGCCGCAGCACCGACGCCGGGCAGCACGACGCGCTCGGCGCTCGCAATAGTGGCACCGTCCGCGCTGACGGCCGTACGCGCACCTAAGCGCTCGAAGGCAAAGCGCAAGGAGCCGAGGTTCGCACCGCCCGAATCGACAATGATTACCTCGGAATTAGCACGAGTCTTCACAGCACCCCCTTGGTGCTGGGGAGATGCGTGCCCTCGCGCCGGATCGCCTGACGCAGCGAGCGCCCGACTCCCTTGAAGCAGGCCTCGATCATGTGGTGCGTGTTCGCACCCTTAACGCTCACGTGGATGGCAGCACCCAGAGACTGACTCAGCGACCTAAAGAAATGCGGGACGAGCTCGGTCGGCAGTCCGCCGACCTCATCTCGCGGAAACACCCCTGAGAACACGATATAGGGCCGACCCGACAAATCGATCGCGACCTGGGCCAGGCTTTCATCCATGGGAAGTAGGAACCCATAGCGCGCGATACCGTGCTTCGTGCCAAGCGCCTCTCTCAGTGCCTCGCCGAGCGCGAGCCCGCAATCCTCAACCGTATGGTGCTCATCGACGTCGAGATCGCCCTGAGCCGTGAGATCCAGCGAAAACCCGCCGTGCGCGGCGAGCTGCTCGAGCATATGGTCAAAGAATCCAATCCCTGTTTTGGCCCGAACAGGGGATACGGCATCGAGATCGACGCGAACCTGTACACGGGTCTCCCGAGTCTCGCGAGTGACCTGAGCCTGCCTCTCCATAAGCTCGGCAGCCCTCATACCCACGCCCTTAAGAGCCGGTCGTTCTCTTCGGGCGTGCCAATGCTGATGCGCAGCGCGCGGTGCAAACCGGGGTACCCTCGGGCATCACGCACCAGGAGTTGCGCCGCGTTGGCTCGTGCGAGCGCCCGTGCCGGGTCGACAAAGTGCGCGAGCAGAAAATTGGTCTCGCTCGGCAGCACCGCAGTCACTCCCGAAAGCATCGCAAGGGCCTGTAGCATCCGTGTGCGTTCCGCACGCACCTGGGCAATACGCCGCGGCAGTGTCCTTAGGTGAAGCGGCGAGAGGAGCGCCATCACGGACTCCAGGATCACCTGCGGCACCGCATAGGGCGGAATGACTTTCCTCACCAGTGCGATGACCTCGGGATGGGCAATCAGGCTTCCCAAGCGAGCGCCAGCAAGTCCGTGGGCCTTGGACAACGTGCGCAGGATCGCCAGGTTGGCGGTTCGAGGCATGCGGAGAGGCGCTTCTTTTCTTTCAGTGCCCGTGACCGAGCCCTCTGCAGCGAGAATCGGCGTCCGGGCGAGCAGGGCGTCGGGCGCGGTGTCGGTGGCGAATTCGATGTACGCCTGGTCCACCACGACCAAAGCACGTCCTGCAAGCGCGTCCGCGACTCTGAGGATTGCGGCTTGGTCGAGGAGATTGCCGGTGGGGTTATTGGGCGAACACAGAAATACGAGCTTAACGTTCCGCGTGCAGCGCTCGAGCAAGCGATCGGTATCGAGCGCGAATCCTCGATCAGCACGCAGCGGCACTTCAAGAACGCGGGCACCCTGGATACGCGCAGCCATCGCATACATGCCGAACGTCGGCGGGCAGACCACGACCGCATCCTCACCGGCACGGCAAAAGGCTCGCACCAGGAGGTCGATCGCCTCATCGCTCCCCCGACAGATGAGGAGCGTCTCCGGTGAGACGCGATAAAGCTGCGCGAGCCGCTCAACAAGGGCACGCGCCTGAGGCTCCGGATAGCGATTAAGTCCAGCGTCCGACTCATCGCCGGAGACACGCCACGGTAGCTCATTGGCATGCAAGCGCGTCAAGCCTTGTTGCCAGGCGGCATGCGCGTAGGGCTCGAGCGCCAGAATGTCCGGACGAGCCACTTGGCGGATCCAGCTCATCGCGCGCCGGCGGAGACTGAAACCATCTTGCCTGTAAGGGCTGATGCCCTGGCCTCCTCCCCCAGCACCGCGAGGCGTCGCGTGACGGCGCTGACGTGCGCATCGAGGCCTTCAAGGTCAGCGAGTGCCACCGCAGTCGGACCAAGTGCTGCGAGCCCGTCGGATGAGACCTCCTGAACTGAGACGGTCTTTACGAAGGCGCGCACCGAGAGACCGCTCTCGGTGCGCGAGTAACCATAGGTTGGCAGCACGTGGTTCGTGCCGCTGCAATAGTCCCCGAGCGGTTCCGGAGACCAGGTGCCTAAGAAGACAGCGCCGGCATTCTGCACGTGCGCCAGCCAGCGTCGGGGCTCGCGGACCTGGAGCAGAAGGTGTTCGGGGGCGTACTCGTTCGCGACCTGCAACGCACGATCCAGATCCGCGACCACGATCGCGCGACTTGCCGCCAGCGAGTGCGCCAGGATCTCACCCCGTGAGAGCCATTTCCGCTGTCTGCGAATCTGGCGAACCACATTCTCGGCGAGAGCGCGACTGTCGGTGACGAGGATCGCCTGGGCGAGCAGATCGTGCTCGGCTTGCGCCAGAAGATCCGCCGCCACAAATTCTGCTCGCGCCGTCTCATCCGCCACGACGAGGACCTCGGAAGGTCCCGCCGGCAGATCGCAGGCGGCGCCCGTCGGATCGCTGGCCACAAGTGCCTTGGCGGCGGTGACCCAGGCATTGCCGGGGCCGAAGATTTTGTCGACCTTGGGAACGCTTTCGGTGCCGTAGGCGAGCGCCGCTACCGCCTGAGCGCCGCCGACTTTGAAGACTGTGTTTATGCCACAGAGCTGCGCCGCTACGAGCACCGCCGGGTGCACGCTGCCGTCACGGCGGGGCGGCGTGCACAACACGCGTTGGGGGCAGCCTGCGATCAGGGCCGGGACTGCTAGCATGATCACCGTCGAGGGAAGCGGCGCCGTGCCGCCAGGAACATAGAGTCCCACGCTCGCCAAGGATCGGATGAGCTCCTCACAGCGCACCCCGTTTTCGATCTCGACGATGCGGGGTTTGGGTAGCTGAAGCTCGTGAAAGCGCTCCACATTCCTCATCGCGCGCTCGAGCGCCGCGATCTGCTCTTGGGTCATTGCGCGGCGCGCCTCCGCAAACTCATTCCGACCCACTGCGATCGAGTTGATCTCGGCTCTATCAAAGCGGTGGGTAAGCGAGCGGAGCGCGGCATCACCCTCTCGGCGAACGCGCTCGATAATCTCGCCAACGACGCGGCTGACTTCCGCACGCGCCTGCAACTGCGGGCGTGCCAAGGCTGCCCGCCGTGCCGGCTTATCGAGCGTGTCCCAGTCGAGGATGCGCACGGCGCTTATGCCAGCATCTTCTCAACGGGAAGCACCAGGAGTGCGCTAGCGCCGGCCGTCTTGAGGCTCTCGAGCGTCTCCCAGAAAACGTTCTCGCGACACACTGCGTGCACGGCGACCCGATCGGCCGAGCCTTCGAGGGGAATGATGGTGGGGGATTCCGAACCCGGAAGGAGCCTCGCGATCTCGGGTAGCGCGCTGCGCGGGGCGTGCAGCATGATGTACTTACTCTCACGCACCTGCTGCACGCCGTCGATGCGCATGAGGAGCCGGCGCACCCAGTCCTCTTTCCCGGCGGGAAGCTCCACGCCGGTGCGGATCAGCACGGCCTGGCTCTCGAGCACGGTCGAGACTTCCTTTAGGTGATTCGCTTCCAGTGTCGAACCACTCGCGACCAGATCGCAGATCAGGTCCGCGCGCTTCAATCGGGGGGCGATCTCGACGGCGCCCGAGAGGGTCACGATCTCGGCGCTGATCTCGCGCTCGTGCAGATAGCGCTCGAGCAGAAAGGGATAAGTGGTGGCAATCCGTTTGTCACCAAGACTCTGAACTCCATCCCAAGTCGACTCCGCCGGAATCGCAAGCACAAGCCGGCAGCGACCGAAATCGAGCGTCCGCAGCGTTGAGAAGCGTACCGGGTGGCCGCGCACGGCGAATTCGAGGCGCTTCTCCTCGAGTACATTAAGGCCGACTAGGCCCAGATCACAGACGTCTTCCTGAACCAGGTCGGGGATGTCATCGTCGCGGACGAAGAGCACATCGAGCGGCAGGTTCTCGCCAAAGCCGACGAGTTGGTCCTTACCCCGCGAGAGCTTTAGTCCGCAGCGTGCAAGGAGATCGAGGGAGGGGTCGGTGAGCCGACCCGCCTTCTGAACGGCGAGCTTGAGACGCGCTTGATCCATGGTGCCTCATCCGTGCTCGTGCGCGCTGTTCCGCGCGGCCTCAAGCCGATGTGCGGCAGTGGCATAGCCCCCGTTGCCGCCAGTGAGAAAGCGCGCCACCCGGCCGATGGTCGTGATGCTCACGCCTGTGAGCTCATGGATCTTGCGGTATGGCACCGAGCGCTTGAGCGGGTCGACCACCGCCCAGCGGTCGGCCATGGCTTGCAATTCCGCGGGCGTGCAGAGGTCACGGAGAAATGCACGCACCTCCTCGGGGGTCTCTAGAGCGGCAAGCGCCACGCACAGGTTCCTCTCGGCGAGAGCCTCCTGACGAGGCGTAACGGTGCGATGGAGTTTCATAGGTAACGTATTAACCTATTAGTACATTACCATGCGTCCGCGGACGACGCCAGCACCTCGACCCATCCTCGTGGTTATATCGGGCTGCCGGCCGGGGCACGTCTCGCTTGAGGAGCGTCGAAAGTGTCCTCAGGCGAGCACAGCCGTCGGAGGACCCTCTGGATGCAGGCCGCATTCGCGCGGTCCCGCCGGCTCCCACCACCAGCGTCCTGCTCGGCGGCCTTCCCCCGGCTCGATGGCGCGCGTGCAAGGTGAGCAGCCGATGCTCGGAAACTGACGATCGTGTAGTGCGTTATAGGGCAGTTGGCGGGTCCGAATGTAGGTCCACACCTCCGCCTCGGTCCATTCAAGGAGTGGACTGATCTTGTAGAGCCCGTATGTGTGATCCCACTCGACAAACTCACCGCGAGAACGCACTGCGGACTGCTCGCGACGGATGCCGGTGATCCATGCGGAGTATTCGGCGATCGTCCGCACGAAGGGGGCAACCTTACGGAAACTGCAGCAGAGCTTGCGTGCTTCTATGCTCTTACGAAACCCGTTGACACCCTGCGCCGAAACCAATCCCTCGAGCGAGCAGGCATCGGGATAAACGACACGCAGTTTTTTCTGGTACCGGCGCTCAAGCCGCTCGAGGAGCTCATGGGTCTCCTCGTGCAACCGTCCGGTATCGATGGTAAAGATGTCAATGTAGGGCAGCGCCGACCAGATGATGTCGGTCAGCACCATGGCCTCTGCCCCGAGGCTACTGGAATAAACCACCCGGCCATGCTCGCGCAAAGCACGCGCCAAGAGGGTGCGCACGGCGGCGGCTTTGTGTTCGACGTCAGACACCAGGGGTTCGGCCATGGCGGACCGCACTATAGCGACGCCCTCCTCCACTGTTGAACAAAGCTTTACTTCTGACGGGCTACATGGCGGTTATGGCCCGGTGACGGAGCGGTGGGATTCAAGATCCGGCTTCCTGTTTCCGAGACCATCCACTTCCAATAGGAGGGCAAGCCAATCGGCTCTACAAAATCCGCGTTGCTCGAGAAGGGTTCGAAAGCGACTTCGGACCCGAAGGATCAGGCACCCGGTACATAGCCTGCCGCTCGAATGCTTTGAACGGCACTCTCCGCACGGTGCCGCCAATCGCGAAATTCACGCATCCCGTCGTTCGCATGACCAAGGAACGCATTGCCCGCTATGCGGTCGCAGATCTCAATTAGGGTCGAAGCTTGCGGACGTTGCTGCCGTGCGCTCCGAAGTTCGGGAGATTCTTGCGGATCGTCTTCTCGAAGTATGACGGCGCGAGGTGGGCATAATGCCGCACGGTCATCCGGTGGTCCGCATGGCCGAGTGCCTGTGCGATCACCGCCATCGGCGTCCCCTTCATCGAGAGCAACGAACCGTAGGTATGCCGAAGATGGTGAAAACCAATCGGTGGCCGAATTTTCGCAGCCTTGCAGGCTGCAATCATCGGACGGTGCTGGTGCGATTGACTCCAAGGTGCACCGCTGGCGTGGGTGAAGATAAGCACCTCCGAATCGCGGCCCGCTGTCATCGAA
>Ga0070766_10001517_pt1 | contig 11356 bp, 12 predicted proteins | sample HubBroMetageWFT6_FD_69782 | JGI IMG/M metagenome (GOLD analysis project Ga0070766, IMG submission 69782) | Warmed and freeze-thawed soil microbial communities from the Hubbard Brook experimental Forest, New Hampshire - Hubbard Brook CCASE Soil... | ecosystem: Environmental > Terrestrial > Soil... | reverse complement strand
CTCAACTACAGGCTAGGCTCCCGATCGGCGCTTGACTGTCTCCTTTTGACCAGTGAAAGCGCGGCTGTTGCTTGGCACAATCGTTGCGAGCGGTTGGTCACTATTGCTCAGACGTGTTCGAGATCGAGATGAGAGAGTAATCAGGTAGAGCTTTCACTCCAGGCTTCTACAATAAGCGGAAAGAAAAGCATGTCGAACCCATCGAAAGCCCAGATTCTTGTAGTCGACGATGACCCGACTATCAGGACGAGTCTGGGAATTCTGCTGTTGTCTGAAGGATACGATGTGGCCATGGCAGACGATGGCGTCAGTGCCGTCTCGCACTTGAATACATCTGTTCCCGATCTGATCGTCACCGATCTCAACATGCCACACATGTCAGGAGTGGAGTTAATTGCTCATGTGCGCGACTGTTATCCGTCGATTTCAATTGTCGCGATGAGCGGCGAATATCAAGGAGATGCAGTGCCTGCCAGCATCATCGCGGACAGGTTCTACCCCAAGGGACAGCACCCGCAAAATCTATTAGCCACAATCGCGAGCTTGATCGCGATGAATCCGGCCCGTCGAAGTGCAGGCGAGATTCGCACTCCACCGCCGCTAGATTCGCAGTAACGAGGAGGAAACTATGATTGGAACTATTTTGGTTGTCCTGTTGGTCTTGTTTCTGGTGGGCGCTCTACCGACTTGGAATCACAGCCGCTCCTGGGGTTACTTTCCGAGCGGCGGAATGGGTTTACTGCTTGTCATCGTAGTCATTTTGCTGCTGCTCGGCCGGATCTAGTTAAGGGCTGCAGCAACGTGTGACAACCCTCCCTTCGTTGCCGCCTGTGGTTAGTTTCGTCCCGGGTCAACTTCGCCGGAAGCAATGATGTTACGCCTGGCGGCTGAGCGCAACCTATACCTTTCTAAACTGGCCCCGTAAGGAGGAACCAATGCTTTGGACGGTGTTTGTGATTCTCTTGATCCTCTGGCTGCTCGGCTTCAGTTTCCATGTGGCCGGCGGGATGATCCATATTTTGCTGATCATTGCCGTCGTGATGTTCATCATTAACATGATTAATGGCCGCAGAACAGCCTAATTTCCCGGCGCACATCGCCATTCACAAGTTCGTCCACAAAAACACAGTGGAATGAAGAGGAAGTGTTTGATGAAGAAATACGCAATCGGTGTATTAACGTTGTCCCTGGCGACTTTCGCCTTTGCCAAATCGGGACGCCCAGCGACGGAAGACCGCTTACAAGCAGCCGGTACCTCCTTACACGAGATCATGGCCGCGCCGGATAAAGGTATTCCCGAGGAAGTACTCACGGGCGCCAAGTGTATCGCTGTGATTCCAAATATGGGGAAGGGTGGATTCATCGTCGGAGGAGAGCACGGACGCGGAGTCGTCACTTGCCGGACTAAGAGCGGTTGGAGCGCGCCAGCCTTTATCTCGATCGGCGGCGGCAATTTTGGCTTCCAGGCTGGTGCGCAGGAAGTCGACCTGGTTGTGCTCTTCATGAATGACGCAGGCGTGAAGAAGCTGCTTTCCAGTAAGTTCGAACTCAGCGGAGAAGCTTCGGCAGCCGCAGGCCCAGTTGGACGGCATGCTTCGGCGGGTACCGACTGGAAGATGAACACGGAGGCCTTGAGTTATTCGCGTTCCAAAGGCCTATTTGCTGGAGTTGCGGTAGATGGCTCTGTGATCCAACAGGACAATGATTCAACCAAGGCGTTCTACGGGAAGAATGTTTCCTTCAACAAAACATTGTCTGGTAACGTGCACGCCCCTTCCGGCACGGACTCGTTTCTCGCGTCCGTTAGGGCCGCCGAAAATAAGGCAGCGGCGCACGAGGCTGCCGAAGCCAAATAACGAAGGTTGCGGCGGGTCACCGAATGGCCCGCCACAAGCGTCCCGCTCAAGCAGCGGCAGCTTGAGTTGCGCATCGAAGACAAGACTCACTCGCACTCGAAGGGAGCAGCCCTTCCACCAGCCCTCCCACCAGCTAGCCTGGCAGCCTTATATGCGATAGCGTGTAGAAGTTGGCCGCGCGTTCATTCGCGACTGATATACCTATCCTGATGCCCGATAAAGAGAATGAAGAACCTCTGCCGCATCCCAATCAGCGGGTGCCTCTGGCTTACGAGAACAGGAAGTTCCTGAACGGGCCGGATGGCCGCATTCTGCGCATTCTGGCCGAGTACCAGGAGCCGCTCTCGAAGTTTCGGCGCGAGCGCATTCAAGACACCATCGTGTTCTTCGGATCGGCCCGCTTTCACAGCCAGGAACAGGCGCAGGCTGCGCTGCAGGAGTTGCAGAAGGCGGGAGGCGATTCTCCTGAGGCGCGGGAGCGCATACAGCGCGCCAAGACGGATCTCGAGATGTCACGCTATTACGAAGCCGCCCGCCAACTGGCCTTCCTGATCACGAAGTGGACCCAGACCATCAGCCAGCCTCGCCACCGCTTTGTGGTTTGCACCGGTGGTGGGCCGGGCATCATGGAAGCCGCCAACCGCGGCGCTTTCGAGGCCGGAGGGAAGACCATCGGGCTGAACATCAATCTGCCGTTCGAACAGGTTCCCAACCCGTACATCACTCCCGAGCTGAACTTCGAGTTCCACTACTTCTTTATGCGCAAGCTGTGGTTCGCTTACCTTGCCAAGGCGCTAGTGGTGTTTCCCGGAGGCTTCGGGACCTTCGACGAGATGTTCGAACTGCTCACCCTGGCACAGACGCAGAAGCTCGCCAAGCACATCGGCGTGGTGGTCTATGGGAAGGAGTACTGGGACAGAGTCATCAACCTGCAAGCGCTGGTGGATGCGGGGACCATATCCGAGAAAGACCTCGACCTGATTCATTGGGCGAACACGCCGGAAGAGGCGTTCAAGTTTCTCAGGAGCGATCTGGAGGAGCACCACATCGAGCACTCCGGCCCAGAAAAAGTGCCGGACATCGCTAAGACCCGGCCATGAGGCTGGCAGTTAACAAGGAATTAAGGTTGCCGAAGCGATTTGCCTCCAATGCCAAATTCGCGAGGAAAAATGGCACAGAATAGCCATCGAAATGTTAAAACCACCACTTTCGTTACATGCGCGAAATCTTCACTCAGCGTACACTTATGCCCGCATGCATTTGGGACTTGAGGTGGTGGGGCGAAGCGACGTTGGCCGGGTTCGTCCTTCCAATGAGGACAGCTTCGGCTTCGACCTGCGGCAGGGCGTTTTTGTGGTGTGCGATGGCATGGGAGGACACGCGGCTGGCGAAGTTGCCAGCAAAATCGCGGTCGACACCGTTCTTTCCTACTTCCGCGACAAGGAGCCCCTGGCCGCCGATGCCAGTTTGGTCGACGCCCCCTTGGGCGCTCAGATGCTCTCCGACGCCGTGAACAAGGCCAATGAGTGCATTCTGGAGTACGCCGACGGGCACGAAACTGCCTCTGGGATGGGCACTACGTTGGTGGCGGCCCGGTTCCTCGACGGCAAGTTCACCATCGCCCACGTGGGAGACAGCCGCATCTACCTACTGCGCGAAGGTGCCCTGCTGCAACTCACCGAAGACCACTCACTGGTGATGGAGCAGGTCAGACGCGGCGTTCTTACCCTGGAAGAAGCCAAGAAATCTTCGGCGCAACATATCATTACTCGCGCCCTCGGCACCGAAGAAACCATTCCTCCTGATCTTGCCGAGTTTCCCGCCCAGGATGGCGACATACTGCTGCTGACCACCGATGGCGTTCTCCGCCACCTCGAAGACGACCAGATCCACGAAATTCTCGCCAACTGCCACCCCCTGCAGCTGGCCTGTGACCGCCTGATCGAGGCCGCTCTCGACGCCGGAGGCGAAGACAACGCTACCTGCGTCCTGATCCGCGTGAAACTGGAAGACGGAGACAGTCCGCTCTCCAGCAACAACTAATTCGGCTCCGGCTGCCTCTGTTAAACTCGACTGTTTTGCGGTGCGGCTGGGCCGCACCTGAGGCCATCATGGAAATCAAAACCGTAGGCGTAATTGGCGCGGGAACCATGGGCAACGGCATCGCCCATGTTTTCGCCCGCAGCGGCTACGAAGTGGTACTGGTCGATGTCGAACAGCGCTTTCTCGACCGGGGATTGGAGACGATACGCAAGAACCTGGAGCGCGAGGTTGCCAAGCAAAGGATCACGGCGGAGGAGCGGGACGGAGCGCTCGCTCGTATTGCTCCTACGACGGGTCGTTCGAGAGTGGAGGCTTGTGATTTTATTGTCGAGGCGGCCAGCGAGCGCTTCGAGATCAAGTCGGAGCTTTTTCGCGATCTCGACCAACTGTGCAGGCCGGAAGTCATCCTATCGTCAAATACGTCGTCCATTTCGATCACGAAGCTGGCAGCCGTGACCAAGCGTCCGGGCAAGGTCATCGGGATGCACTTCTTCAACCCGGTGCCGGTGATGAAACTGGTCGAGGTTATTCGCGGGCTGGCGACCTCAGACGAGACCTACGCGACCGTGAAGGCGCTCGCCGAAAAGCTCGAGAAGACACCGGTTGAGGTCAACGATGCGCCGGGATTCGTTTCGAATCGCGTGCTCATGCCGCTGCTCAACGAGGCAATGTACGCCGTAATGGAAGGCGTAGCGACTCCGCAGGCGGTGGATGACGTCTTCAAGCTGGGCATGGCGCATCCCATGGGCCCACTCACGCTGGCCGATTTCATCGGGCTCGACGTCTGCCTCGACATCATGCGGGTGATGCACTCCGGACTCGGAGATCCGAAATACCGGCCCTGCCCGCTGCTGATCAAGATGGTTGATGCTGGATGGTTGGGACGGAAGTCGGGCCGGGGATTTTACCAATACCCTGCGTCATGACCGACCCTACGTCCCGCACCAATCCGTTGGTCTACGTCTTTGCCGCCGCGGCGGGTCTGTTTTCCGGCTGGGTCAACCAGACTGTCGATGATGCGCTGCTGACTGCGTTATGCATGCTCGCGTTCGCGATGCTGCTTGGGGCGTGGAAGCCGCACCGACCGTGGCGCTGGGTGGTGCTGGTGTGGATTGGAGTGCCGCTGGCGCTCGCCTACTACCAGTTCATCGTGAAATGGCCACACGACCGCGGGCAGGTGTACGGCGCGTTCCTGCAGATACTCGCCGCCAGCGCCGGAGGCTTCGGTGGCCACTTCATGCGGCAGATGATCGACAACGTGTTTCGCGGAAAGGGCGACTGACGCGCCAAAAGTAAAAGGCGCGATTGCTCGCGCCCCTTGCGTTCTGGGGCTGAAGCCCCTCACTATCTTTCATACGGTGACGCCGGGCTAAGGTCGACTCTTCCACCAAAGATCCCACAACACCGACCTGAAGGTCGGCACTACCCACTGCGGCTAGTCGTGCACTCCGTCCATGAACGCCCGCAGCTTGCGCGAGCGCGACGGATGACGCAGCTTGCGCAGCGCCTTGGCTTCGATTTGGCGGATGCGTTCGCGAGTGACCGCGAACGACTGGCCGACTTCTTCGAGCGTGTGCTCGGAGCCGTCTTCCAATCCAAAACGCATCTTGATCACTTTCTCCTCGCGGGCGGTCAGCGAACGCAGCACGTTCGATGTCTGCTCCTTGAGGTTCACGTTGATGACCGCCTCGGCCGGAGAGACCACAGCGCGATCTTCGATGAAGTCGCCTAAGTGGGAATCTTCTTCCTCGCCTATGGGCGTCTCCAGCGAAATCGGTTCCTGCGCGATCTTCAGCACCTTGCGCACCTTGGCCACCGGGATGTCCATGCGCTTGGCGATCTCTTCCGAGGTAGGCTCGCGGCCCAGTTCCTGCACCAGTTGCCGTGAGGTGCGGATGAGCTTGTTAATAGTCTCGATCATGTGCACCGGAATACGGATGGTGCGCGCCTGGTCGGCGATAGCGCGGGTGATGGCTTGGCGGATCCACCAGGTCGCGTAGGTCGAGAACTTGTAGCCGCGGCGGTATTCGAACTTGTCCACGGCCTTCATCAGGCCGATGTTGCCTTCCTGGATGAGGTCGAGGAACTGCAGCCCACGGTTCGTGTACTTCTTGGCGATCGAAACCACGAGGCGCAGGTTGGCCTCGATGAGCTCGCGCTTGGCGTACTCAGCATCGACGTCGCCCTGCACGATCTCGCGCTGCGTGCGCTTTAGCTCGGCGAAGGTGGCGCCGGCGTCGCCTTCCATGCGCTCCAGGTCAGCGCGGATGCCGCGCACCTGCTTGCGCAACTCCTTCTTCTGCTCGTCGGAGCGGCTTGCCTCGGCGCGCTTCTCGAAGTTGCCGGCCTGCTTGTCGAGCCCGCGCATGCTGTCGACCGTCTTATTGACGCGGTCGATCAGACGCTTGCGCTCGTTGTTGGTGAATCCCAGCTTGCGGATGATGCGCGAAATGCCAACCTGCTCGCGGCCCAGTCCCCAGCGCGTCTTGCGGTGCAGCCGGGGGTTCTTCTTCTGCGGAACGCCTGCGAGCTTCTCCACCAACTGCTCGGACTTCTTGTAGTGCTTGTTGAGCTCATCAATCTTGCCGGTGATGTCCTTCATGCGATTGACGAGCACGTCTTCCGTAATCTCGTCCTCGTCGAAGAGCACCACCTCCTTGATGGAGCGCACTCCGCGCTTCAGATCCTCGCCCATGGCGACTATCTCGCGGATTACGATCGGCGAGCGAGAGAGGGCCTTGAGCACGCGCAGTTGCCCGCGCTCGATGCGCTTGGCGATTTCGACTTCACCTTCGCGGGTGAGCAGCGGCACGGTACCCATCTCGCGCAGGTACATGCGGACAGGATCGTTGGTTTTCTCCAGCGCGCCGGGCGTGAGATCGAGCTCGACGTCTTCGCCGGCCTCGATGTCGCCCTTATCGAACTTGTCGAGCGCGCTTGGTGATTTGGGACCCTCGAGCACGTCGATGCCCTGTCCACCAATAGTGGTGATCAGGTCGTCGAGGTCGTCGGGAGAGTGGACATCGTGCGGGATCAGGTCGTTGACCTCGTCGTACGTGAGGTAACCCTTTTCCTTCCCTGCATCGATTAATTTCTTAATATCGTCGAACTTATCTTCGAGAGCCAAAGCAGAATTTCCTCTGCGTCCGCCACGGCAGACGCTCTTGTTTGGTGCAATATATGGCGGGAGCGGTACAGGAGTACCACCATGTGGAGTACCACCATGTGCGGAAACCTTCGAATTTTAGCACACGCAAGGGCCGCCCCCCAAGTGTTTTCTTCGCGCCACTCGGCTGACCCTCGCGCACCAGAAACAGAAATGATCAGTCGTTATCCGTTAGATGAGTCCTGGGGCCATGTCGCTTCACCGTATTTCTTGATATCAAGGGTGTCTTATAGTTGGCTAACTCGCTTTGTTACAGCTACTTACGGACTGGCCCCGGCACTTTCGCCGATCGAGCCCATGGCCTGCCGCAGCTTCACCCGCTCCAGAAGCAGGCGGGCCGATAGCGCGGCATCATTCCGCCGTTCGGCGTCCTTCAACTGGTGCTGAAGATCGTCGAGCTGGCGGAGAATGGCGCGCCGGCGCAAAGACCGGATCGCGCTTTCCAGCAACTCCGGCGTCAATTCTTCTCGCTCGTCCATGAGGATAGACGCGACCCGGTTGCGCTCGTGATCGTCGAGTTGCAAGCTCATGGGATCCAGTCCCTGCTCATGTGCTGTCAGCAGGGCATCGATCAGCGTTTGCGTTCCTGTGCCCGCATGAAGTCGTTCCTGGGTCAGGAAGAAGTGGGCCTGGCGCGCCGGGTCGAAGTCGGGGTCCTGTCCTTCGCGCTCGCTGTGTGGAGCGTGCCCCAGATCGCGGCTGGCCAGGGCGCGAATTAGCACGCGTTCGGCGTCGGTAAGCTGCACATTCGCCGGAGCAGCGACACGTGAGGCCGCACGCGCAGTGGCGGCGTGCCGCAATTCCTGTCGCAGGACCGACGACTCGATACCAAGGCGATGCGAAATTTCGTTGGCCAGATCGTCGCGCACGATGCGGCTCGGTACCCGCTGGATGTGCGGCAGCAGGTAGTTCAAGGCCTTCACTTTTCCCTCGGGCGTGCGAGCCGGGTGCAACGCGCGCGCCCGTTCAATGAGGTAATCAAAATACTTTTGCGAATGGCCGAGCGCGTCGGTGTATGCCCCAACTCCCTTGCGGCGGATGTAGAGGTCAGGATCGAAGCCGGCCTCCAGCGTAAGTACCTTGATCTCGAAGTCCTCGCTCACCAGCAGCGCCAGCGAGCGCTCGGCCGCGGCGGCGCCGGCGGTGTCGGGATCGAAGTTCACGACGATCTTCTTGCTGAAGCGGCCCAGCACGCGTGCTTGCGGCTCGGTGAACGCCGTACCGGAGCTGGCGATGACGTTCTTGAATCCCGCCGTGTACACCGAGATGCAATCCATCTGGCCTTCGACCAGTACGACGTAGTCGAGCTCGCGAATTGCCTTCTTTGCCTTGTCGAGGTTGAACAGCACGCGCGACTTGGAGTAGATCGGCGTCTCCGGTGAGTTGAGATATTTCGGTCCGGATTTCTCGTCGGTGGCTAGAGTGCGTCCGGTGAAGGCAATCATTTTGCCCTGTTCGTTGGTGATGGGGAACATGACACGGTTGCGAAACTTTGAATACAGAGTGGCTAGTGGCTGGTGGCTAGTGGCTAGCGTGCCTGGTGACTGCTGACTAGTAGCTGCTGACTGGTCCTTATCTTTATCTTTCCATGAGAATAAGCCCGAGTCACGCATGATCTCTTCGTCAAATTGACTACGCAGGGAATCGCGCAGCAGAAAGCCTGACTCGGGAGCGTAGCCGATGCGGAATTCGGCGATCGTTTCAGCGCTAAGGCCGCGGGTCTTCAGGTACTCGCGCGCATGTGCGGCCTCCGGACGCTTCAACTGCTCCTGAAAAAATGCGCATGCGCGTTCGTGAATCTCGATCAGGCCGCCGCGCTGTTTTGCCTGCCGCGCCTCCTCCGGCGACGAATAAGTGACCTTGGGCATGGGGATGCCCAGCTTCTCGGCGACCATGCGCACGGATTCAGGGAAGGTAATGTTTTCGATCTTCTGCACGAAGCTGAAGACATCGCCTCCGGCGTTGCAGCCGAAGCAGTGGAAAAACTGATTGCCTGCGTGAACGGAAAACGACGCCGTTTTTTCCTGGTGGAAGGGACACAGTCCTTGATAATTTTGCGCACCGCTTTTGCGCAGCTTGACGTACTCGCCCACAACGCGGACGATGTCGGCCTGCTGCTTGACGGTGTGCGCAAAATCCCCGGGGTTGGCCATTTGAACTAGTGTGCAGCAAAGGGCGAGGGGATGCAGTCGGATTTTTCCCAAGTCTGTGGATTAATTGTGCAATTCACGGCCAAATACGTGGAGAAGAGTTGCTTTACTCGCCAGATCCCACGATCAAAATCGGCGAGGTGGGTTTGTCGGAGCCGGCTTCGTTTTCCAAGGTCACCGCAAATGCCTTGGCTACAACGCCTTCGGGCATGGGGTGATCCATCATTACGGCGTTGCCATGCTCATCGGGCTTGAACATTCCGGCGGGCATGGGTGCTCCCTGGGTCGGGATGATCCACAACTCATAAGCTTTGCCAGCCGGCACGGGCGCCAAGTTGCCGGCTACCAGCATCAGTCGCTTCTGCGCCGGACTGTAGATGGCAGTAGCGTGCGGCTTGCGCGGTTCGGCTTGCGGATTGAGCGAAACCTGCACAGCATCGGGCGCCGACAACAGCCGCAAGCGCTCTTCATCCTGCGCAAGCTGCGTCGAGGTCTGCGAAAGCTGCGCTGAAGTGTTCTGGTAAAGGCCTGTGAGCTTGGCCAAGTCGTCGCGCATGGTTGCGTTCTCGCGCCACAGGTTACCTACGGCGAACAAGAGCGCGAGGGCGACCAGCGCTGGAAGGAATGCCCAGCGGAACCCACGGCGCGACGTTTTCTCGGCCGCAGGAGCCGACACGCCGCGGGGTTCGGCGGCGATGGCCCGCCTCAGTCGATCCTTGCTGCGCGCGGGAGGGTTTGGGCCAGACGTCGATAGCGCCAGCAACCCCAGATCGCTGCGCAGGTACTGCACCTCGCGGCGGCATGCGGCGCACGTCTCCATGTGCTGCTCGAACTCCTGGCGTTCGGCGCCGGTCAGCTCGTTCAGCGCGTAGAGCGCCTGGTCTTCGGCGAATTGTTCGTGCGTCTTCATTCCGTCGTCTTCAACTTGCAAAGCGTGCGCGTAACATCTGTAGCCCGCTGCGAATGCGAGTCTTGATCGTGCCCAAGGGTTCGCCGGTTTTCTCCGCAATCTCCGTGTGCGTCAGTCCCTCAAAAAAGGCCATTTCCATTGCGGTTCGCTGGTCAGGGCCCATCTCGTTCATCACAACGCGAACTTTTTCAATCACCAGCGAGCGCTCAGTCTCGTCCCGCAGGTCGGTGGCAGTCACAATCACACAATCTTCAATATTCGTCTCCGGGCGCCGCTGCCGCAGCCGGTCAATCGACCGATGCCGAGCGATCACGGCCAGCCACGCCGCCAGGCTGCCCCGGCTGCTGTCGAAGGCGTCAGGCTTGCGCCACAGTTGCAAGAATATGTCCTGCAAAAGGTCTTCGGCCGCTCCGGTGTCGTGCAAGATCCGCAGCGCAACTCCGTACACCACTTTGGAATACCGGTCGTAGAGTTCGGACAACGCCTGCTGGTCTCCGGCGCGGACGCGCGCCACCAGTCGCATATCGTCAACCGCCTGGTTGTTGCGGTTCGCCGAACTGTTCTCCATCGGTTCCATTTGTTAATACGCACCAGCAGGGCCGGCAGATTGTCCCCTCCCACGCAAGTAGCAGGGGCCGGGCGGAAGCAATTTTTTTCCTCTTCTACAAAATCCGGTTTGCAGCCTAAGCTCGTAGTCCATCCAGCAAGCGGAAACCACGTGAAGATACCAGCAAAGGCAGCCTGCGGACAACTCGACAAAAAGTGGCCAGTGGTTGGTGGCCAGTGGCTAGAAAAGAGAGTTGCCCGTCGACAGGAATCAGTTGTCCGGGATTACCCGACGCCGGCCGCAGGCCTTGCTGGCCACTGACCACTTTTTCAGCCTTGCTTCCGGCGTTGTTGCATTTCCGCGAGCATTTCGGCTCGGGCGCTCTCAGGCAGCGATTCGCGGATGGCGGGAAAGATCACCGCTTCTTCGAGTTCGAGGTGGGCGCGAAAGATTTCGTCCAGCGCCGAGGTGAGGGAACACATCTCGCCTCCGACCTGGGCCAACGCGCTGGGGTTGCGCTCCAGCAGTTGCAGCAACGGTACCAGCCTCTCGACGAAGTCGTAGATGCCCTGGTGCTGATCGGCCATGGCGAGCAGCGCATGACGCACGCGCTCGCCGGCGACGGGGTCGAGCCGCGGGCGCACTGTGTCTTCCTCGTCAGCCTCATGCAGCGGCAGCGAAACC
>Ga0070766_10001516_pt1 | contig 11358 bp, 18 predicted proteins | sample HubBroMetageWFT6_FD_69782 | JGI IMG/M metagenome (GOLD analysis project Ga0070766, IMG submission 69782) | Warmed and freeze-thawed soil microbial communities from the Hubbard Brook experimental Forest, New Hampshire - Hubbard Brook CCASE Soil... | ecosystem: Environmental > Terrestrial > Soil... | reverse complement strand
AGCTCCTCGAAGAAGCCGGCATAGAAGTTGCCGGCATTGTTTACTAGTACGTCGATCCGGCCGAATTTGGCGACGGCGGCTGCGACTGCGGCTTGCGCGTCCTCAAGGCGGGTAACGTCGAGTTTGATTGCTAACAGGTCGTTGTGCTGCCCGATCGCAGCCGTGACCTTGGCAGGCTCGCGCCCGGTGGCGATAACCGCGTGACCAGCCGCCAGTACCGCCTTCGCAATGTCGAGCCCCAAGCCACGGCCTGCGCCGGTGATGAGCCAAACCTTCTTATCAGTCACTGGATGTCCTTCTCTGGTGTCTTGCTGCCCGCACTCGGCCGTGCTCAATCACGGGCAACGTGGCCCGGATCATATGCATCACGTTCTGCCGGTCGAAACTCTCACGGACACGCTTCGCGAAATGCGTGGTGGCAATGTGGGTCATAGCCTTCATCCATTCAATTGCGCTAAGGCCACATCCTGTGGTCGCACTACTACGCGATACAACTCGAAATTGTATGTCAGTCAGGTGGTTGGTTACCGTCAGTGGCCGGCTGCCGACAGATTACACCTAGGACCGGTTTTGAGCCGAAGCAGCCGCTGATGCATAACTCAGGAAGACAGCATTGGACGGTGTCGACATCGGTGCGCTCTATGCCGCCGAAGTCTCGCCGATCATGTTCGTCGCTGAATCTCAGCCGGCGTGGGCAGACCGACCTTGCGGCAGAAGGCAGCAAAGCGCGGATCGTCCTTGTAGCGCAGGATGAAGGGGTCGAAGAGGAGGTACAGGATGCCTGAATCGCGGTTACTAAAGGCCCGATCGAGCCACTCGAAGGTCTCCTGCGCATCGTTGCGCAGCGCGTAGACCTCGGCGATCTGGTAAGCCGAACCTCCCGCGTCCTTCTCGATCAGTGTTCTGAGCGCCGCATCGGCCGCCCTCCGGTCAGCGCCGATCTGTGTTGCAAGGGCGACCGCGCTGTCCTGCCACGATCCGGGAGGCTCCTGCTGCGCGGCGGCGAGTGCCGCCTGCGCATCGCCCCTCTGGACCTCGATGATCGTGAGCCTCTGATGGTTGACCGCAGCAGCGGGCTGCAGCTCGATTGCCCTGCGGATCGCGCGCTCGGCCCCATCAAGGTGGTTGAGCCCCGAGAGATAACTGGCAAGCCAGGCGTGCCAGGGGGCCCGCAGCGGATCGATGGTGAGGGCCTGCCGCGTGAGATCGATCGCTGCCTCCAGCTCGCCGAGACTCGCCTGCAGCCTCGCGAAAAAGAACCTCGCCCCGGCGTCATTCGGCGCCAGCACGAGCGCACGTCGATACTCCGCCTCCGCTCCACGCCAATCGAAGTCGTTTGCCTGAAGCACAAGACCCCGGGCCAGGTGCGCGGCCGCAAGCTCCGGTGAGAGAGCGAGCGAGCGCTCGGCCGCCGCCCGTGCATTCGCGCGCGCTTCTTGCATCGGTGCCCCCCCGAGGAACCTCCCGCCAAGGGTGCTCCAGGTCTCCGCCAGGCCGCTCCAGGCGAGCGCATAGCGCGGATCGAGCTGCGTCGCCTGCGTGTAGAACTCGATCGCCTTGCGAGTGTCGGCTTCCGTTGCGCGGACTTGATAGAACCGGCCCTGCAGCAGAGCGTTGTAGGCCTCGAGGTTGCCGCCCGGGGGCGACCCGGATGCCGACACAACGAAGTATCTAATCAATCGCCCGGACCGCCTTAGAGACATCAAGCAAAAGTAGTTTTGACAAGATGGAGATCATAGTCATCGGGGGCAACGGTCCGGGAAGGCATTCTACGACCACCATGGCCGTCGGAACTGACGGTACATTCAACGTGTTGAATATCTGCTACGACGGGACAGATGGACGGCGCCACTGCGACCACTAGCGAATAGGTCCCGCCTGATTTCATTCGCAGCCTTTAACGGCAGGAGTCACAGGTGAAGGTGACAACGGCGTGCCCGGCGGCCGGGAAGTCGTGGCCGTCACCTACCACGAGGGCGAGGCGGCTGGAGAACCCCGGCACGCGCGGCCGATCGAGAGTGCCTCGAAGCGCTACGGGGCATTGGCGTAGAAGTTCGAGCGCGCGAGGAAGTAGGCTGGCGCGTAGATTCGGCCGTATGGCCTTTATCAAACGCTCCGCGTGCAGTACTTTTTTGCGCCGGAAAGTAGCTAAACTGAAACCTTGCGGCGCCGCCGTAAGAAGAGAGCGCTTAATCCGGTCGCGGTCAGAATTATTGTGCCCGGCTCTGGTACTGTACTGGGGGTAATCGAAGAGACAGTGAGTTCATTTTCCAGGGAGAACCAGGTCGAGCCACCGGAGGCCAAGTTGACATTAACGATACCTGAGGTCTGGGCAGCGTTGATGCCAGTGAACTTCGCGCCGACACTCTCGTAATCTCCCGGGTCGCTAGTTTGATACGCGCCGCCTAGGCACTGCGCCGCCGTCGGTCCTGGAGCATAGGCTCCATCGCAGGCGCCATCGCCATCAAACCCGAAAATGTCAAGAGTGCTGGTCAGCCCCACCGATTTCAACGTTCCCGAAGAACTGTTAAGGAGTCCAACCAACGTATCGTCAGAACCGTCGTATGGACCTAAATCCGGGCTCGACGCAGCCACAGTAAATGCCGTTCCAGCGCCGGCCGCGTTTACAGCGGTTACGGTTATCAGAAACTCGCAACCGCCCGTGTCGCTTCCAACTGCTGGACACTCGGGAAAAGTCGCTGCTCGCAACGATGTGGTGGAAATAGCCGTGAGCATCAGCAACCCGATCGCGATAGCCACGTAGCGTTTCATAAGTTACGTCCCTTGGGCTGCTGCCGCATGTAAGGTAGTTGTTGACTTAGGCTAGTATCGGCGTTGTATTTGATTGTAGTGCATTTTTCGAGCCACCCAAAAGCGAATGAAACGAGATCATCGCACTACGACAAGGCCTATTGCCTTGGTGCGCTGCCGCACGCTGTCGCGTTGTAAAGAACTTCGACAGCGAGCGAGCAGACTGAATGGGTCTCCGGCGCTGGCTGGAATCGGGCTAGCGCGTCGGCGGAAGTCACACGCACGCCCGATGTAAAGCCGCGCCCATGCCGGACCAGGGGCACGTGTCAAGTGGCCAACAGTACCAGTTGGGCCCGGAATGGCAGTGCAGAGCCCGTGCTCTCTAGTTCCTCGCCACCGCGCCGTTGGCAGCCGGAGACCCCCTGCAGCTAGGCTGCCACCCCACCCCGCTCACCCACCCTCCGCCTGATCCCGGCCACCCTTACTTAGGGGTGCAGACCGCGAAAAGCGAGTAGGGAATTGGGCTCCCGCTACCACTTCGATCAATGTCCATTCCGGTCACATCGCTGACGATTTATACCGGGGACATCGCTGACACCTTAGCACTGAAGGGATTGGGGGCACATTCGACGCGGTTGCACTGATCGTCGAAGAAGCCTAGTCCCGCGTGCCCGCGGCGCGTGCCGGCCAGCGGCCAGTCCTCGCCCGGAATGATCCACTCAATATCTTCGGCACACAACGCCCGCACAGCTTGCTTATCGCCGCGGCCGATTGCTGCAAAAAAACCCTTCACGATCCGGACATTCTCTTCGATGCTCATCGACATTACTCCGTTTCCCTCACATCGGATCGTCTCTGATCGCGTTTCACAGGAGGCGCGTGTTGGCCGGCACATGCTTATAGTCGTCGTGACGGCCATCGACATATTTTATCGACTTGGCGAGTTGGTCTGCGTCTTGCTCGATACCGTCCAGGGTGGCGATAGCGACAGCGTAGAACTTACCTCCGTCTCCCTCTGCGAAGATGCGGACACCACAGGTCTTGCAGAAGCGATAGTGAAGGTGGGCCTCGGATTTGCCAGGCGGAATCCACGAGTAGTCGGACAGCTGGTCTTCGCCTTTTTCGACTTTAAAATCTTCGGCCTGCACGATCGCGAACCAAAAGCGAGACTTGGTGCAAATCGAGCAATTGCAGCGCATCGTTCCTTTATCGAAATCAATCTTGGTCTCAAAGGCGACCGCACCGCAATGACAGGAGCCGTGGTAGGTCTTCTTCGCCATCGTGTTTCCTTGGTCCCGTTGCATAGCGTCGGAGCGCGGCTTACTGCCGGCGTCGCCCTCGCTTCAATCAAACTGTGGCTGCCCTTTGTCCACGAGGCAGGACACGAGCCTAGTGCTCGTCCTGCTCGGACATCTGTGCGCTAGCGCACCGTGACATCGGATTGTGCCCAGGACACCCGGGGTCGGAGGTGTGGTTGCTCGATCGGCTAGGTCGCACCGGCCTCGACCCGAAGTGGGTAATTACGCCCGTGGGTGGGATCGACAAAGTACCCGCATTCGCCGCGCTCTTTGGAGCCTGGAAGAACGGGGATTCCGGCAGATCGGATATGACACGCTCAACGGCTATTTTGTGGATACGCGCTCACAACGGACCGGCCTGAGGCTACCCTAGCCGCGCGCCGGGCCCCGTTAGCAGGCTTTCCGGCGCTGGGAAATAGCCGACAAACCATCGTTCGCGATCACGCCCCGCTACCATTAATCCTTTGTCCATTCCGGTAGAGGATCGGTTTTCAGCCCAGCCGCACCTCGACATAGGGATCGAAGTGCGCCCCCGCTACCACTTCCGGTTGCCCGACTATCTCATCAGGCAGCTCGACGCAGCGCTCGTCGCCTACGGAAATTGGCGAAACGCGCCCGCGGCGCGTGTAACGTGACTTACATCCGCGCTGATTCACAACAAACTGCAACCCGAATGTGATCGGTTCTGCAGGGTGTATGAGTGCGGATACACGTACAAATACTCACTGTGAGCACTCGCACATCCCCCGAACAGGCGCACCGATAATGTCCGCCAAGGATCACACGAGGAGACACTTCATGAAAACCCTGACTGCTTCCAGGTTCGTCGCGATGCTCACCACGCTGCTGCTGGCCGGGGCGGAGTTTCAGGTGCTCGACCACAACGCGCGGGTGCGCCAGGCTGTGTTTGCGCCCCAAGCATCCAGCGTCAGCGCGCGGCACAACTAGTGTGCCATCGTCCGCCTGCGTCGCCAGGCGGCGGCACCATCAGCCCCGCAGTGGCGGCAGCGCCAGCAGGTGCCGCGTTCAGCAGGCACAAGGTTGACGGGTGCGAGTTCGTGGCCGTCGCCGCAGCGGCGTTTCCTCGACCCCAATGTCACTTCAACCGAGCGCTCTGGGCTATCGCCGGGACATCACAAACCGCGCCCCCGCTACCACATGTCCCTAGGCCCTTGAGCAGCGCTGCGGAGTTCTGATTCCAGTGCGCCATGAGGCCCGCCGCCGGGCAGCGGTTCCATTCTGATTTTCCCATCGAGCACGCGCACGTTGAGCTAGTCATCGAGGAACTGACTGCCGAGGCCGAGGAAGTCGAGGACACGCGCAGCGCCTTTGAGCGACGCGACGAAAGCGCCTCACGGCTCTACCAGTCGCCGCGTTCGACCTCGGAGGCAACTGTACTTGAGGATGGAGTCTTTAATGCACGCGTGGGCCGATGAAAGGTTGCACGCGTGATCCGGACAACCACGGTGAGTGCGGCCGGTGAGCTGCATGTCGTGACTCACAGCGGCCCGATCGCCACGGCCGAGGAGGCCGACGGCAAGCTGCATGCCTACCTCTCGCGTGGCTGGATCCGCACCTTGGAGTCCGCCGGGGCCATCGTCGTCCATCGCGGAGGTTTCTGACGCGCCCTGCTGCGCTCGCTGCTGAGGAGCTAGACCATCCGGCTAACTAGGGAGTTACCCCGGGCGTTCTGTCCCATTCGTCGACGCGCTACCCCAATTCCAATCAGGCCGAGGCCGATCAACGCGAGCGTTGTGGGTTCAGGGACGTTGGTACCAACAACGGGAGACACCGATGCGAGAATAAAATAAGACAGCTGGTTGGGGGTCCCTAATTCAATTGAAAAATCATCGAGCGATTGCCCGAAATGGATGCTCTCGTTCCCGGATGGTCCCGTAGATTGGAATAACCAACCGACAAAGCTTGAGGGGGCGTTGACCACCGTGAGCGAGGATGAGGAGGCGATAAGCTCCCCGGTACCATTCGGGCTATTGGTGGAACCAAAGGCCCCGGAAACCTCTGAAACACTTAAGCCCGGTCCCGTGCCCAACAGACTCCATGAAATGATGTCGGTAGAGGCCAGGGGGCCTAGGGTCCCGTTGGTGGTTATGGTCCCAACGATGGATCCGGCGCCGTCCGGCGTTAGGGTCCCGCCTCCCGAGGCCTCCGATCCGGTACCCGTTACATCTACGCTGTAGGTGATCGGTCCGGCCGTCAGTACACCGCTGACGCTTGTTAGCGCCACGGCCACAAGTCCAACAATATTCCTGTGCATCGGAATCCCCTTTGTGCGGACCATCGCCCGCTCGGGCACTCACTGGTAAGTGTATCGATTGTGCATATTTTATACTGCCCCAAAACAATCCGAGCACTATCGCTACGATGCTACTGAATTGTTGGAGTTGGTGCGATGCCGCACAAGATCAGTTCGTAAGAGACTCCGACACTGAAACCAAGTAGTGGCGACCGCCGCCAGTAGGGCCTTGATGCCGCCAGTGCCGATTCTTCGGGGCGCCCCGCGGCCCGGGCTTCGCTACTGCCACCATCTGCCGACCGCAGGCGTACCTCTTAGCGCCGAATGATGTGGTGCGGGCAAGATTACATGCGAGCGTCTTAGCCAGTTCTCATGCCGTGGTTGTGCATAGCGCTTCCGCCAGCGCTCCAAGAATTTCAACATGTTCACTCCTTACGATGACATCGCGGCGCGGGACGAACGCGCGCTTTCGTGAGCCGCCGGGATCGCCCCGGTTGCTTTCATCTCTAGGTAGTCAATCGCGCGCTGGTACCCATCACGCGCGTCGCGCATGTCCCTTTTATGCGTCTCAGTGAGGTCGATCTGCCCCCCGCCGTGGGTCCTTCGGAGCAGCCGGAAATTCGGATCCGTCTCGGCGAGGCACAATTGCTCGTCGCACCACTGTTTCCGACGCACGAACCGCTGCATCACGTCCATAGCGCGCGCCTCAATTTGTTTCCCACTTGTTTCCAAGCCGACGTTTACTCCGCCAGCGCGAGTTAGTCCGTGCGGCAGCGAACATGCGATATACAGTCTGAAGTAACGCCTGGCAGGCGTTACTAGGCCGCGCATCGCCGAGGGAAAGGACGTCGGGTCGATGTGACGGGAGGCGCCGCACGGGCAGCTCACGCGCAGCCAGGAGCTGCCCGAAGGAGTCGTCCAACTTCCTGATGTGAGCGAGCACGCGCACCGGCGCATGGTGCGGAGGGCTGAGGCCGTGAGTCCATGCAGTGCCGGCGAGCGGTCAGAGCTGTACGGGCAGACGATGACCTAGCCCCGAGCCTGGGCCACGCGATGGGTATAGGCGCCGGACTCACTTCACGCGCACGCTCTGAGGCATGCGGACAGCCTCTCGGAGCGTGGCAAATCCTGCCCCCGCTACCATTTGCAACGTTTTGCACCGAGTTGCAACGGGTCGCACCACCCGACCGGCACGCAGTTCCGGCGAATCCTACCTAAGGGTGCGACTGTCTCGTCTTGACCCACAGCTGCCGAATGCGAACGGCAGCAATCCGGAGCTGAAATTGCGGTCAGCCTCCTCACAGAATTTACATTGGCGCACGGCCGCCGCCACGATCAAGAGTGCGTTAGTCTGCGTGTCTTAGTTGCTTCAACAACCATCACCAAAGGTGCGGAATGAGACGGTTCGTCCGGTTCCTGTAATCGGCGTAGGCTTCTCCGAATTTCTTCAGCATCATCTGTTCCTCTCCACCAATGCGGAGTACGAACATCAGAAGGAAAGCTAGCAAACAGGAAGGTCCGGCAAGCCAATTGGAAAGCAGCAAAGCTTGGGCGAACGCTAGTAAGAATATCGCCGTGTACATCGGGTGTCGAATAAGACGATAGACCCCCGATGTGACCAACTGGTGATCTTCACGTATCTCCAAGCTGATCGACCAGTTCTTGCCGAGATCTGCGTGGGAGCGATAAAAGAGCCAAATTCCTGGACAAAGGACGACAACCCCGATTGCGAACGCAACGGGATGCAGTGGGTAATCAGCAAACGAAAGGAAAGGGGTGAAGATTGCAACTAAAGGAAGAATTATCGCAGCAATCGACATGAGCGCAAGCAACACCATTTCGAGCCGGCCCTTCCGACTCTCCACGATGGCAACTTTACGGCTGCGGCCACCGTGCGGCGCCCGAATGACTACTGTCGAAACGATACTGACCAACATCAACACTTTTCCGAACCAAGGACTCATATGCTGCTCCCCCGTCCAATATTCGGCTGCGATGCGGTTCGTTGAACGTATCCCATACAAAGGATCTATGCCCGCAATTTCGGCCGACACCGCGAAACGGTCGTGCGCTGTCGTCTTTTCGTTGCGGTCATTCGAACGGCCGGTCACGGGCAAATGGAGAGCGGCATCGACCGTCGTCTTTTGGCCGCCTGCTGACGGATGATCACTGTCGGGTCCGCGCCCTCCCGTGAAAATCCTCCCGTGATGCAGTCTGTTGCAAAGCGGTGCGATCCGGCGCCCGGCTGATCCGGGATACGACCCGGCACCAGCCAAGTCGGGGCGAACACGATAGTCGCGCCCCTGTTCATCGGCGCCTGCCCGCCGTACCGTGCGGTCATGGAGATTCTCACGCAGCGCGACCATGTCGACGACGAAATGCCGCGGCGCGGTCGCGCCCGCATTGCAGGCAGCGCCATCGCTGCTCGCTTCGGTCGATTCGTAGATTGTCCTGCGTCAGCGGCCGGTCCGCAGTTCCGGCGAATCCCACTAAGGGTGCGGCTGTCTCGTCTTGACCCCTTTTGCGACGGTCACGAACGGCAGGTTTCGAGTATCCAATCTGGCGTGCTGTCACCAGGCTCTTAGGTGGGAAATTTCAACTCCCGCTCAATCGCCTGGAAGCGCGGCTCCTTGCGCAAGGGGTCCAGGAGCGGCTCGGTCTTCAGAGACTCCAGGCTCGGATCCCGCAGCCGCAGGGCGGTCTCCAGCCACTCGAGTGCTTTGGCGGTGTGGCCCCACTGTGAATAGATCGCGGCGTACCCATAGGCTCCGGTATCGCCTGCGGTTGCCTTGATTTTCGCGAGTTCGGCTTCCGCATCGGCGTGCCGTCCGAGCTTGTCGTAAGTCAACGCCAAGCAAATCTGGACATCGACGGTCTCTCGGGCGTTGTCCTCACAGGAGGTGCGAGCGCTTTGAAGGTCACCGAGCAGGTAATAAGCTTCCCCGATAGCGGCTGGCCCAGGGTCGCCTCCGACGGCCAGAGCTTCCTTGTAAGCCGCTATGGCCTCCTCGTAGCGCCGCAGGGCCAACAGAGCAGCGCCGAGATATGTATAGGAATTCGCGTTCAACGGATCCAGCTCTACCGCTCGACGAATCGATTTGAGTCCTGAGTCCGTCCGACCCATGTCAACCGCAAACGCACCGTAGTCTCGCAACACTCGTACATTGCCGGGCGCAAGCGCCAGCGCGCGCTCGTACTCCTCAAGGGTATGCATGAACTCGCGAAGAAGAGGCGCGTAAACGACGGCCAGGGCTAAGTGGCCTTCACCCAAGTCGGGCGCCAAAGCGACGGCCTTGCGTGCGTCCGCCAGCGCCTTGTCCAGGGCGATGGGGACGGCTGAGGCCGTTACGGCCCATTGCGTGGCAAAGGCCACGAGTGCCATCGACCGATCTGCGTAGCTGACAGCGTAGTCCGGGTCCAGACGAATCGCTTCCGTAAAGCCTGCGAGTACCCCTTGGGATTCTTTTGCGTTACGAACCTTCCAGTAGGCCTGTAAAGCGCGAAGATGGGCATCAAACGCGGCTGCGTTGTGTGTTCCTCCGACCTCGATCTTCGCCGCCTCGTCACCGAGAAGGGTTACTTTGAGCGCGCTCGCCACTGCATTCGCAATCTCGGTCTGCAGCGCCAGGATATCTCCCAGGTTGCGGTCATAGGTCCGCGACCAGAGGTGAAATCCCGTGACCGCGTTGATGAGCTGCGCGGTGATGCGCACGGTGTGCGCCGAGCGCCGGACGCTCCCTTCGAGCACTGCTCCGACGTTCAGTTTGCGTGCGATCGTGCCGATGTCGGTGTCTTTGCCTTTGAACGAGAAAGCCGAGGTGCGGGCGGCGACCTGCAGCTCGTTGATTCGCGAAAGGGAATTGAGTAATTCCTCCGTCAGTCCGTCGGAGAAATATTCCTGGCTCGCGTCCCCGCTCATGTTCACGAACGGCAGCACCGCGATCGAGTGGGGTGGCGGGGCGAAGGCAGCCTCGGTAGCCGGGGTCGAACTTGCCGCTCCAGTGCTCCGCGGGGCGGCGGAGGCCACCGGTTGAGACGCCGGCACGCGCTTCGATATCCAGACCTTGTCGGCCCACAGCGCGGCGAGCGCCACGGCGACGACGGCGACTCCTGCCGCGAACAGAATCCGGTTACGAGGTGACTTGGGATGCGCCACGGAAGCCGCGGCTACGGTCAGCCCCGACCGTTGCCCCACGGCTTCCGAAAGCTTGGCTAACGCCGCCGGCATCCCCAGCTTCACCACGTCGATCCATTGTGATTCACTCAAGAAATATTCGAGTGCCGGAACAAGCGGTGCAGAATCGATCCGAAACGCGATGATGGGCTTGTGCTTGGAGGCCGCCCGTTCGACTTCCCTTGCCACATGCGATGAGCTCACGGCACCCCCCGAGAGCACCAGCACCACGGCCTTCGCCTCGTTGATCGCACGGACGATGGCATCAGCATACTGGGCGCCCGGCTTCACATCCCGCGGCGCGATCCAGCATGGGATGCCGTGCCGCTCTAGCGCCTCGACTAAGGCAGCTGCAACAGCCGCGTCCTGCGAGGCGCAGCTAATGAAGACGGAGGGCGTAGTACCGCTCGCCTTCTCGTCGCCACCGCCCTCGGCCATTTCCGATCCCCCCGCCGCTTGTGTGGCATCGTCGCGGATGCCTTCGGGGTTGGCAACCAAGCGGGTTCGGCGTCGGGGAACGACCGGTTTAGGGGAACCCAATTCGATGGGCTGAACGGCTGCTCGTGGGCCGCCTGCCGCCGGATTGGCCTCCCGATTGCGGACCTTCGGCACGAAGACCCGAGAGGCGTCGTCGGTAAAGGTCGCTTGTTGACCCTTTGGAGACATTCCCGAACGGCAGGTCTACGGCATCGAATTTTGTAGTCATTAAAGAATCGACAGACGCGCCAATAGACAGTGCAGTGCCGATCCGGAGGGTCGGCGGCGCCCCCCAAGCTCGATTCCACGCAAATGAGCGCACTACGACTGGTACCTTTGAACTAAGGCGCCAGTCTCACGCGCCGCAGCAAATCGACGAAACGGGCATCGCGACGCAAGGGGTC
>Ga0070766_10001514_pt1 | contig 11368 bp, 10 predicted proteins | sample HubBroMetageWFT6_FD_69782 | JGI IMG/M metagenome (GOLD analysis project Ga0070766, IMG submission 69782) | Warmed and freeze-thawed soil microbial communities from the Hubbard Brook experimental Forest, New Hampshire - Hubbard Brook CCASE Soil... | ecosystem: Environmental > Terrestrial > Soil... | reverse complement strand
AGTGTCAAGGCAGGCGCGCCGTACTCGTTCCAGCCCACTGCCAGCGGACCTGCCGGGATGTCGCTGTCGTTCTCGGTGCAGAACAAGCCCGCCTGGGCCAACTTCAGCATCGCCACCGGACAACTCACCGGGACCCCCAGCAGCACACAGGCCGGGAGTTATTCCAACATTGTCGTGAGCGTCAGCGACGGGCAGGCCTCGAGCGCGCTCGCGCCCTTCACCATCTCGGTGGCTGGCACGACATCGACCACCGGCAGCGCGACGCTCAGCTGGGTGCCGCCGACACAGAACACCAACGGCAGTGCGCTCACCAATTTTGCGGGAATCATCCTTTATTACGGGACCACGCCTTCGAGCCTCACGCAATCGGTGCAGTTGGCCAGTACCTCTCAGACCAGCTACACCATCGGTAATCTCACCGCGGGTACCTGGTACTTTGGCGGCATGGCCTACACCAACACCGGCATGAAGAGCGCCATGTCGCAGGTGGTCAGCATGAGCGTGCAGTGAGCGCACTGCCGTACGCGCCGCGCATACCAGGCCGCACCTGTGCCGCAGGCTGTCGCCAGATTCGCTCGTCGCCAGGTCGAGACATTTGCTAAGCAAGCGGGCTGCGCGCACTGTGCAGTTGACTAAGGGCAAACCCGTCGCAAGGCGGGGACGCAAAGCCTCCGGTCTCCCCTTAGGGAGACAGCGGGGTTGCCGGCCAGTCCTGGACACACATCGGACGGTCGTCAGACGACTACTGCCGCGCGCGGCTCGCTGCCGCGCCGAGCGTGTCGGGCTCTGCCTCCCCACGTGCGACCGCACTGATCGGGGAGGCACATGGAACAAGCACAGTCTCGCACGCACTACGCGCTGCGACGTATTTTCATCATCGCTCTGGCGGCCGTCCTCTGGTCGGCGGTCAGCGTCCCCGCCCATGCGGGCGACTGGGACGGCTGGCACCATCATCACGACCATGTCGCGATCTACGGTGCGCCGTCGGCGAGTGTCACCGCGGGGCAGGCCTACAGCTTCGCGCCGAGTGCGACCGACTCGCAAGGCCGCACGCTGGTGTTTGCGATCAGCAACCCGCCTGCGTGGGCGAGCTTCAACCCTGCGACCGGACAGCTCGCGGGCACGCCCGCGACTGCGAGCGTCGGTAGCTACGCCAACATCGTGATCTCGGTGAGCGACGGCGAGCAGAGCGCGAGCCTGCCCGCATTCACGGTGCAGGTGCTGGCGGCAACCGTCAGCGCCCCGCCACCACCGCCGCCTACGATCTCCGGAACGCCGCCGACGAGTGCCGTGGCAGGCACGCCGTACACCTTCCAGCCGACTGCCAGCGGACCTGCCGGGATGTCGCTGTCGTTCTCGGTGCAGAACAAGCCCGCCTGGGCGAATTTCAGCATCGCCAGCGGACAACTCACCGGGACCCCGAGCAGCACGCAGACCGGGAGTTATTCCAACATTGTTGTGAGCGTCAGCGACGGGCAGGCCTCGAGCGCGCTCGCGCCCTTCACCATCTCGGTGGCGGCTGGCACGACATCGACCACCGGCAGCGCGACGCTCAACTGGGTGCCGCCTACACAGAACACCAACGGCAGCGCGCTCACCAATCTTGCGGGGATCATCCTTTACTACGGGACGGCACCTGCGAGCCTCACGCAATCGGTGCAGGTGGCCAGCACCACGCAGACCAGCTACACCGTCGCCAATCTCGCCGCGGGTACCTGGTACTTTGCCAGCGTGGCCTACACCAACACCGGCGTGAAGAGCGCCATGTCGGCGCTCGTCAGCGCGAGCATTCCGTAGGGAACTTACTGGCGCTACCGCGGGTCACAGTGCCCGCCGGTAGCGCCAGTTGATCGGTCGATGCGGGCGGGCGGCAGGGACGCCGCTTCGCCCAGGGACCGCCGCGTACGCCGCTTAGCGTTAGCCGGCGTCCTTATCGACCACGATATCGCTGCGTACGTCGCGCACACCGTCGGTGCCACGAGCGATCTGCACCGCGCGTTCGGCGGCGTCGCGTGAGCGCACGTGGCCGCTCAGGTACACCACGCCGTCGCGATCGGTATCCACCTTGATCCGGGTGAGGCTCTTCACATGGTCGGCCGCGAGCTTGGTTTTGACCGCCGTGGTGATGGCGGAGTCCTTCACGAACTGCCCGGGGTGACTGCGGTCCTCGTCCGGATCGGCTGCCGCGAGCAGCGGCGCGAGCAGGCAACCGGCCATCATCAGGGCAGCAACTGGTTTCGCTTTCATGGGTCCTCCGGCCTCGCGGTCTGTGCCGCAAACTTCCTGCCCCCATGTTGGAACGCCCGCGGCTGCGGCGCCGTCCGCGGCGCTCCCGAGCTGACGTAGGCTGCAACCTACTTCGGCGTCTTACGGCGCGGATACGGCCGCGGTTGCGTCAGCTGACCCGTGCCTCGTCCGCGCGGATCGTGTCACCGCTCGTCCACAGGTGCCAGGCGGCCCACAGCCCGGTCGGCGCCAACAGCAGCAGCGCCCAGCGCAGCGACTCCGGGCCGGCGCCGAAGGACGCCGCGAACCAGTCGCTCAGCCCGCCGACGATCCCGGGGGCCAGCATGAGATTGGCGACGTTCGCGAGAAACAGCAGCAGCGCGCAGGTCGTGGCGCGCATGTTCGCGGGAATGACGTTCTGCAACAGCCCGAGGATCGGACCGATGTAGAAATACACCGCCGGTACGAAGACCCACAGCAGCAGCGTCGCAGTCCTGAGCGACGGCACCCAGTAGAGAAGGATCGACGGGATGGTAGTCAGTGCCGTGACGACGGCCAGCAGGCGCGCCACGTAGCGCGGATCCGCGGCCGCGCGGCGCCCCACCAGCCACCCCGCGAGCAGCGTGCCGAGAGTACCGGCGATCAGATGCATCGGCCCAAGAAGCTCGCCCGCCTGTGCGACGCTCAGGTGGTGCGAGCGCTGCAGAAAGGCCGGTGTCCACCACATCAGACCCCAGCTCCAGAACGTGGCGACCGAGCCGCCCAGCAGCAGATGAATCGCCGAGCGTTGCGTCGCGAGGAAGCGCAGCGTCGCCAGCAGCGTGCTGCGCCCGCCGGGATCCGCACGGACATCAAACTGACCGCGACGCGGTTCACGGACCGTGAAGCGCACGAGCAGCGCGACGATCACACCGGGGACGCCGAGCACCAGAAAGGCGGCGCGCCAGCCGCCGCGCTGCGCCGCCTCGCCCGCCACATACGAGCCGAGCCACGCGCCCAGACACGCACCCAGCGCGAAGATGGTGAGCGCCATCGGACGGCGTCCGGGCGGGAATTTGTCCGCGAGCAGCGAGGTAGAGGGCGGCGTTCCCCCGGCCTCACCGATGCCGACTGCAAAGCGCGCGAGCAGCAGCTGCAGGTAACTCTGAGCGAGTCCGCACAGTGCGGTCATGCCCGACCAGAGCGCCAGTGCCACTGCCACAATGGAGCGGCGGTTGGCGTGGTCCGCGAGCGCCGCCACGGGAATGCCCACGGTCACATAGAACATCGCCAGCGCCCAACCGGTGAGAAAGGCGATGCCGCGGTCGGAGAGGTGTAACTCCTGCCGGATCGGCTCGATCAGCGTCGAGATCGAAAAGCGGTCCGCGATGTTGAGCGCATAGACGACAGTGAGTACCGCAAGCACATACCAGCGGTCGCGCGGCGGCCTCACTGCACCCAGGTCCAGTCCTGTGCCCGTGCACGACAGCCGCCGCCCGCGCCGCTCCAGGCGCGGCCGCGAACCGCGCGGCCGCTGGCCGCCCCGGTCGCCTCGCCGTGACGCAGCGCGCGCACGCCGTTCACCCACACCTCATCCACCCCGGTGGCCAGCTGCTGCGGACGCTCGTAGGTGGAGTGATCCTGGATGGTGGCCGGGTCGAACACCACGACGTCGGCGAAATAGCCGGCCTTGAGCCGGCCGCGGCCGGTCAGTGACAGCGTGTCGGCGGGGAAGGCCGCGAGCTTGCGGACGGCTTCCTGCAGCGTGATGACGTGCTCGTCGCGCACGTAGCGAGCCAGCACGCGGGCAAAGTTGCCGTAGGCGCGCGGATGGTGGCTCGACTTCAGGAACACCCCTTCCGGTGCCGGTGCCTCCTCGTCGGAATCGAAGCTCACCCACGGCAGCGCCACCTCGCGCCGCACGTTGTCCTCCGACATGAGGAAATACGCCACCCCGACCCGCGAACCGTCCTCGATCACGAGGTCGATCGCCGCGTCCTCGGGCGACACACCGCGCGTGCGCGCCACCTCGGCGAGCGTCTTGCCGGTGAGCGGCTTCAGGGCGGGGTTCTTGAAGGCGAGCAGCAACGTGCCGGCGGCGCCCGCCGCGCCGTAGAGATTCTCCCACTGCGGCGCCGGATCGCGCATGTCGGCCAGCACGCGCGGGCGCACCTGCGGATCCTTGAGACGTGCGATCCAGGCCTCCAGCCCGCCGTCCTGCACCCACGGCGGCATCGCCGCATCGAGCCCGGTCGCACCGGCCGTATAGACGTACATGTCGGCGGTGATGCGCACACCGGACCGGCGTGCCGCCTCGACCGCCCCGATCAGTGCGTCGAGCTTGCTCCAGTTGCGCTTGCCGGCCGCCTTCAGGTGATAGATCTCGGCCGGGCCGCCCGAGGCGCGTGCGATCTCGATCGTCTCCTGCAGGCCCTCGAGCAGCCGGTCACCTTCGCTGCGCATGTGCACGCTGTAGAGTCCCCCGCAGCGCGCCGACTCGCTGGCGAGCGCGATCAGCTCCGGGGTCCGGGCGTACTCGTTGGGGCTGTAGATGAGCGCCGTCGTGACGCCGAGCGCGCCTTGCTCCATGGCCTGGCGTACCAGGCCGCGCATCTGCTCGAGCTGCGCGGCGGTCGGCTGCACGTCGCGCTCGCCGAGCACGTAGTTGCGCACGGTGCCCGCGCCGACATAGGACGCGACGTTCGGCGCAATGCCGCGCCGCTCGAGCTTGTCGAGGTACTCCCCGAGCGTGGTCCAGTCGATGGCGTAGTGGATATCGCCCTGGCGTTGCACGCCGAGCTCGCGCATGCGCGGTGACAGCGGCCCCATCGAATCCTCGCCCAGCACCTCGAGCGTCACGCCCTGGCGCAGGTCGCTCAGCGCCCGGCCGTCCGCGAGCAGCGATTCTTCCGGATGAGCCAGCATGTTGACGAAGCCCGGCGCCACCGCCTTGCCGTGCGCATCGAGGCGCTCGCGCGCCGACCCCGGCGCCTTGGGGCCGACGTAGGCGATGCGATCCCCGGCGATGGCGAGCTCGCCGACGAAGGGCTCACCGCCCGAGCCGTCGTAGACACTCGCCCCGCTGATCAGCACGTCGTAGGAGGCGCCGCCGGCGGTCGGCGCGGCCGCCGCGGCCCACCCGGGCGCAGCGCCCGCGGCCCAGAGGCATAGCGTCAGCAGGCACAGCCGTGTGCTGCGGATCATCATGGCGTGAGCTCCCCGAAAATTTGCGCGACTTCTTATAGGTCCGCTGCAACGGCGGCGGTGCGACGTGCGCTGAGTATGCGGGATCGGGCGATCGTGCGCAGCTGCCGCTGCCCGTCAGGGGGTGACTTGCGCGGCGGCGGTGTGCGCCGCCGCTCGCGCCACGCACTCGCGCAAGCCGCTCAACACCGCCGGTACGTCCTTGCGCAGGGTGCGCGCCACCAGAAACTGCGGGATCCAGAACCCGGGGTCGAGGTACACCTCGTACTCCACCACGGTTGCCGAACCATCGGCCGTCGCCGTCAGCAGCCACGCGCCCTCTTCTTCCTTCAGATCGCCGCTCACGCGGCGGAAATCCATGCGGCGCGGGCGGTCGTATTTGGCGCGAAACACGTAGTGAACCGCGGGCAGCAGCCAGGAATAGCGCACCTCCTGCTCGATCTCCTCCCAGCTCCCATCGGCGGCGCGCGCGACCAGGTGACAGCGCTTCAGGCCCGGCACGAAGATCGTGGCCTGGCGGCAATCGGTCATGACGCGCCACACCGCCTCGGGGGTCGCCGGGATGCGCACCGCGGCCTGCACGCTGCCGCGCGGCCGGGAGGGATCGACTGAATCGCCGGCCTCGACCACGATCTCACCCGCGGCGAGGCGTTGCTGTACGGCCGGCTCACTCACCCAGCCACCCTGCGCGGGCAGCGGCAGGGGCCGCAGCAGCACCAGTGCCGCGCACAGCCCAGCGCCGCCCCTGCGGCTCACAGTCGGATGTCCGCGCGCATGTCGTGGGGTGAGTACGCCCGGGAAGCGCCCCAGTTCATCGTTGAGGCCTCAAAGGGGATGGGGATCGAGCTTGCGCAACGGCGCAGCCCCATTCTACCGTCGGACCGTGACTGACACCTCCTGCGACGTAATCGTCATCGGCGCCGGCGCCGCCGGCCTGGCCGCGGCCGCCCACCTTGCGCAAGCCGGCCGCGAGGTGCTGCTGCTGGAGGCGCGCGATCGGCTCGGTGGACGCATCTGGACACGCCGGGAAGCGGGCGTGTCGGTGCCGATCGAGCTCGGGGCGGAGTTCATCCACGGATCTGCCGCCATCACCCGCAGCCTCCTCGCCCAGGCGGGTAGCCCGGTCGTCGACGCAGTCGGCGCACACGTCACACTCGAGGAGGGGGAGCCGCAGCCGCGCGAGCCGTCCTGGCCGAACATCCAGGCGGCGATGCGCGGCAACACCGCGCTCGCCGCGCACGACATGTCCTTCGATGACTTTCTCGAGCAACTCGGCGGCATTCTCTCGGCCGAAGAGCGGCAACGTGCGCGCACGATGGCGGAAGGCTTCGACGCGGCAGACACCGCGCGCGCGAGCGCACGCGCGCTCGCCGCCGAATGGACCGGCGACACGCTGGGCGATACGACGTCGCGGCCGCACGACGGCTATGAGGCGCTGCTGGCCGCGCTCATCGCACCGCGCCAGGGCCGGCGGCCGCGCCTGCGGCTCAACTCCCCGGTGCGCGAGGTTCGCTGGGCGCGGCATGCGGTGCAGGTGAGCGGCGAATTCCTGGGCGCGCCGTTCACCGCCACGAGCCCCCGGGCCGTCGTCGCCGTGCCCCTGGCGGTGCTGCAGAGCCCACCGGAGGCCGTTGGCGCCGTGCGCTTCACTCCCGGGATCGACGCCAAGCGCACCGCCCTCGCAGAGCTCGCCTCAGGTCCGGTGGTCAAGATCCTGCTGCGCTTCGCCTCGGCGTTCTGGGAAGAGCTCAACCACGGCCGCTATCGCGACGTGTCGTTTTTTCACGCGCCGGGGGCGAAGATTCCGACCTTCTGGACCTGCGCCCCGGCCAGCGCACCACTGCTGGTCGCCTGGGCGGGAGGACCGCGCGCCCAGGCGGTCTCCGCCGGCGTCTCGCCGCAGCAGCTGGCTGCGAGGGCGATGCAGAGTCTGCAGCGGCTCTTCGGCAGGCACGTGGATATCTGCGCGCAGCTCGAGGGCTACTACTACCACGACTGGCAGCAGGATCCGTTCGCCCGCGGGGCCTACAGCTACGTGCTGGTCGGCGGCAGCGAAGCGCGCGCGCGCCTCGGCCACCCGCTCGAGGACACGCTGTTCTTCGCCGGGGAGGCTACCGACACCGAGGGGGAAGGCGGCACGGTCACCGGTGCGCTGAACAGCGGCCGGCGCGCCGCGCACGAAGTGCTGGGCGGCTGAGGCACCCGCGGCGCAAACGCGCAACCGCAGCGCTTTGCGTCCGGCTTCGCTAGCATAGCCGCCGTGCGCTTACGCGCAGGCGCGACCCAAGGAGCCTGTCTGATCACCAGGGGAATAGTGCTCGCAGGGGGCTCCGGAACACGCCTGCACCCGGCGACGCGCGCCGTGTCCAAGCAGCTCCTGCCGCTCTACGACAAGCCGCTGGTCTATTACCCGCTCGCGACGCTCATGCTGGCGGGTATCCGCGAGGTGCTGCTGATCGTGACCCCGGAGGACGGCCCGCTGTTCGAGCGACTGCTCGGCGACGGCTCGCAGTGGGGCATCCGCGTGCACTACGCCACGCAGCCGCAGCCGGGCGGCATCGCCCAGGCGCTGCTGATCGGCGAGCGCTTCATCGGCGCGGAGCCGGTGTGCCTGGTGCTCGGCGACAATCTCTTCTACGGGCATGGCTTCCCGGAGCAGTTGCGCAAGGCCACCGCCCAGACCCAGGGCGCGACGGTGTTCGCCTACTACGTGCGCGATCCCGAGCGCTACGGCGTGGTCGAGTTCGACGCTGCCGGGCGCGCGATCGGCCTCGAGGAGAAGCCGCGCACCGCCCGCTCGCACTACGCGGTCACCGGACTTTATTGCTACGACGCGGGCTGCGTACAGATCGCGCGGGCGCTCAAGCCTTCGGCGCGCGGGGAGCTGGAGATCACCGACGTCAATCGCGCGTACCTTAAGGCCGGGACGCTGCGGGTCGAGGTGCTCGGTCGCGGCGTCGCCTGGCTCGACACCGGCACGCATTCCTCGCTCCTGGCGGCGGCGAATTTCGTCGAGACCATCGAGTCGCGGCAGGGACTGAAGGTGTGCTGCCCCGAAGAGATCGCGTTCCGCCAGGGATTCATCGACCGCGAGCAGCTCGCACATCTCGCGCAGAGCCTCGGCCCCTCCGGCTACGGACAGTACCTGCAGACCGTGCTGAGCGAGCGAATCTACTGATGCGCGCGATCCCGCTCGAGCTGCCCGGCGTGTTGCTGATCGAGCACGACGTCTACCAGGACGAGCGCGGTGCGTTCTTCGAGGGCTGGAACGAGCGCGCGCTGGCGCAGGCCGGCATCGCCGTGCGCTTCGTCCAGGACAACGTGAGCCTGTCGCGGCGCTTCGTGCTGCGGGGCCTGCATTACCAGCTGCCGCACGCGCAAGGCAAGCTGGTGCGGGTGCTGGCCGGGGAGATCTTCGACGTGCTGGTCGACCTGCGCCGCTCCTCGCCGACGTTTGCGCGCAGCGTGCACGTCACGCTGAGCGCGGCCGTGCGCCGCTCGCTGTGGGTGCCGGAAGGCCTCGCCCACGGCTTCCTCGCGCTCACCGACGACACGCAGGTGCAGTACAAGGTCACCGACTACTGGGATCGCAGCGCCGAGCGAACCCTCGCCTGGGACGATGCGAGGCTCGCGATCGGCTGGCCGCTGCCCGCCGGCGCCACACCCATCCTGTCCGCGAAGGACCGCCACGGCCATGCGCTCGCAGATGCCGAGACCTTCCCGTGACGGCGCTCATCACCGGCGGCGGAGGCCAGCTCGCGCAAGCCCTGCAGATCGGCGCTCCTGCAGGAGGCGCGGTGCGCGCGCTCAGCCACGCCGAGCTCGACATCGCCGATGAGGCCGCGGTGCAGGAAGTCATGCGCACGCTGCAGCCGCAGCTCGTCATCAATGCTGCGGGCTTCACGCGCGTCGACGACGCGGAAGCGCGGCCCGAGGCGGCCGAGCGCGTCAATGCCACCGGGCCCGCGGTGCTCGCCGCGGCCTGCCGCGCGAGCGGCGCCTGGCTGCTGCACGTCTCCACCGATTACGTGTTCGACGGCACGCACCACCGTCCGTACGCGCCGTCGGCGGAACCGCACCCCTTGAGCGTCTACGGACGCACCAAGCTCGCCGGCGAGCGCGCGGTGCAGGCAGCGCTCGGCGCCGGCAGCACGCTGGTGCGCACCTCCTGGCTCTATAGCGGCGGGCACCGCAACTTTCTCACCACCATGCTGCATCGCCTGGCGGCGCCCGGGGAGTTGCGCGTCGTCGCCGACCAGGTCGGCGCCCCGACCGCGGTAAGCGGCCTGGCGCGCGTGCTGTGGGCGCTGGCGGAGCGGCGCGCCGGCGGCATCTTCCACTGGTGCGACTCGGGTGTGGCGAGCTGGTACGACTTCGCGGTCGCGATCGCCGAGGAGAGCCGTGCGCTGCAGCTGCTGCACACCCCCGCGGCAGTGATTCCGATCACGAGTGCCGAGTATCCGCTGCCCGCGGCGCGGCCGCCCTACAGCCTGCTCGACAAGAGCGGCACCGAGCAGCTGCTCGGGGTGCGCGCCGCGCACTGGCGCGTCGCGCTGCGCGAGACGCTGGGCGTGCTCGCTGCCGAGCGCGCGGCGAGCGGCATCGCGGAGCGCTCCGCGCCAGGCTCAGCGGGGCGAGGACGGTGAGACGCCTGCTGGTCACCGGCGGTGCGGGGTTCATCGGGGCCAACTTCTGCCACTACTGGACACGCACCTACCCCGCCGACCGCGTGGTGGTGCTCGATCTGCTCACCTATGCGGGCAATCTCGCCAGCATCGCGCCGCTGATCGAGGCCCGCCGGGTGCGGTTCGTGCACGGTGACATCGCCGACCGCATTGAGGTCGAGAGCCTGCTCGGCGCCGAGGGCATCGACACGGTGGTGAATTTCGCGGCGGAGTCGCATGTCGACCGCTCCATCGAGGATCCGCAGGGTTTCCTGCGCACGAACGTCCTGGGCACGCAGGCGCTGCTCGAAGCGGTGCGTCGCGCCTGGAGCACCGGTGACCTGCAGGAGCGGCGTTTTCACCACGTCTCGACGGATGAGGTCTACGGCTCGCTCGCCCCGGACGATCCGGCCTCCACCGAGAGCTCGCCCTACCTGCCCAGCTCCCCGTACGCCGCCAGCAAGGCCGCGGCCGATCACCTGGTGCGGGCGTATGCGCGCACCTACGGCGTACCGTGCACCATCAGCAACTGCTCGAATAATTACGGCCCGTACCAGTTCCCCGAGAAGCTGCTGCCGCTGTGCATAGTCAACATGCTGCAGGGGCTGGCGCTGCCCATCTACGGCGACGGCCAGCAGGTCCGCGACTGGCTGCACGTCGAGGACCATTGCCGCGCGATCGATGCGATCCTGCGTGCCTCTGCGGCGGGGGAAACCTGGAACGTCGGCGGCTCGGGCGGGGACAGCAACCTCGCCGTGGTACAGGCGCTGTGTGATCTGGTCGATGCCGCGCTCACCGCCGATGCGAGCCTTGCGCAGCGCTTCCCGCAGTGTGCGGTCGCCGCCGGCCGCTCTTCGCGCTCACTGATCCAGCATGTACGCGACCGGCCCGGGCACGACCGGCGCTACTGCGTCGACTCCTCGAAGCTGCGCGAGCGGCTGGGGTTCAGCGCAGCAACGACCCTCGCAGCGGGCCTGGCCGGCACCGTGCAGTGGTATCTCGCGAACGATGCCTGGTGGCGCCCGATCCTGAGCGGGGAGTACCGCGACTGGTACGCGCGGCAGTACCCGCACGCGCCAGGGGCGGCCGCACCTTGAGCTCGCCGCGGCGCTGACCGGCGCGCGACCGCTCATGGCGCTCGGGCGCTAGAGCGGCGCGTGGCGACCACCGCCGCCACGCGCCCCGTCAGCCTCTTTCTTCAGGTCGCTGCTTTAGTCCTGCGAGCCGTTCGCCTGATGCTTGCAGGCCTTCTTGGCCTGGGCCTTGGTCATGCCCGAGTTGCTGGCCTGTTGCTG
>Ga0070766_10001511_pt1 | contig 11372 bp, 6 predicted proteins | sample HubBroMetageWFT6_FD_69782 | JGI IMG/M metagenome (GOLD analysis project Ga0070766, IMG submission 69782) | Warmed and freeze-thawed soil microbial communities from the Hubbard Brook experimental Forest, New Hampshire - Hubbard Brook CCASE Soil... | ecosystem: Environmental > Terrestrial > Soil >... | reverse complement strand
ATCTGGGCGACGAGAATGCCGAGCGCGGTTACCAGAGCATCATCGACACGTATCGGGAAGGCAAGATGTGGCCGCAAGCCACCGCCGCCGCCCGCGAAGCCGTTCAGAAATTACCCGACGACCGCGGATTGCGCATGGTGCTCGATGCTCAACTTGCCGACACCGGAGATGCCGACAAGGCACTCGCCGACGTCCACTCCCTGCTGAACGGCAAACCGGAAGATCGCGAAGTCTACATCACGCTGGCGCAAATGAACACCCGCCTCAAGCGCTGGAAAGATGCCGAGGACGCGCTCAACAAGGCGGAACAGCTTTCCACCAAAGCCGAAGACAAAGATTACATTTATTTCCTGCGCGGCTCGACCTACGAGCGCGAGAAGAGATTCGACGAAGCCGAAGCGCAATTCAAAAAAGTTCTGGCCGCCGACCCACAGAGCGCCATCACGCTCAACTACCTGGGTTACATGAATGCCGATCGCGGCGTGCGCCTCGATGAATCACTCAATTACATCAAGGCTGCGGTAAGCCTCGATCCCGGCAACGGCGCCTATCTGGATTCCCTCGGCTGGGCCTACTTCCGTCTCGGCAAATACGATCTCGCGGAAGAGAGCCTCACCAAAGCATCCGCCCACATGGGCTCCGATCCCACCGTGCAGCAGCATCTCGGCGACCTCTACCAGAAAACTGGCCGCCTGAAGCTAGCCGCCGCCCACTGGGAACGTGCCATCGACGAATGGAGCAAGACCGTAACCGCGGAAGTAGACGGCGACGCTCTCGCCAAAGTGCAGCAGGATCTCGACGCCGCCAAAGTCAAGCTGGCCAAAGAAGAATCGGAAAGCCCCAGCCAGAAGCCGTAGCGAGCGAAGGGTATGGCACGCGCCGGGTGCCCCATTTCTCGCTTCTTTTGCGAGAAGTGGGGATTTTACTTTGACCCGCTGCTACCCCGTGCAGGCGCGTATTTTGTAACCAACAATCAGAAATCAACAATCCGCAATCAGAAACACCAACCGACTGCCGGCTGCAACTCGCGACCCGTCGTTCTGCTAAACTCCGCGCATGTCCGACGGCTCAGAACCGCTGCCGAGCCTCCACATCCGCGAAGCTACGCTCGCGGACATTCCTGAAATCCTGCGCCAGCGTCGCGCCATGTATGAAGACATGGACTACAAAGACGCCGCCGCCCTCTCAGCCATGGTCTCTATCTCCACGAGTTACCTGGAGAAAGCTCTGGCAGAAGGATCGTTCCGCTCCTGGCTGGCCTCAGTCGAAAATCGAACGGTCGCCGGGGGCGCAATCATCATTTCTCCGTGGCCCGCCCATCCCTACGATCTGGAATGCCGCCGCGCGACCATTCTCAACGTCTACACCGATCGCGCCTATCGCCGCCGCGGCATCGCCCGCTGCATCCTGCAAACCGTGATCGCCTGGTGCCAGCGCGAAGGCTTCGCCCGAGTCGACCTCCACGCCAGCCCCGACGGACGCCATCTCTACGAGTCGCTAGGCTTCGAGCCCAGCAACGAAATGCGCCTCAAGCTGAAATGAAATTGTTGATTGCTGATTTTGATTGCTGATTGAAAAACCCAAAGGTGGACGCTCTTAATCAACAATCAGCAATCAACAATCAGCAATGCTATTCTTTCCCCATGCGCGGCTACGCGGTCCAAGTAGAAAACACCCGCGGACGCCGTTTCCCTGAACCCCCTCACCCCTACCGCAACGACTTTCAACGCGACCGCGACCGCGTCATTCATGCCCGCGCCTTCCGCCGCCTCGAAGCGAAAACTCAGGTCTTCACCCGCCGCTACTCGGATCATTTCCGCAACCGCCTCACGCACACGCTCGAAGTCTCGCAAATCTCCCGCACCATTGCGGGAGCGATCGGCCTCAACGTCGACCTCGCCGAGGCGCTGGCCCTGGTCCACGACATCGGCCATCCTCCGTTCGGCCACGCCGGCGAAAAGGCTCTCGACGCCGCTATGCGCGCCCACGGCCTCTATTTCGATCACAATCTGCACGCCCTGCGTATCGTGGAAGATTTCGAGCAGCGCTACGCCGCCTTTCGCGGATTGAACCTCACCTTCGAGGTTCGCGAGGGCATCATCAAACATTCCCATGACTACGACGCGAAAGCTCATCCGGAACTGGCCGAGTACCTGCTGGCCCAGCGTCCGCCGCTCGAAGCCCAGCTCATCGACCTCACCGACGAAATCGCCTACCACACCGCCGATCTCGACGACGGCTACGAAGCCCACCTGCTGTCGCTCGATGTAGTCCGCAGAGGAGTGCCGATTTTCGACGGCTTCTATCGTGAAGTGGAGAAGACATATCCCGCCGCGCTTGAGAAGTTGAAATTTAACGAAACCCTCAAGCGCATGCTCAACCGCTTCGTCGGAGACCTGATCACAAACACGCAAGCGCGCATCGATCAGTCAGGAATTCAAACGCTCGAAGACGTGCGCAATCACCCCGAGCGCCTGGCCGCCTTCAGCCCCGAGGTGGAAGCGGACCGCAAGCAATCCAAAGAATTTCTTTACGAAAATCTCTATTTCAGCTCCACTCTCGAACCCGAAAAAGACGCCGCCGAGCGCGTAGTCAGCGAACTCTTCGCCTTCTGGATGGCGAATCCCACGTCCCTCCCGCCCAACTATCAAGAGCAGTCCACGCGCGAGCCCCTGCCCCGCGTAATCTGCGACTACATCGCTGGCATGACCGATCACTTCATCTTCGAGCAACACGAGAAGTATTGCGGCAGGATGATGAGACCGCGCATATAGCCCTGTCATCCTTAGCGAAGTTGTCGTTCGCGAAGCGGACGGCATCGCAAGTCGAAGGATCCCTACCATCCAATTGCACGCCCGCCGATTCGGGGAGTTCTAACGACACGCTTGTGCGGCGACGGCCGCAAGCGCCCTTTTATGTACTTTGAGCCTCCGGCTCCCTAGCGCGATCTCGGTCGATAAGTGAAATTGCCGATTTCGTCACTTGAGAAAAAAACTTGGAATGGAACCTTCCGGCAGTCCTTTAAGAAACAGCGCTGCGAAGGTGCCCTATGGGTGGACACAAACAGAAACCGAAGGGTCAGCGCATGAGTCGATCACTTTTTCCTGGCACCCAAACCGGGATGAAAGATACTCCGCGACGTCGCCATGCCCGTGTTTCTTAGCGAGCCCCGCAGCGGTATGGCCTTCCTTGTCCGTCGCGCAAGGATCGGCACCATTATTGAGCAACACGTTCGCGGTTTCGAGCTTTCCCATCTCAGCAGCCGCCATCAGCGGGGTCTCGCCGATCGAACGGCTCTTCCGGTTCACATCGGCCCCCTTCGAAATAAGAAAGCGAACCATTTCTTTGTTCCCTTCAACCGAGGCACCTGAAAGCGGTGTCGTACCGCCTGAGTCTTCATAATTAACGTCGTAGCCCTTGCGGAGAAGATATGCGACAAGACGTTGGTTGCCATTGGCAGCGGCTTCGAGCATGAAACGGTTTCCGTGAGAACCGGGGTCCGCGATGTGTACCGATAACAGCTCCCAGTTCCCATAGGGAATGAATAGGATCACGGCGAGCGCAACAAGAAGGAGTGCAGGAGCCCAGTCGACGAACGGGACGCTGAATCTCCTTCTGAGCAGCAGCACCAACGATCCAACTATCCAGACCGAAGTTCCCACCAGCAGAACGAACGCAGCCAGGAAAAAGAGTGCCGCCGTACCAGTATGCACATTTCCAAAGCCAAGATCCTGTGGACCGTCGGTCCACGTCAAAATCGTCTCCTGGCAAACAATTCCGCCGACGAAAAGCGCTGCCCCGGCGAGCAGTATGTAGCCTGTAATCGTCCAAGATTTTGGAAAGCCAACTTGCGGATTGCCCTGCACGTTCGAATGATGCCATGTTCGGGTCCCTGAGTCATCATCTAGAAGCGGGAATCGACGGTTGGCGTATCTTCGCCATAAGCACTTATTGACGCGCGTTTGGATTACTTGAGTCTAGCCGCCCGACAGCTTCATTTCCCCGCCACCGCCACCAGCACGTCAAACAGAACCCTCGGCCCCCGCCTCACTTCTTCCACCCGGATGCGCTCGTCATTCCCGTGCTCGGTACTTCCTTCTTCCTCGGTGGCCGCATAAGGATTGAACCCGTAGGCGTTAATCCCCAGCGGCCGATAGCGCTGGTTCTCGGTGTAGCCGCTGGTGATGAGCGGCACCACCGGCGCTCCCGGAAAATACTGCGCGGCGACTCGACGGATCGCGGCGAACAAGCCAGTATCCGTCGGCGAATAGTTTGCCACGCGAAACTCCGAACTCAGCGGCTCGACCGTGACGTTCGGGTCATCCACCACTTTGCGAATCGCTTCCAGCAGCGCCTGCCGGTCGCCGCCGGGCAGAATGCGCACATCCAGATTCGCCCACGCCTCGGCGGGAATCACGTTGGTCTGTTCCGAGGCGCCCAGCATGGTCAATGAAATCGTGTCGCGAAGCAGATAGTTCAACGATTCGTCGTGTTCCAGTTCTTCTTGAAACCTCTTGTCTTCAATCGCCTGATGGATGTTCCGGTAATCCCGTGCGCGCTCGGGCGGTTCGTAGCGTGCCATGCCCACCAGGAACTCCTGCACCACGGGCAAGACCCGCAGCGGCGTTTGATAAGCCAGAATTCGATCGAGGGCCCGCACCAGCTGGTTCGGGGCCGAGTCTGGAATGGGACGCGAAGCATGTCCCGCCCGTCCGTGCGCGACCACATGCAGCCAGAACACTGTCTTCTCCCCCACATCCACGCCCACGTATTTGACGCGCTCATTTTCCAGCAGGTTCTCGCCGCCCTCGTTGATCAGGAACTCCGCATTCCCCAGCAGGTCGCGCTGATGTTCGATGAACCAGTCCGAGCCGCTGCCGTTCATCTCTTCATCGGCGACCGCGAGAAAGATCACGTCGCGGTCCAGCGGCACCTGTTCGCGCTTGAGCATCACCATGGCGACCAGCTGCGCCATGCCTTCATCTTTCATGTCCTGCGCGCCGCGTCCCCACACGTATCCGTTCTTGATTTCTCCGCTGAACGGCGGAACCTGCCAATGGGAAGCGTCGCTGGTGACGACATCCATATGGTTGAGCAGAATGATTGGGCGCTTAGGCTCGGCCGCAGTTCCGCCAGTGGTATGCGGCAGCCGCGCCCACAAATCTCCGCGCCCCGGCGCGTACTCAAAAACGCGGTTCTCAATACCTTCCCGATCGAGAATTCCCTTCAGAAACGTAACCGCGCGCATCTCATTCCCCGGGGGATTCGTAGTATCAATCCGCAGATACTGCTGCATCCACTCGAGCGCCAGGTCAGAATACCGCTGCAAATGATCCGCAGGAATGCGCGACGAGGCCAGAGTCGTCGCCAGCTGATCTGCACTCCGAGCTTCAGCCGGACCCTCCGCCCAGCAGGGCAGTAATGCCAGCAAGACGCTGAGTGTGGGCAACGCAAAGGCCTTCCAAACGCGCCTGCAAAACACATGCAAAAACCCAAACGAGCCCGTGCGGTTTTTTGGCAATTTCGGTTCCCCTCTGGCTAGAATTTCACGCAGTTTTTATATCAGGTTTCCCAAATTTACCCTCCAGATTGCGCTTGGATTGAGGCGCGGCTCGGCGGGTGGTTACAATGTCTTTAGATATCAATGAGTTAAGACGATCGTCTTTCGGCGGGTTTGGCATCTAACATGTAGTAGTAGGGGCAGGAGCCGGTTGCACTCGGCACCCAGCTCTTCAGGTTCAGCGCAGCGTCAGCGCGGGCCGGCAAGCGGGTAACGTGCTTGCTTTTCATAAGCTTAGGGACGAAATCAAACCCTCCAGCCGCCTCAGGGCGGAGGTGAGGGTAGCTCAAGAACTCCCAATCTGGAGGAAAGTTATCATGAACACCCGCATTCTCATCGCCCTGCCACTGGCCGCCCTGCTTTCGTTGCCGGCTTTGGCGCAGAACACATCGTCGAATTCTCAGCCTGCCGCGGCTCCGGCGACTTCTACGGACACGGCCACCGGCAAGGCTCCTCTGGCTCCTCCCAGCCGTGAAGGCTTCTGGGGGCGGGTTAATCCCTTTGCGCGCAAGAACTACGTGAAGCGGCAGACCGAGCCCATTCGCGACCGCGTCAATGAGCTGGATGACCTGACCGCCGCGAACAGCAAGAACATTAAAGACACCGACGCGCGCGCCCTGGCCGGCATCAAGCTGGCTTCCGACAAGGCTGACGCAGCTGATCAGCACGCCATCGACGCCGGCAACAAGGCCACCGTGGCGCAGCAGACCGCGCAGCAGGCTACCACGCGTATCCAAACGGTTGAGACCGTGGTCAACAACATTGACCAGTACAAGGCCTCGAACCAGACGGAAATCCGCTTCCGTCCCGGCCAGACCGTGTTGAGCAAGCCCGCCAAGGACGCTCTGGATGAAATGGCGACCACGGTGAAGGGCCAGCGCGGCTACATCATCGAAGTGCAGGGATTCTCCTCCGGCAGGGGCCAGGCAGCGATCGAACACTCGCAGAAGATGGCCGAGTCGGTGGTTCGTTACATGGTGCTCAACCACGAGATTCCGGTCTACCGCATCTACCTCGTGGGCATGGGCAACGCTCCTGCTCCCTCGGATGACACGACCAATACCAAGCGCATCAGCGGCGGCCGCGTCGAGATCAGCTTGCTGAAGAATGATCTGGAACAGCTCTCCAGCAATGCGACCCCGGCGATGAACATGGATTCGCAGCAACAGCCTAAGTAAGTGGTCAGGGATCAGGGGTGAGAAGTTAAGAAAAGTAGAACGGCTAGAAGAAGTTATAAGGCAAGAACAAGTTGAAGTTAGGGACCCAACGAGCGCCTCGCTCGAGTCCCTCCCCCAGAAAAACCCCTCGCGCAAGCGAGGGGTTTTTCGCGTTTGGAGAGATGCTTACGCTTTTGGCGGAAGTCTGCCCCATTTGTCGCTTTTTTCGAACGAGGGGTGCCGCGAACGTGACGCAACCTGTATGCTGTCATTTCCCTGTTGGGTGGCGCAGCGGTTTCGGCGAAATTACCCGGGGGATTAACCACCGCTTCGGCTTGGCTCAGGGCAGGCTCTTTGCCAAAAGCGCAAAGAATGGGGCAGCCTTTTTCGTGGTGATCCGTGGAACGAGCGGGCGGCAAGGGTGGGCTAGCCTTCAATGGGCCACGCGCAGAGAGAGTTATGACTTTCAGTGGGACTGAATGTTTGATCTGAGTTCAATGAGACCGGGACCGAGACGGATTCTGAACAACCCCGCTTTTTGGCTGGGCCTGGCGGCGTTCTTGACGGCTTTGCTGGTCCAGTCGGGGGACCTGGGCTCGATCGACACCGTCAGGCGGTTGCAGACCACCCATTCCTTCTGGACCTCGGCGCCTGCGGTGTTGCCCGGGGAATACCCCGAGTTCGGAGTGATGGGCAGGAACGGGACGATCTATGCCTGGTACGGCATGGGGCAGAGCCTGCTCATGCTGCCCTCGGACCTGGTTGGCACCTATCTGGAGCGCATGCCATGGTTTGCGGGCTTTGCGGATCACGATCCTGGAATTCGCGCGATCCTGGTGAGTTACAGCGTCAATATTCCGGTGTGCATTCTCACCGTGCTGGTCTGTTTCCGCTTCCTTCGATTGCTGGAGTTCACGGCAAACCAGGCTGTTGCAGGCGCGCTCGCGCTGCTGTTCGGTACGACGTTTCTTTTCTACACGCAGAACATGCTGGAGAACAACTTCATTTTGATGCTGACGCTGATGGGGTTGTGTTTTCAATACGAATGGCTGAGCACGGGCAGTACCCGTTCACTCTGGATTGGCTCGCTGGCCCTCGGAGCCAACCTGTTGACCCGGCTCACTACGGCTATGGACATCGCCGCCGCCGCCTTGTTCGTGGTTCTGGTCCTATGGCTGAGGGGCTTCCGTGGCCGGGATTTCCTGGCTCGACTGCGCGATTACGCGCGCGTTGCAGGGCCGTCTTACGGAGTATTCCTGCTGGTGGACCGGATCTACCAGTACTACCGTTTCGGCTCATTCTTTAACACTTACGTCTCAATCGCCGCGGAGCAACAGAGGCAACTCGATCCCAGCTTGCCGCCGAATTTTCCGTGGACCACGCCGCTGTGGGAAGGCTTTCTGGGTCCGCTGATCACGCCTGAGAAATCCATTTTCTTGTTTGATCCGCTGATCCTGCTCACTTTGTTGCTGTCTTTTTCCGTCTGGAAGCGGTTTGGTTCGGAGATCAAGGCCTACCTCGTCGCCGGATTGTGGCTCCTGGTGATTTACATCCTTTTCTACGCAAGGTATTTCGTGTGGAGCGGAGACTTTGCGTGGGGCGACCGTTACATCACCACCCCGGTGCAACTGCTGGCGATGATCTCGATTCCGCTGTTACTGCGCTATCGTGCCCACCTGAGGCGGGTCGCGTGGAGGCTGGGGATCGGCATTGCCGCAGTGAGTGTGGTGATCCAGTTGGCTTCCGTCGTATTTTGGCATCCGCTCGAAATCCACCAGATGGAGACCCTGGGTCATCCGACGTTTGTGGTGGGGCTGCGTTTCGAGAACATGGCGGCCGCGGTTCTGGACAAAGTGGATCAGTGGGGGTTGAGCAACGAGGATACTCGTGAGATCGACGGGATACGCTCCCAAACGCCGTATTTCCTGCCATTCCTGCTGAAGAAAGACGAGAGCATCTCGAAGATGTTGGCGGATGGGCTGATCGCCGCCTGGTTTGTGGGGGTGGCTGCGTTGATTGCCGCGTTGCTGGTTATCGGGCGCAAGGCACGAGGAGAAGAGTTTGCGATCGTCACGCCCGTAGCAGAGGAATCGGCAGAGGAGGTTGCTGCCTGAAAGGTGCGGCGTTGGTTTTCTGCCGCGCCAGAGTCCAAATCCCCATTTCTCGCAAAGGCCGCGAGAAATGGGGCACCCAACGCGTCCACTTCCACCCAACGCGTTCACTTTCTTCTGGTTTGCTTACTCTTTCGTTGTGCTGGCGTCCATTATGTAGCTGGCTCGGGGGCGTGTAGCGCTTCCGCGCCTGCCGGTCTTCTTTCCACACGTTAGGGCTCCGCACTCAAAATCAGGCTCAGGACTCCCACACATGCAAAATGTCAGACTTGCGCTGCGGCAGTTTCGGAAGTCTCCGGGATTTGCGACCACGGTGATACTTACGATCGCTCTGGGGATTGGGGCGAACACCGCCATCTTCACGCTGGTCCACGCGATTCTGCTGAAATCGCTGCCGGTCGCTGATCCTGCAAGTTTGTACCGCATTGGCGACCAGGATGACTGTTGCGTAAACGGCGGCTTCATCAACACCGACGGCGATTTCGATCTGTTCTCTTACGATCTGTATCGTCACTTTCAAGACTCCACGCCGGAGTTTGAGCAACTGGCCGCCTTCCAATCCGGACACAACACCATGAATGTGCGCAGGGGATCCGGCGTGGCGAGGCCTGAAAACGCCGAATATGTTTCCGGAAACTACTTTGCGACGTTTGGGGTGGGAGCTTATGCCGGACGCATGCTGCTGCCCAGCGACGACCAGCCGGGAGCGGCGTTGGTTGCGGTTCTGAGCTATCCAGCGTGGCAGGCCGCGCATGGATCCGACGCCACGATTGTGGGTGCGACCGTCATGGTGCAGAACCAGCCGATGACGATTGTTGGAATTTCGCCTCCGGGATTCTTCGGAGACCGCATCGACAGCGATCCGCCTGCGCTTTGGATTCCGCTGAATGATGAAACCGTGTTGGGGGCAGAAACCAGCATGCTCAAACAGCCGGACACGAACTGGCTTTATGTGCTGGGGCGAGTGAAACCCGGCGTGAGTGTTGGCGGCTTGCAGGGCAAGCTCTCCAATAGTCTTCGGCAGTGGCTGGCCACGGTGAATTCCTACACCATTAACGGAAATGACACGCAGATTCCCAAGCAACACGTGGTGTTGACGGCGGGCGGCGGCGGAGTTCAAAGACTGCAGATGCAGGCGGGCAGCGGGATACGGTTGCTGATGGCCATTGCTGGATTGGTGCTGCTGGTGGCCTGCGCCAACATTGCGAATCTTCTGCTGGCCAAAGGGGCGACGCGGCGGGCGGAGATTTCCATCCGCATGGCGCTGGGAGCGGCGCGGTCACGGCTGATCCGGCAGATGCTGGTGGAAAGCGTGCTGCTGGGCTGCGCGGGCGGAATCGTGGGCCTGGCGGTAGCTTACACTGGGGCGCGGATGATTCTGGCACTCGCGTTTCCGGACTCGCCCTTCCTGCCGGTGCATGCCACGCCGTCTTTGGTGGTGCTGGGATTTGCGTTCATCCTGTCGCTGCTGACGGGAGTTGTTTTCGGCATTGTGCCGGCGTGGATCACGTCGCACGCCGATCCGGCGGAAGCTTTGCACGGAATCAATCGCTCCACCCGAGACCGGGCTTCGCTGCCGCAGAAGTCGCTCATCGTTCTCCAAGCAGCACTTTCGCTGGTGCTGCTGGTAGGCGCGGGATTACTGACAAAGAGTTTGCGGAACCTGGAACACCAGGATTTCGGCATCGTCACGGCGAACCGCTACGTCTTCCACTTTGATCCCGCGGGCGCGGGTTACACGGTGGCCACGGTGCCAACCGTGAACGAGCAACTGGAGCGGGAATTCTCGACGCTTCCCGGCGTCAAGAGTGCGGGGCTGGCTCTTTATAGCACGTTGGAAGGTGATAACTGGGGCGAGGGTGTTTATGTGGAAGGCCGTCCCGCACCCGGTCCCGAGGTAAATCATGGATCGTCGTGGGATCGCGTGAGCCCGCATTTTTTTGAAACCATCGGGCAAGCCGTGGTGCGCGGGCGCGGCTTTACCGAACAGGACACGGCCACATCGCGGATGGTAGCGGTTGTGAACCAGGCCTTCGTGAAAAAATTCTTCCCCAACGAAGACCCCATCGGCCACCACTTCGGAACCTCTGACCAGAAATATGCGAGCAACTACGAAATCGTCGGGATCGTGGCCGACGCAAAATACAACAACCCGCGCGATCCGGTGCGGACGATGTACTTCCGTCCCATGACACAGTTGAATACGACGTTCAAGGAGCGCAGTGCGATGACGGGGGAGAAGGGGTCGATGTTCCCGAATTCCATGACGATTCGTTTTGCCGGCGATGCCGCGGGGCTGGAATCGCTGGTGCGGCGGACGCTGGCGAATATCAATCCCAATCTGACGATTCTCGATTTCAAGTCGTTGGACTATCAGGTTGCGGGGAATTTCGTTGAGGAACGGCTGATCAGCCGTCTGACCGTTCTGTTCGGATTGCTGGCGCTGGTGCTGGCGTCGGTGGGGCTGTACGGCATTACTGCCTACTCGGTGGCGCGGCGGACCGCCGAAATTGGGCTGCGTATGGCTCTGGGAGCGAACCGCAG
>Ga0070766_10001507_pt1 | contig 11384 bp, 8 predicted proteins | sample HubBroMetageWFT6_FD_69782 | JGI IMG/M metagenome (GOLD analysis project Ga0070766, IMG submission 69782) | Warmed and freeze-thawed soil microbial communities from the Hubbard Brook experimental Forest, New Hampshire - Hubbard Brook CCASE Soil... | ecosystem: Environmental > Terrestrial > Soil >... | reverse complement strand
GCAGCTCGGATGAAGCGAGATGGCTATTGGCAAGGAGCTAGACAAGCAAAAGCGAACTCTCGACTAGAGCCCTCCCCCACCCAGACCGCACCACTCTCCGCTAGTTTTTCAACAGTCTCACAAGATTTTGGGCACGCCGCCCCATCCGACAGGTTTTCTCTTGGATTCGGGTGTAGCTCTCGGCGACAATAGCGGATACTTTCCGAGCACCCTCAAGAGACGATTGACGGTGGGGTCCATGACACCGCCGTCAACCGCAAGGCTGGATTTGTGCAGACGGAAACCGCTGTTACGGCACTTCGATTGTCGGTCGGGCCGAAAGGGAAGATCCACGTCTCGAGTCCAACCACCACGACCCACAGCTTGGCGACGTTCTTGCGGGGCCTCAAACGTCGCAGGTGCGCCGCCTGGCGCGAGTCCAACGCGGACTACTTCGACTGGCACCTTAGCCATCAGTTCATAGGATAAGAAACATTATCGGAGTGGCCGAAAGGTGGGGCGTTCAATTTGTCCTCTACAGGGGTATTCTGATGGGCTAACCGCACTCATCGCAAACTGGCCGACTAGGGACCGACGTTAAGATCGATCTCTAGAGCCGCTGGATACTGAGAGTCCATGCTTACTCGCGAACTTCGCAATCAGATTGATCGCATCTGGGATGCCTTTTGGACAGGCGGCATCTCGAATCCCCTGGAAGTCATCGAGCAAATCACCTACCTGCTCTTCCTCCGGCGGTTGGATGAGTTGCAGACCATCGAGGAACTGAAGGCTACCCGCCTCAAGAAGCCCATCGAGCGGCGAATCTTCCCCGAAGGCGACGACCCCAGGGGGCGCCCTTACGCCGATCTGCGCTGGTCGCGGTTCAAGAACTTTGAAGCCCGTGAGATGTACACGGTGGTCAGCGAGCACGTCTTTCCGTTCCTGCGCAATCTGGGAGGCGAGGACTCCACCTACTCCCACCACATGAAAGACGCCCGCTTCACCATCCCCACGCCCGCCTTGCTGGCCAAGGTGGTCGATCTCATCGACCACGTCCCGATGGAGGAGCGCGACACCAACGGCGATCTTTACGAGTACATGCTGGGCAAGATTGCGACGGCCGGGCAGAACGGCCAGTTCCGCACCCCGCGGCACATCATCCGGCTGATGGTCGAGATGGTTCAGCCGACGCCGACCGACGTGGTTTGCGACCCGGCCTGCGGCACTTGCGGTTTCCTGGTGGCGGTTGGAGAGTACCTTCGCCTGCGCCACCCGGAACTGTTCGCCGATGACAAACTGCGGCGGCACTTCCATCGCGGTCTGTTCCACGGCTTCGACTTCGATAACACCATGCTGCGAATCGGCAGCATGAACATGCTGTTGCATGGGATTGAGAATCCCGAGGTCGTTTACCGAGACTCGCTTTCGCAAGATCACTCGGGCGAAGAGGAAAAGTACACGCTGGTTCTGGCAAATCCGCCGTTCGCTGGGTCGCTCGATTATGAGAACATGGCCAAAGACCTTCTTCAGGTCGTCAAGACGAAGAAGACCGAGCTGCTGTTCGTGGCATTGTTCATGCGGCTGCTGAAGACGGGCGGCCGGGCTGCGGTCATCGTCCCGGACGGGGTGCTGTTCGGCTCCAGCAATGCGCACAAGACGCTGCGGAGGATGCTGGTTGAAGATCAAAAGTTGGATGCGGTGATCTCGTTACCTGGAGGGGTATTTAAGCCCTATGCCGGAGTCTCTACGGCAATTTTGCTGTTCACCAAGACGAACTCCGGTGGCACTGATTTCGTTTGGTTCTACGACGTTGAGGCGGACGGGTGGTCGCTCGACGACAAGCGTCAGCAGCTTCTGCCCGACGAGAAGATCGGGCCATGTCCGTCGCAACCACTTGCGCCTGAGGAGCGCAGCAAGAACAACTTGCCCGATGTACTGGCACGGTGGGCTAAGCGCGACTCCGAAGAGCGTCAGCGGGCAAGAACGCAGCAAAGTTTTTGCGTAGCGAAGGCAGACATCGTCTCGGCTGGCTACGACCTGAGTCTTAATAGACACAAAGAGGTGATCCACGAACAGGTGGAGCACATTCCCCCAGGACAGTTGCTGACCGAGCTGAAGCACTTAGAACATGAAATTGAGCAAGGACTCGCCGATCTCGAGGCGATGCTCGGATGATTGGCACACTTCCTAACGGATGGCGAATGTGCAAACTTGCAGACCTCATGGAGGACGTTCGCTCAGGCTTTGCATCTGGCGAAAACGATCAAGGCGGGATCTTGCAAGTCAGGATGAACAACGTTCTGACCGATGGGAGCGTCGACTGGTCGAAGAGAAGGCGGGTGCCGATGCGAAATGGCATTTCGTCACTTCTGCTGCGGCCAGGGGACTTGCTCTTCAATTGTACGAATAGCCCTGAACTGGTCGGGAAGTGCGCACTCTTTGCTGGATACGCCGAGCCAGTGACCTTCAGCAACCATTTCCTCAGACTGCGTCCCGCGCCCGATAAAGCAATTGGTAGCTACCTGAATCGATGGTTGAACTTGCAATTCAATCGACGTGTCTTTGAGCACATGTGCAAGCAATGGGTGAATCAGGCGACCGTGCCCAAAGAGCGCCTCCTGGAAATGCACGTGCCGGTCCCTCCGCTCCCTGAGCAGCGGCGGATTGCTGCGATCTTGGATAAAGCCGACGAGTTGCGTGTGAAAAGAGAAGCGACCCTTGAAAAGGCTGGTCGTTTGACAGACCACTTGTTCATTGAGATGTTCGGCGATCCAGCCACGAATCCACTCGGGTGGAGGTGGGCCGTCGTCGGCGACGTGGTCCATTCAGCGCTGGATGGTCCCCACGTTAGCCCCATCTACGCCTCATCAGGAATACCGTTCCTTTCTACGAGGCACATACGACGAGGAGAAATCATTTGGGACGATCTGAAGTTCATCAGCTCCGAAGATGCAGAGCAACACTGGAGGAAGTGCAAGCCAGAGAAGGGAGACATTCTCTATACAAAGGGTGGCACAACAGGGCTTGCTAAAGCGATCGATTTCGACCGAGAAACGACATGACTTTCTCGTTCGGGTGGGTGCTGTCGCAATCGGAAGTTTTCCTCCGCCTATTTTTAGAAGACGTTCTCGGCAAGGACTGGAATGACTTAACGGGTACGGTGATCACGCTGCAGGCTGCCCGCGGCCGGGACGGCATAACGGACATCGAGATAACGATTCCAAGGCGCGTCTTCCTGATCGTGGAGGCCAAGAAAGGCCCGGAGCTTCCTACTGCAAAACAACTTGCGAAATACGCGAAGACCCTGCAGCAAAATCCTGAGAAGGAACGTCGCATCGTGGCGCTGACGAATGCAACAGTAGCCGCGGCCGAAGGCAAATTGCGGTGTCCGGGCATGTCACCGTCAGATTTGTATCATCGTTCCTGGCGCCGAGTCCGGTCGCTGGCCGGAAAGGCAGCAGCTCAGGAAAGATCCAATGAGAACAAACGGTGGCTTCGGACGTTTTCAGATTATGTGGGAGGGCTCTTGGGCATGGAAATGAAGTATTCCAATCGCGTATTCGTGGTCTCGCTCGGTGGCAAAGGTGACAGGTGGAAGATCACGTATAGGGACATCGTGGAGCAAAAGAATCGGTACTTCTTCCCAGTAGGCTCCCGGTGGCCGGATCCGCCACCGAACTATCTTGCTTTCCGGTATGACGGAAACCTCCAAAGCATCCATCACGTCAAGAGCTATACGACCTTTACGAGGCCCCATAGTCTGTTCCCGGAGGCTCCAACCGATCAAGTGTGGGCTTTGCACTATTGCGTAGAACTCGGTCCCGCTATCCGCCCGCCACACAAAGTTCCAAACGGCCCCAGGATTCATAGGAACAATCGAGTTTGGTGCTTCCTAGACACGCTCCTCACGAGCAAAACCATCTCAGATGCGCTGACTGCGACGGAGGAGAGGGAGCGGAGCGAGTCGTAGTTTAATACCGGTAGACACCGTTCTTGGAGCTGAAACGTTCTGAGTCGGATCGACGCTAACCGGGAACTTATTCGGTTACGAGTTGTAAATCGGCATGTCGTAAGCAATCCGGCCGCAGCTTGCACGACCTGACAAAGACCCGAGGGGTTAACCCCGAAGGTGCCGATCTTGGTTGGCTTGAATTAACGAGGTAAACTGGGGGGCAAGGGGGGAACTGAAGATTGGCGGTAACGCCCACCCTATTGCAGTATTCCCCGAAAATGTTCGGTTCCCTAATGATTTCAAAAAACCAGGAGACCCTCCTTGGGGGCATACGGCAGCGGGCGGCATGGGTGTGCGCCGCTGGCAGCGTGAGGGATTGCTGCGAGCCGGAGAGTGCTTCACTCTGGAATGGAAGCGGCAATCCGAGGTAGTCGCCACCATAAGCGTCAGGGCTGAAACTGACCAGGTGGTTCTGTCATATCGGAATCCAACCTACGAAGGCTCCTGGACAGATCAGGAATACGCTGTTCGCCTCGAGCGGACATCATGCCATTACGGTGGAACCAGGACTTGGTTTCTTTGTCCCACGAGAGGTTGTGGAAGGCGCGTGGCGATCCTGTACTTGGCTGGGGCGGTTTTAGCCTGTCGCCACTGCTATCAACTGGGGTATCAGAGCCAGAGGGAAGCCCCTTACATGAGAGCCATCCATCGCGCACAGGCGATCCGCATTAAGCTGGGAGGCTCCGCCAATCTCAATCAGCCGTTTCCTTGGAAGCCGGAAGCGATGCGCAGGAGCACGTACCAACGGCTTCGTCGCCAGGCCGAGGAGGCGGAGTCACGTTCCTGGCCCAAATTGGTTATGTTAGCGAGTTTCAGCATAAGGGGACTCTGGTTCTTGGGTTTCAATGTTGGAAGTGACGTCACGAGATGTCCTCGACATGAACCCCGGCGTGCCGATCAGCAGCAACGGTGCAGCAGGATGAAGGACTTCGGGAGGCAGCAACCGGAGCACACGAGGTAAAATCCGAAAAAGCTGAGGGCGTTCTTCACCAAAGAGGGACGAGTTCGAGATACTGGGTCTTTGAGCCATTCGGACCGCCAAACGCTGGCAGCCTCTATTGGATGATCTTCCTGACGGGTCTTACTGCGCAAAGTACCCAAACAGATCAAGGATCAGGTTCGTCGTGCCCGATGCAAGGCATCGATCGAGCCATTCATCGTCGGGACCAGTCCGCCGTAGTTGCGGACAGGATGGGACCGACTTATGACGGGGCGCTCGGGCTCACGCCCTCGCGTGGGAGTGTCGCCGACTGAAGTCGGCTCGGGGTCTTAGGACAACCTACCCAGGGTTCCGCAAAACCCACACTCAACCAAAAGAAGATTGAGTGGGGCACCCGATTCCTCCACAGGCAAGCTCAGGGCTGCCACTCATTTCAGGATGGTATTCCCGGTGATCACGCTGAGGCTCATCTCGGTGAAGCCGATGTGCGCGTCGGGGCCGGGCGGAGCCGGCTTTACGCAGTCTTCATCGGGCTCATCCTGGGTAACGGCGAAGGTAACAGATAGCTTATCCGCTCGCCATTCGTTGTTGGCCGCCAGCCGCCGAACCACGTTGGTGATGTCGAAGCTGCGTCCGCCGGAGGTCGACACTGGTAGATCTCCGTCTACGTGGTTGTGGTGATGCGAGCCGACTCCGAAGAAGTTGAGCAGGCCGACGTAGTAACGGCCTCTCCAGTCGAGCACCGGCTTGTCGGGCAGATCGAGATACACCTCGTAGAGCGTAGTAACCGGCTGGTTCATGTGAATGTCGTCTAAATGTAGGACGATCGAGCCGTCCAGGAGTTCATTGGTCAGCAGGCCGCGGATTCGCTGCTGCACATCGCTGGGGAGGTCCATGGTGATGGTCACCGGCTCGTCTCGTAGCTCGGGAGGGAAACGCAGCGCGGTCGACACGACGGTGCGCGGAACCACAGCCGCGCTCAGTACCTGGACGAGAGTGCTGTCGTCTTTTGCACCGGGAGTTTTGTTGAGGGGGAAGGGATAGCAATTGGTGTACTTATAACCGAGCTGGGAAGCGGTCTGGATGAGCTGCTTGCCGGTCAGGCAAACCTTCTTCCAGCCTTTAGCATTCGTGTCATCAACATCGAAGAAGAAGAACTTGGTAGTGCCCCACTTGGAATCGAGGAGTTTCTTCAGGTCTTCGTTCTTGGCTGGGTCAAGGAAATTATGACTTTGCTGCCAGCAGTCGAACATTCTGTCCAGGTTGGCGTGAAAGGGCCAGAAGGCCGGATCGAGCCCGGCTCCATCGGCCGACGCCAAAGACCGGTCATCTCCCGGAATCCCGACCACTAAATGAATCGCGTTATGCGGCTGGTTTTCCACGGCTCCGGTTTCAGTTTCGTTGATTCCATGATGGATTCCCAACTTGCTGCTGCCACCAAAGCTGATGCTTCCATCCTCGCCGTCAACTGAGAACTTCGCCTTGCCGTAGGCGGTTTCCCATTCGGTTTCCTTGATGCAAATAGGTTTGGCCTTGGCATCTTTGGTGTCGTTGATGCCGGCACGGCGATGGGTGGTGTACAGGGGATTGGGTACCTCTTTCTTGGTGTCGTCGATATACGTCGCGGTTCGAAATGACGCAGGCATCTTGCGTTTTTCCGGAACGTCCTTCTTGGGGCCGGGGTCGGTAGTGAAATTCCAGTAGGGTACAGTCAGGTTGGGATCCTTAGCCTGGGCGCGCAGGATTCTCTCGAAGTAGTAGACCTGCATCCTGTGCCACGAGAGGAAGTACCAGGTCGAGTGCTGGCAGCACTCATAAAGGTCAAGCGACTCCTTCACGAACTTAGGCAGACCATGGATGTAGGCTTGGTAGTTCCAGCCTCGCGGATCTTTCGCGTCTTTCGCGCTGAGATCCATCATGGCCTTGACACCGTTGCGGAAGGACTGGAGCTCGGCGGCGGTGAGATTGTCGACGTCTTTGCGCTCGAGGATCTTGCCGACCACGGGATCGGGACAGACCTTGTCGGTTCTGTCCGTACAAGTCTGGCTGAAAGCTGGAATGTATGTGCAAATAGCCAACAGCAATGGCAAAGTGAGCTTGGATTTCATGAGATTTCCTCCGCAAGCAGGTTCGGCACTGGCGAGACGAACCCTGCCTCTATCCCTGGCTCTGAATCGCAGCACACTATACACCGGGTAGAAGATTCCGGCGCACATTTTTTGATGTTACAGACTACCGACCTTGCGCGGTTCGGGATGAGTCGGCTGATGTAATTGATCGTCCCCGGACAGCGGCTAGCCTTTGATTAATCGTTGCTGCCGCCAGTCCGCTGGCTTCAAGGTGTATGCGGTAGCGGACCACCAAGATGCGGTTCAACGCCAAGCGTGGCTCAGAGCAGTACCAGGTAATGAATTGTTCAATCGCATATTCATACGTCCGCCAAGATGCGGGCGAAGTCAAGGCGTTGAGCACTGCGGTCTTGGAATGATCCAGATCGGAGAGCCGAAGCACCGTGTGGCGGAGCTTGGCTTTGCGCTTCTTTGGAACCATGATGGCGGCCTCCAGTGCCGCAGCACGGAATTAACGCATGAGTTAACGCATGACTTGCGCCTGGGCAGAGAGAGGGAATAGGTTTCGTCCACTCTGCCTGTTTCGATTGATCCGGTGAAGCTACTGGCTTTCTAACCTTAGATAGATGTGCGGTTTAGGCGACCAGTATAAATCACCAAAGTAAACTGAGGCCACCCCAGTAGAAGTCTGCGAGCCTATGAACCAGGTTTTGCCGCTGCCTGCGTAGAGAGCGATATGACCTGGAACTGGAAAGTAGATGAGATCGGCAGGAAGGGGGGATGTGGTTGGAACGTAATGTGTTTGGTAGCTGTGAGAGGACAGGGGTGGAAAGTTTGATATCACAGTCCGCACAGCTAACCAAACAAAATGTGAGCAGTCCACCTGAGAGTAGTGGAAGTGCTGCTGGGCCGCCCACGCCAGAATCGTTTGACGGTAGTGGAGATCGAGCGACATTGGCACCTGCGATTTGTTGCCAGCATAGTGAGGAGACGCTACGCCGTCAAGACAAAACGAGCCGGTTGCATAACTTTGAAGGCTGGGCTGTACCCGGATCTGTGCGTGGTGCGCAGAAATTGCATCCAGGAGCAACCTGACACCTTGAACATAGCTATTCGTCGAGTGTCGTCTGGGCTCCGAATGCAGTACTACGAGAGCGATGAATGGTGCTGGATTGCGGTCGCGATCCAGCGGCGTGGGCGTCGCGCTTGACGTTTACGGCAACTGAAACAACCCTGTGCCGCGCCCTGGGCCGGGCCAAAGAAAATATTCATGCGCCGGAGTCCTTAAAGGCGTATATAGTGTGGGGCTGTTGGGAGCTAAAACGAAAATTCCGGGTACTATGGTGCCGTTTTCGAGATCAAAACGGAAATCCCGGCTAAGGTGTTGAAATGCGCAATTGCATAACTATCCTCTTCTCGTTTCTCTTCACCGCATCGTTGCTTGGTACTGGCCTGGCACAAGACGCCTCCACAACGCAGGAGCCTTCGCAGCCGGTTAACGTACTTACCTATCACGACGACATCCAGCGCACCGGACTCACGCGCGTTGAGACCATTCTTACTCCATCTAATGTGAACTCTGCCTCCTTCGGGAAGGTGAACTTCCTTTCCACGGACGGCAAAGTGGATGGTGAGCCTCTGTACTTATCCAATGTGGCGATCAATGGCTTGAGCCACAACGTGGTCTACGGTGTCACCGAACACGATAGCGTTTACGCCTTCGACGCCGACACCGGCTCACAATTGTGGAGAGTTTCGGCCTTGCTACAGGGCGAAAGTCCCAGTGACGATCACGGCTGCGACCAAATAAGCCCGGAGATCGGCATTACCGACACGCCGGTCATCGATCCCACCAAGGGACTGCACGGCGCCATCTATTTCGTCGCTATGTCGAAAGACTCCAACGGGAAGTATCACCAGCGGCTACATGCCCTCGATGTCGCTACCCACGCAGAACTGTTCGGCGGCCCCACTGAGATTCAGGCCAAGTATCCCGGAACCGGTGACAACAGCCAGAATGGCTTCGTCATTTTCGATCCCGGGCAGTACGCCGAGCGTGTCGGGCTGCTTGAGTCACAAGGCGAAATCTTCCTCGGCTGGACCTCGCACTGTGACCAACGCCCATATACTGGCTGGCTCATGGCCTACAGCTCATCGACGCTGCAACAGTTGTCTGTCCTCAACCTCACCCCCAACGGCAACGAAGGATCCATCTGGCAGTCCGGCGCGGGCATCGCCGCCGACAGTTTTGGTAATCTCTATTTCCTCGATGCCAACGGCACATTCGACACCACACTTGATTCCAATGGCTTCCCCATCAACGGCGACTTTGGCAACGCGTTCATCAAGGTTGCCACGTCAAACAAGCTTGTCGTGTCCGATTACTTCGCTACCTACAACACCGTCCAGGAGTCCGATGCCGATATTGATCTGGGCTCCGGAGGAGCACTCGTACTAGACATTCCCGGATCTGGTACCCAGACGGTTCGCCTGGTGGTGGGCGCTGGTAAGGACCACAACATTTACGTCGCGAACCGCGATAATATGGGAAAGTTCAATCCCAACAACAATAACGCCCTTTTCCAAGAGCTCGTAGGAGCGCTTCCGAACGGTGCGTGGTCGATGCCGGCTTACTTTCACAACAATGTTTACTTCGGAGGCGTGGGCGACCACATCAAGGCCTACCCTATCGTATTTGGGCGGTTGGCGACCCAACCCAGCAGCCAGACCAGCACGACATTTACCTATCCCGGAGCCACACCTGGGGTGTCGGCTAACCTCTCGCTCAGTGGAATACTCTGGGCCGTGGAAAACTCCAATCCTGCAGTGCTGCATGCCTACAATGCCCTCGACCTGACACGGGAACTCTACAACAGCAATCAGCAAGGCTCGCGTGATCAGTTCGGCCCGGGTAATAAGTTCATTACCCCGATGATCGCAAATGGCAAAGTATTCGTCGGCACCCAAACGGGTGTCGCCGTCTTCGGACTACTGCACTAGCTAGATCTGCCAGCGCCAACTGGGCAACGACTACATGCCGGTGGTGAGCCCCACCAAGTCGCAGGAACCAGATGATGGTCCTTTCGGTCGGAAATGCCGGTTTACGGCTTTCCTTATCTCTAACCCCAGGCGAGCAACCACATCCGGTCTGCCGCATGACTGTTGAGGCTTGTTGAGCTGTGTCGCGCGGAGTGCAGCATGATTCCGCGTTGACTGTCTCCATTTCGTCACTGCAGCAGTTCATTTTATATTCCTCCATGGTGGTCCATAACAATAATCAGCCCACATTTCCTTTTTGAAGTTGGCCCAAACCGCCGTATGATCGGGCCAACGCTGGCGAAGACGAGGAGTCCAGTCTTCCCTGGATGTTCTGCCGCTTGTCGCTCCTGAGATTCATGTCCTACTTGCCGTTCCTTCTCGTTCCGGCCTTCGACCATCGTTCCCGGCTCAGCCTATCTGTTGCTCCACCTTTCGGATCGGAGTGCCTCACTAGCTTCGCCGACGTCATGGCCTACTATGCCTTATGCTGACTTCTGCTCTGCGGTCAGGCGGCCTTGCGACCACCTCAGTCGCCGAGGCGACGCCGAGCAGATCTCCTGGGGTAAGCTCAACCGCCTTCCGTGCACAGTCGCCGAATCTACGCTTCGCGCCCTTGATGGATATGGACTTCGCGATAAGTTGCCCGCTCGTCCGGCGCTGACGCCTTGTATCCGGTTTTTGTCCATCGACTCGCACGTTTGTTCCACGCTTCCTTCAGACCCCGCCTCGCGGCGATAGCCCTTGCATCATCACTAGGCCTTACCTCCATCAGGTTGGCCGGAGGACTTTCACCTCCAAGCTGTTGAGCATGCCCAGCACACAACAAAGCCACTGGGTGGCAGACACTACCCGGAGTTCTTTCGTGCGGAGTGCCGGACACCGGCTAAGAAATCTGGACGTGCCCGGCTCACAGGTATGCGGGGACGTTTGGCAACAGGTGTTTACCATATCAGGACGAAGCGACCTCCTTTGTTTTGGCCGCTAGTCTCTTCAGTGCGCTTGCAACCGACTGGTCTATGCGCAGCCGGTTGGTGCCGCCAAGCCCTGGGTTTTCCTGCAAGCGATTGCTAAAGGCCCGAACCGCCGGGGCAGCGCTTTGTCCGCCCACTAGCCCCAGAATATCCACAACATCCTTCCCCACATGCACGTCTGCATCCGGATCCTCCAGAAAAGCCAAGAGCGCCGGCTCTGCAGCAGCCCCGTACTGCACCAGTCCCTGCTTCGCACTTTCCGCAACAAACGACCCTTGCCCTAAAGCCTCCACGAGGGCCGGACAGATCTGTTGCGCAAGGTTCGGTGCAAACTCTGCCACTCGGCTTTGCCGGCTATCGACTTGACCTAGCAG
>Ga0070766_10001498_pt1 | contig 11406 bp, 12 predicted proteins | sample HubBroMetageWFT6_FD_69782 | JGI IMG/M metagenome (GOLD analysis project Ga0070766, IMG submission 69782) | Warmed and freeze-thawed soil microbial communities from the Hubbard Brook experimental Forest, New Hampshire - Hubbard Brook CCASE Soil... | ecosystem: Environmental > Terrestrial > Soil... | reverse complement strand
ACTGTTCGACGCGAATGACCGCATGAGCGAGGACGGCATCGACGCCGTCATACAGGCGGCCGCGACGGCGTTCGGGTTCGTCTACGTCCATCCGTTTCAGGACGGCAACGGACGCCTGCATCGCTGCCTCGTCCATCATGTCCTGGCCGAAAGAAAATTCACGCCGGCCGGAATGGTCTTCCCGGTTTCTTCGGTGATGTACGACCGGATCGAAGAATATCGAAAAACCCTGCGGGATCACTCAGGGCCGCTGATGAATTTCATCGAGTGGCGGCCAACGCTACAGCGGAACGTCGAGGTGGTGAACGATACGGCGGACCTCTATCGCTATTTCGATGCGACGGAAGCGGCGGAGTTTCTGTATGCCTGCGTCCTGCGGACGGTCGAGCAGGACTTGCCGCGCGAAATCGACTATCTGCGGCGGCACGATGAAGCGCTGCACCGGATCATGAATACTGTCGAGATGCCGGACAGGCTCGCCGAGAACCTGCTGATGTTCATACGGCAGAACAAGGGAAAGCTGACCAAGCGGCGACGGACGGGCGAATTCAAGAAACTCACGGACGCGGAAGTGACCGCGCTTGAAGATGTGGTCAATGAGGCGTTTGAGGGTTTCAACGCACAGGGCACCGCGGGGTGCGAATTCCATGACGGCATCGAGCCGGAGGCCGTGCACGAACTGCGCTTTCCGGACCCGCGAGAGGCATTTATTTTTGATCGCGAGGTCGTCGTCTTCTGGGGCCAGGACGGCGAAACCCGCGTCCAATGCGCCATCAGCCGAGAAGCCCTGGACGATCACTTCAGGGGTGACAACAAGGATAAGCTCGAAGTTTTCAGGGCTAACAGGCAAGCGATTGAAGAAGAGGCACGCAAGAAATATCTCGCCGGCGCGACAGAGCCGGACGGCTCTGTGCTGATCCGCACACTCGATCTAGCAGGGTAAAACTAACTTAGGTCTGGTTATTGTGGAGCTGGCTTGGGGGCCCAACCTGATCTACCACCACTTGAGCTTCCGTAAGAAACGTCGCCCTTGTTTCTTTGGTGACGCGGCGGGTGCAGTGCTCGCTGTTTCGAAATATCTTTCTTTCGCAAGCCGATCATTGGCTCGTCCGGCGTCGATCTCTTTTTGGGACCACTCAGCAGCCCATCGGACTTTACCGCCGCGAATCCAGTAATGAGACTTGCAGGGAAAGCTCCAGTTGCCAACCGACGGGTCGAGCGTGATGGATTTCCCGTCAAAAATCAGCTTCCAGTCCGTCGGGCTCAGCGGCGTCACAACCTCTTTGCCGCATCCGCAGCAGCACTTGTGAGCTACGGTAGCGAAAGACATCGAGACATAAAGCGTCCCGTCCTTGAGTTCGTCGGGCAGATACTCAACGAACTCATGTGTAAGGACTGTCTGCCGCTTCATGCCTGATCCTCGTTCACTAGCGTGTTGCCGTCAATGGTGTAGGTACAGTGGTGCTCATTTTCAAAATCGTGGTAAAAACCGAACAGCTTTTTCCATTTGATGACGGCCAACGCCGCATTTAGCGCGTTAAGGTCTGCGATCTGAATATTTCGGTCATATTCATTGTTGCCGTCACCGGCAGAGAAGGAAATGCGGTTTTTGGTCCTTATGTGTTCGCGCTGCTTTGGAGTGCTCGTCGTGGTCTTGACGATGCCGCCCAAAGAATCACCCGCTAAGTAGACGCCCAGGCCCACGTCGACGAACGGAGTTCCCCATTTTTCCAGGCTTTCCACAACCAGTTCTTTCTCTTTGCCGGCGTCGAAACAAAGGAATACGAAATTCATTTGCCGCAGTTCTTCAATGTTGGATGCATTGATGTAGGCCGGATGGCTGAAGATGCCGCGCCGCATATTTGAATATAAGCGCCGGAAGTATTCCGTCTTCGGGAGTTTCTGTTCCAGATCAGCGCCGAAAGCCGCGCCCGGAGACCGGAACGCGTTGTGTTGGAAGAATGTATCGCCGTCGAAGAGATGAATTTCCTTGACGTGGGTTTTCGCGGTGAAGTCCAGCACGTAGGCCCCGGTCCCACCGAGGCCCAGAATCGCGATTTTGTCGAGCTCCAGCTTGGCCGAGACGACGTTGATTTCGGCCCTGCTTGACGCCGTGTCGATGTAGTTGAAGACTGATTCGTCTTCCTTGGCCGTTATGAGCGGAAACGTTTTCGGCGTGACGGCAGCGTTGATTGCCTGCGCCGGTCCGGAAAGGATAGCAACGTACGTCGTCATTTTCGCATAGTAATCCTCGTAGGCACCGTTCATCGGCTTCGCGGAAAACGTATGGTCGATCACGAGGTCCGTTCCAAGACTTTTCCGTTCCGAGTGGTTCTCGATTTTGGCAATTCGCGCCCCGTCCTTGTCGCATGGGTATTTGCCCTCGAAAAAGGCGACGTGGTCCTCCGGCCGAGCCGTGACATCGTTCGCCAGATTTAATTTCGAAACAAGCGTGCCGGTGTTAATCTCCTTTCTGGAATTCACATAGGGCACGTTCTTGACCAGGAGGTGACCACACCTGATCTCGATGTCGTAGCCCTCATCGCGGAGCTTCTTCAGGTCCGCGCTACGATTTATCAGTCGGAGTGACATTGAAGACCATCTTGTCCTTTATCTTGACCGACTGGCCTTCGAGCAGCGAGCCTTCAGGATTTTTCGGCGGTCCATTCCGGAAGGTGATGGTGAACATGATGTTTGGGCCGGAGGGTGGGTTGTCGAAGGCAAGTTTGACGATCTGGTCAAATGACAGGACGCGCTCCGTCACGACCTTGGGCCGGGCGTTGACGATGATGTGAAAGTCCCGCTCGCTGTAGAAATGCTCGTCTTTCTTGAGCCGTAGAGGCGTGGCGTCATTAGCCACTAGTTCGTCTTCATGGTCGCCGCTAACCTCGCGGAACAGCTCGCGGTGGCCGCCAATCTTGCCGAGAACATAAAGTGCTGAGCCCGTGGTCGGGTCGGGCGACTCGTACGGCTGACGATCAATGTGAATACGAACTTCGTGCTCGGACATGATGATCTTCTCCTCTAAAGCGAGTTTTCTAATCACCTAACAATCGGGCCATCAGAATCCTTTCCGATTACCCCGCTTTTTGCAGGCCGGACCATGCGCGGCTCGCGGCTTCGGTTACAAGAACCGCGTTCCTTTTCCCGGTGCTGTTGGCGGCGGTTTGGGCAACGTTGAGAACTTGCGTGCTGCTCAGCGCCGCGGCGCCGTTGTATTCAGCCCACGGCATCTGGTATCGCCGTCCGTCGTCGGACGTGATCTGGCGAGTGAACCCCACGCGCTGCATGGCGGCGTGGAGTCCCTCGTAATCGGACCACTGGGCGTCGTGAAGTTCAATTCGAACCGTGAAATTCGACATCAGATTTGTCCTCCGCCTGTCTACCCTTTGAGGCATTCGTCACTAAAACTTGCGTTCCGGGTGGCGAAATGCCATAGTGTGCTGTCCGTACGGACAACGATGACCCGAAAGCCGTTAGCGAGAAATACCAACCCCCGCCTTGCATCTCGATGGAATCGTTGTCCACTCAGACAACAGTATACCTGAATGGTTTTATTGTCAAGGAGGGCTGATGGCTCAGCCGGCATTAGGATTTCTTCTTCAGAAGCTGCGCGAGGCGCGCGGGCTCTCGTTGCGCGATCTTGCGCTGCTGGCCGGGATAGATCACGCGTACATTTATCGCCTTGAGACGGGGGATAAGGAAGCTCCGTCGGAAGAGGTCCTGTCCAAGCTGATCCGCGCGCTGAAACCGGGAAAACGCGAAGCGGATATGCTCCGTTACATTGCCGGGCACACTGATACCGACGCGGGCCTTGTGGCCTATGTTCTTGGGGAGCCCACAGTGTCGATGGAAGTCTTTAGTGCTGCCGCCGGCGCGGTTTATCGCGGGAGCGTGCGGCCGGATTATCCGAAGCTGATCGATCGCGTTCGCAGAATACTCGGCGACGAGAAAACTGATGGATGAATTCGCGGCAGTCATAAAGGCGCGTGAGTTCGTGCGCAAAGTCAACCCGACCGGCATACCGGTCCGCGTCGAGGCTTACGTCGAGGAGGCCAAGGCCGTACTGCGGCCGCAAAACGATCTGGGCTCGGATGAGCCCGGCTGGTCCTTCTGCAATGGCGGAACGCACTATATCTGCGTCAACGCCAATGACCGGCCCGAGCGCCAACGATTTACGATCTGCCACGAGCTTGCGCATATCGTCCTGGGTCTAAAGTCAGAACACAACGCGCTGCCGTGGTGGAGTTATGCGAAACGACCATCTGAAGAAATCGTGTGCGACGTTTTTGCGGCAGAACTCATTCTTCCCTACAGACTGTTCAAACCGCTGGCGGACGAAGCCACGATCGAGATGGATGCTATTGAAGATTTGGCGGGCCAATTCTTGGCCTCCATGACCGCAACCGGGTCGCGGTTCGCCGCAGTGCATCCGGAACCCTGCGCTTTTGTACTCTCGGAACAGGGAAAGGTGCGCTATGCCTCCCGGTCCAATTCCTTGCGCGACGCATATGCGTGGATTCAGCCGCGTCTGGACTTGCCGCGCGGCTCTTTATCAGAAAAGACACGCGGCGGTGTCGCGTCTGATGGGCCAGAAAGGGTCGATGCGGACATCTGGTTCGCTGATTGGGAACGCGGTGCGTGCTGCTGGAAGAAGTGAGACATTATCCGCAATGGGATCAGACTCTGACGCTACTGTCGTTTGAAAATGACGAGGTTCCCCCGGCTAAAAAGGAAGAATTACGCGAAGACGAAGAAGAACTGGGCCTGGAAGAGCTGGATGGGAATCTTCGCTGGCCGAGCAAGAAGCGGCGGCGATAGTTAGAAGAGCAGAAGTTACGGCGCGCTTGATCCAGTCAGGCGCCGTTCGGAAAATTGGCATTAATTTCCACTGTGATCTTGAGTTTGGCTTGAGGATCATCACCAGGAATCGGCATTATTGTGTTCCACGCCAGGGATCGCCGATCTTCATCATCGTCTCAACCAGGGTGGCGACGAACCTAACACAAGGACCCCTGAGAAGGTGTCCGTTGAACAAAATCGAGCTTTTATTTTCTTTGGGCTGCTGGGCACGAACTCACCCCAAGTAAATCGCAAAGCTTCTTCGAGTCAGCTAAGTCCTTTTGCAAAGTACGGTTTGTGCCACCTAAGTGGCCCGTAGCCGTTTGTTTCTGCAGGAAATAGGCTACGTAATCGTTACTCACTTGTTTGTATTGATTGGCGTAACTCGGATCACTGCAGGGCTTGCCTCCGGTTACCTTGACAGCTTTTAGCACAAAGCTTGGAGTGAGATCTGCTGACCAACAGTAGCTGCTGGTTTGATTGATTGGCACATAACCATCATCTTGCACTCCACTAGCCATCAGGATCGCTTTTGTGCCCGTTGCCACGATCCGCTGGTTCTTTTGCAAACTGAGGTACACCAGAGGTACACGGAAAGGGCTGACACAACAACTCCTTTATCTCCAATAAGAAAGAGTGGTGCCCGGGGTGGGGGTCGAACCCACACGACGCGTAAGCGTCAGGGGATTTTAAGTCCCCCGCGTATGCCATTCCGCCACCCGGGCTGCCTGATGCAAATCTAACCGATGGAGAAACTTACTGCAACAATGGGGTTCGCCACAAACCGCTTTTGCCAAACGCTGAGCATCTTGTGGTGTTATTCTGGCATCCCGATAAAGCACGGATCGAAAAATACCCCATCTCGGAATACTTGTCGGCGAATTGAGTTTGAGTAGTCCTAGGTTGGTGAAACCCGCTTGGTAAGGTAAGGTGACGGCGATGCAAGGCCCCCTAGGATTACATCGGGTTCATTTCGCTTTTACCATAACGTTCCACTACATCTTCCCACAGCTCACCATGGGCCTCGCACTCCTGTTGGTTTATCTAAAGACTAAGGCGTTGCGCACGGGCGACGAGCATTACAACCGTGCGGCGCGTTTCTGGGCGAAAATCTTCGGCGTTAATTTTCTGCTCGGCGTGGTAACTGGAATTCCGATGGAATTTCAGTTCGGGACGAATTGGGCCGAGTTCTCCAAGACAGCCGGAGGAGTGATCGGGCAAACCTTGGCGATGGAAGGAATTTTTTCGTTTTTTCTGGAATCGACCTTTCTGGGCTTATTTCTCTTCGGAGAGAAAAGGCTGGGGCGAGTCGGTCACTGGTGGGCGGGATTTTTCGTATGGCTGGGCTCGTGGCTATCCGGATACCTGATCGTAGCGACCGACGCTTGGATGCAGTACCCCGTGGGGTACACGCGCGGACTCAACGGAGAGTTTCTGCCATCAAGCTTCTCGAAATTATTGTTGAACAGATGGGCGCTCTGGCAATACGCGCACACCATGCTTGGCGCTATGCAAACGGGATGTTTTGTAATGGCTGCAGTGGGCGCGTTCTATTTGCTGACCAAGCGTTTTGAGTCTTACGGAAAAACGTTTGTGAAGGCGGGAGTGCTGGTGGGAGTTGTCGCGTCAATATTGCAGCTTGCCCCCACCGGCGACATGCAGGGAAAAATGATTGCGAACTTCCAGCCCCCGACCTTAGCCGCAATGGAAGGATTATTCCAAACTCAAGACGGCGCACCAATTGCAATTTTAGGCCAACCCGATGTGCCCGCGCGCAAGCTGGATAATCCGCTGGTCGTGCCAAATATGTTGAGCTTTCTGACTTATCGAAATTGGAAAGCGCATGTGAGAGGACTGGACAGTTTTGCGCAAGACCAGTGGCCCGACCAAATTCCGCTGCTTTATTACAGTTATCACGTGATGGTTGGACTCGGCACGATTTTTATCGCCGTGTTGGTGCTCGCGGCGTGGCTGCTCTGGCGCGGACGTTTGTACACCTCACAATGGATGCTTTGGATTTTGATGCTTTGTTTGCCCCTGCCGTACATCGCAAACACCGCGGGTTGGATGACGGCGGAGCTCGGACGGCAGCCCTGGCTAATTTTCGGCTTAATGCGGACTGCAACGGGCTTCTCGCCGCGCGTGTCCAGCGGAAATACGTTGTTCACGCTGCTAGGATTCATGGGCGTGTATGCGCTGCTGACTATTTTATTTCTCTTTCTGGTTTACCGGGAGATCGAGCATGGCCCTGAGCCGGAAGAATCGAACCGTCAACCGTTGGCCGTTGCTGCCGATTGAGGGGTGAGCTATGGAGACAGTCTGGTTCTGTCTGGTCGCGATAATGCTCGCTGTGTATGTTCTGCTGGATGGGTTTGACCTCGGTGCCGGCGCGATTCATCTGCTGGTAGCGAAGACGAACGAAGAAAAGCGGCAAGTGCTCGCGAGTATTGGGCCGGTTTGGGATGGAAATGAGGTGTGGCTTATTGCGGTTGGCGGAACATTATTCTTTGCTTTTCCGCTTCTGTACGCGTCGAGCTTCAGCGGATTTTATCTGCCGCTGATGATTGTTCTATGGCTTTTGATTTTGCGCGGCGCGTCGATTGAGTTCCGCAATCAGGTTGAAAGCGCGGTTTGGATACCGCTATGGGATTTTTTGTTTTGCGCATCGAGTTTGCTGCTTGCAATTTTTTACGGCGCGGCGCTGGGCAACGTAGTGCGCGGAGTTCCACTGGATGGAAGTGGATATTTTTTCGAGCCGCTGTGGACCAACTGGCGCCTCGGCGAACAAACGGGAATTCTGGATTGGTACACGGTACTTGTGGGAGTGCTGGCACTGTTCGCACTGACCATGCATGGGTCGCTGTGGGTATACATGAAGACGACCGGCGTGGTGAACGAGCGGGCTGGACGCCTCGCGAACCTAGCTTGGTGGACTGTGATTGTGTTCACGATCCTAATTACGGCGGTAACATTCGCGGTGCTGCCGCAGTTACGCATAAATTTTTCGAGATGGCCGTGGGGCTTCATTTTTCCGATTTTGTCGATAGCTGGCCTCTTGGGAGTGCGGTTCGAGTTGCGAGGGCGGAATGAGCGCCGGGCTTTCCTGGCATCTTGCGCCTATCTCACTGGAATGCTTACGAGCATTGTGTTTAGTGTTTATCCTATGGTGCTGCCGGCGCGCGATGGCGTACATTCATTGACGATAAGCAACGCGAAAGCGGGGGCCTACGGATTGAAGGTTGGATTGGCATGGTGGATCGTCGGCATGATCCTGGTGACCGGATATTTCCAGTATGTTTACAGATCGTCGTCTGGAAAAGTTGCGGCGGACACAGACCACGCACAAAAATAACGAAAGGAAACGGGCAGGCGAGTGACTTATTTTCTCACCATCCGGCGGAATATATTTTCGCGCATTCCAATGATTATTCCTCCAATCATCTCTCCGAATATTTTTCTGTGCATATTTCTGCTCGCCCCTCCCATCGCCGCGAAACGGATGGCTTCGAGTGCGTAAGCTCATCGTTGTCGTTGGCAGCATAAATTTGGATCTCGTTGGGAACGCGGAGCGCGTGCCGTTACCGGGGGAAACTCTCACGGGCCGCAGCTTTTCAACTTTCCCTGGCGGAAAGGGGGCCAACCAAGCTGTTGGCGTGGCCAGGCTTGGGTACCCGGTGAGCATGGTTGGCAAAGTGGGCGACGATTCATTTGGCTCCGCGCTGAGGGGCGCGTTGCGCAAAGCGGGAGTAAACGTAAAGGCAGTCGGGACGGTGAGAGGCTCGTCCGGCGTGGCGTTGATCAATATTGGCGACGATGGGCAGAACAATATTGTTGTTGTGCCGGGAGCGAATGAGAAGCTGCTGCCGAAAGACATAACGCGGGCCTCCGCAGTGCTGCGCACGGCAGAGATGTTTTTGACGCAACTGGAAATTCCGCTGATCACCGTGGAGACCCTGGCTGTTTTTGCTCACAAGAATAAAATTCCGTTGATGCTAGATCCCGCTCCCGCGCGCGAGCTTCCCAAAGGACTGTTGCAATGCGCTACGTGGATCACGCCGAATGAGAGCGAGACGCGCATTCTCTGCGGCCTTAGTGCGGATGAGCCGGTGACTCCCGCTACGGCGGCGCGTTGCGCGGAATTGCTTTTAGAGCGCGGGCCAAAGAACGTTTTGATCAAGATGGGCTCGCAGGGTGTTTTTCTGGCCACGGGCGGCGGAACGCGGGAGATGATTCCGGCCTTTGCCGTGAAGGCGGTGGACTCTACAGCGGCGGGGGATGCGTTCAATGCGGGGTTCGCTGTTAGTCTTCTGTCCGGAGCGGCGCCGGTGCAGGCTGCTCGGTACGCGTCGGCGGTTGCGGCAATTTCTGTGACGCGCGTTGGAGCGCAGCCTTCGATGCCCACTGCTCGCGAAGTCGAGCGATTCTTGAAGTCGCAATAAAAACTCGCTAGCGTCCCGTTCCATCCCGCGAAAAATTCTTCCTCATATCGTCATGGTTTGGGTTCCGCGGTCAATTCGGGCTGCGGGAGGGCTTCTCCGCTTAGCTCACTTTGGCGGCGGGCGCGACTGGCGTTGAGCAGGCTGGTGGCTGCGGCGAGTTCGGTCTGTCCGTCCTGCGTATGTCCTTCACGTAAGAGGATTTGGCCTTTCAAATTGTGATAATTCGGATTGTCCGGATCGATTTTTATGGCGGAATCAACTGCAGACAAGGCTTGATCGAACTTCTTTTCGTGTTGGTAAACGCGCGCCAAACCAAAATACGAACTCGATAGGTGGGAATCGCGGCGCAGACCTTCGCGGAAATTTTCTTCGGCTTTGGCGTCCTGCTGCTGGTAGATGTACACGAGGCCGAGGCGGTCATAGTCGAAGGCTACGTCGGGTTCCAGCGCGATGTCCTTTTCAAATTGGTCTTTGGCGCGGTCGAAATCCAAGCGAGCCAGGTAAACGAGTCCCAAATTGAAGTGCACGAAGGGGAGATTGGGATCGGATTTCGCAGCCTGCTCGAGTTCCGCCAGCGCTTTGTCATTTTCCTCGCGGTTCAAGAAAGCTTTGCCCATCAACATGTGATATTCGGCGGTGTTCTGTCCGAGTTCGACGAAGCGGCTGAGAGCGCGATCTTGCAGCTCCGCGTTCCCTGCTTTGTCGGCTGCGTTTCCGAGAACGTAGAGATAATTCAGGTCATTCGATTCCTGCGGCCACAAATCCTGGAGGGCGCGGACTGCGTCGGCATAGCGGTCGGTAAAGAAATAACAGAGGCCGAGCAGGTAGCGGGCTTGCAGGGAGTCGGGTTGGTCGCGCACTACGGATTCGAATGGAGCAATCGCGGAATGAAATTCGTTCTGGCGGTAGTAAACCAAGCCGATGTTGAGACGTATCCCGGCGACGTTTGGTGCGACGTGTTCGGCTTTGTGCAGCAAGTCGAGCGCAGCCGGCCAATTCTGGCGGCGCATGGCGATTACGCCGAGATTTGCGTAGGCGCCAGCGGAGTTCGGGTCTCGCGCGAGCACCTGTTTGAAGGAAGATTCGGCTTGGTCCAAATTGCCGGCGCGCAGGGCCGCTTCTCCCCTGCCGAAGAGTTCCGGGAGGGTCGGTTCTTGCGCCGCGAGGGGAGTTGTGGCGGCAATCGAGAGGAATAAGAGCGCGGCCATGAATCTGCTGGAAATGCGAAGAAAGGCCGGAAAGGGCCCCGAGAAAGTGTCAAGTCGCGCTAGACGATACATGCGGTTGTGGCCCCGGATCGAAAGGGTTAATGGTTTGTTTTCTATAGTTTCTACTCTTAAGCCAGAACTGGGTAGAAATGCCATTCTGCAGAGCGAACCATAGGCTAACTTCACTTTGCGAGAGAAAGTTCGAGGTAGTCCGGCGACTCCGGTCGGAGCCAGCGACTTCTGTGATGAATAACTCCGAGGCCTAACTTCGGGGTCAGCAAAACACCGGTTTTGAGGCTGCTGCCTCCTGTCTTGCTTCCGGACGCTATCCAGCCAAATTTTCATCGCGCCAATAATAGGAAGTTGGGTGTAGGAATACAAGGGTACGAGGCGGTGGACTTTTTATTACCTCGCACTATGGCTTTGACGCTACCCCGCTGTGACTCCCGTTTAGATCCAGAATTTCCAATTCACCGCTTGCGTGGGTTTCCGCTCGTAAAGCAGTCCAATCAGTGCCGAATCGAAAAGTGTCTCTTATTGGACAGTTTTCCGGACGGCTTGCTAGCAGGATGTCTGGATGAAAATGGGGGGACCTAGAGCGAAACCGTCGCTCGGGAAGACACCGCCGAGCGTATTGGTCAGCTTGAGAACTGGAACCAACCGCTAATGAGACAGTGGACCGGGAGTTCTTTCTCGCTACAAATAGTCGCGCAACACGTAAAAACTAATCCCTAGAGAAAAGAGGGCAAGATGAAGCGTCGAGCACACACGTTTGTGTCGAATGCTGGGCTTATGATGGGGAGATCTTTCTGTCCTCTTTTTGCGATCGCAATTATCGGTGGAGCGATGTTTTGGGGGCCTTGGGTGAGTTTGGGAATCACGGTCCTGGCGTTCGTTACTGCAATGAGGTTCGTGTG
>Ga0070766_10001493_pt1 | contig 11432 bp, 13 predicted proteins | sample HubBroMetageWFT6_FD_69782 | JGI IMG/M metagenome (GOLD analysis project Ga0070766, IMG submission 69782) | Warmed and freeze-thawed soil microbial communities from the Hubbard Brook experimental Forest, New Hampshire - Hubbard Brook CCASE Soil... | ecosystem: Environmental > Terrestrial > Soil... | reverse complement strand
CCGGCGCACCAAGAACAATCCGGTGTTGATCGGAGAGCCGGGCGTGGGCAAGACTGCCATAGTGGAAGGCCTGGCCCAGCGAATCATCTCCGGCGACGTGCCTGAAGGGTTGAAGAACAAACGCGTGGTTGCGCTGGATCTGGGTGCCATGCTGGCGGGCGCAAAATATCGTGGCGAGTTTGAAGATCGCCTGAAGGCCGTGCTGAAGGAGATAGAAGATTCTTCCGGGCAGATCATTCTCTTCATCGATGAGTTGCATACGCTGATTGGCGCGGGTGCGGCCGAGGGGGCGATGGACGCTTCCAACATGCTCAAGCCGGCCCTGGCTCGTGGGGAGCTGCGCGCGATTGGCGCCACCACGCTCAACGAGTACCGCAAGCACATCGAGAAAGATGCCGCCCTGGAACGCCGTTTCCAGATCGTCTTCGTCGGCGAGCCTAATGTCGAAGACACCATCGCGATTTTGCGGGGCCTGAAAGAGCGCTACGAAGTGCACCATGGGGTGCGCATCAAGGACTCGGCAATTGTCGCCGCGGCGACTTTGTCGCATCGCTACATTTCCGATCGCTTCCTGCCTGATAAAGCAATTGACCTGATCGATGAAGCGGCAGCCTCGCTGCGAATTCAGATCGACTCCATGCCTACAGAGATCGACCAGCTCGAGCGTAAAGCGACGCAGCTCGAAATCGAGCGTCAGGCCTTGAAGAAGGAAGATGACCGTAGCTCGAAAGAGCGGCTCCAGTTGATTGACAAGGAGCTGGCGGAGATTCGCGAGCGGGCCAATACGCTGAAGGCCAACTGGAAGCGGGAAAAAGAGCTGATCGCCCGCTCTCGCGCTCTGAAAGAACAGATCGAGCAGTTGAAGATCGAAGAACAAGCCGAAGAGCGCAAGGGAAATCTGCAGCGCGTGGCCGAGATCCGTTACAGCCTGCTGCGCCAGGCCGAGGAGGAGCTCAACAAGGTCACCGCCCAGATGGAAGTTAAAGGCAAGGCGCGCATGCTGAAAGAAGAAGTGGACGAAGAAGACGTCGCTCGCATTGTCTCCAAGTGGACGGGCATTCCGGTGTCCAAGATGCTAGAGGGAGAAGTCAAGAAGCTGATCAGCATGGAAGACCGTCTGAGGCAACGCGTAGTTGGCCAGGACGAGGCGCTGGAGCGAGTTGCAAACGCCATTCGCCGTTCGCGCGCGGGCTTGAGCGATCCTAAACGCCCGATCGGCTCATTCATTTTTCTAGGCCCTACGGGCGTGGGCAAGACCGAACTGGCACGCGCCCTGGCTGAGTTCCTCTTCGACGATGAGCACGCCATGGTGAGGATAGACATGTCCGAGTACATGGAGAAGCATGCGGTATCGCGGCTCATCGGCGCGCCTCCGGGATATGTTGGCTATGAAGAGGGTGGGCAGCTTACCGAGCAGGTGCGGCGGCGTCCGTACGCGGTCATCCTTTTCGATGAGATTGAAAAGGCGCATCCCGATGTGTTCAATGTCCTGCTGCAGATGATGGATGATGGCCGGCTCACCGATGGAAAAGGCCGCACGGTCGATTTCCGCAACACGGTGATCATTATGACTTCGAATCTCGGGTCATCTTTTCTGCAAGCAGAAGGCCTGCGCTCGGAGAAGGATTTCGAGGAGGCTTCGAAGCACGTGATGAACGCTCTGTACGGGCACTTCAAGCCGGAGTTCCTGAATCGTGTAGACGACATCATCATCTTCAAACCGCTAGGCAAGGAGCAGCTGGTAAAGATTATCGAGCTGCGTCTCGAAGACCTGCGGCACTTGCTGGCCGATCGCAAGATCTCAATCGAGCTGACTGATGCCGCGAAAGACCTGCTCTTCGCGGCGGGCTTCGATCCAAACTTTGGAGCGCGGCCCCTGAAGCGGGCGATCCAAAAGCTGGTGCAGGATCCGCTGGCGCTGAAGATTCTCGATGGCGAAGTGCTGCACGGCGATCACGTGATCGTCGACGCGGACAAGAAAGCCGGGAAGATGAAGTTTGAAGTCAGCCGACGCGTGGGCGAGGAAGAGCCGGTAAAGGCAAAGAGGCAAAAAATCCAGCCATTGATTTCACGGATCTGAAAAGAATTGGTTTGAAATTGCTGATCTGCGTGAATCCGTGGCTAGTCTCTTGCGAAGGCTCGCTTTACTGGCTCTTGATACAGATACCAGACGATCATCACACGAACGATAATTCCCAGTCCGCCCCAAAGCAGCGACGCACGAAAATTCACCGCCGCAGCCGAAACGGAGGGGACCAGCATCACGACTCCAATAAATCCCACAGCAATGGCCGCTCGCCGCGCCCAGTTGTTCAGCCGCAACAATCCCCATCCTATGAGCACTCCCACTCCTGCCATTAACAAAAACATGTAAGGCCCAGCCAGCTCCAAACCGCTGAGCAGCAGGGTTCCCAGTGCCATGGACGCTGTCCCGGGCGATGCGAGCATGAGCAAACCGATCAAACCGAGATAGGTCGCAGCAAGGAAGAAGAGGGTTGCAACCGCTGCGACGCCGGTGGGAATCGAGGAAGGCGGCTTCGACGCGTCTGCCACGGGCTTACCTCAGTGCACCATTGAATCACAAACGACGCTGTAGAGACGTAGCTAGCTACGTCTCTACAATCGGTCGGATTACGCCAGATCGAACAGCAGGACTTCGGCGTCTTCAACGCCTTGGATCACCAGCTTCGACTCATCGCTAACCGCGGCGCCGTCGCCCTGTTTGAGGGGCTCCCCGTTCAATTCCACTGCTCCCTTGGCGAGCTGCAACCAAGCGTAGCGGCCCGTCGCCAACGCATGAGTGACTTCCTGTCCGGGAGACAGGAGGGTCACGTATAGGCGCGCGTCCTGGTGGATAGTAACCGAGTCTTCCTTGCCGTCGGGTCCGGCGATCAGGCGCAGCTTGCCACGCTTTTCTTCATCCGGAAACGCCTTCTGTTCGTAGCTGGGCTCATGACCTGCCCGGTCGGGCATGATCCAAATCTGTAACAGATGAGCCGCCTCGGTTGGCGATGGATTCATCTCGCTATGGCGGATGCCGCGGCCGGCGCTCATGCGCTGTCCGTCGCCTGGACGAATGACCGAACCCGTGCCCAGGCTGTCCTTGTGCTCAAGCGCGCCGTCCAGAATGTAGGTAATGATTTCCATGTCGCGGTGCGGATGGGCGGGGAAGCCTTCGCCGGGCCCGACCCGGTCTTCGTTGATCACGCGCAGGGAACGAAATCCCATGAAACGTGGATCGTGATACTGGTCGAAAGAAAACGTGTGGCGCGTATTGAGCCAGCCGTAATCGCCCCCACCGCGTTCATTGCTGCGTCGAATCTTGATCATAATAAAATCCTCGTTACAACGACTATTTCTATCTCGGTTTAGATGAGGGAAACCCCAAAGGGATTCAGCGTGCTCTCACGGGCGGGAACTGCTTGAAACAGGCCATAGACGTGTGAGGTTCGGGCAAGCCGCGAAGGTGGAGAAGAATTGCCTTTTGCCGATGGCTTCAAGTAGTGGTTTGCAGGCGAGCAACGATGCCAAGTGTTTTCACGGTCATCGTGACAGTGGTTCTCCTGGGGTGCGAGCGATGCCCGTACAGCCCGGTATCTGCGGGATTTGTAAATCAGACCCAGCATTCCGACGCCGAGCTACAAGCTATCTGCACGGAAGCCCTGAAAAGCGTGTCCCAGAAGATCGACCTCAACCCGCTACAGCGACTTTCAAACAACGTACGTCCGGACACGCTCCCCGGCGATCCACGTGCCTGGAGCGTGGAACCTCATCAGCTTTTGGGAGCGGCTGTACCGCACGTTTCATCCGAAGATTTGCTCGCTGCGACCGGAGAGCACCGATCCGATCCAACAGGCATGATCGAGTGTCCGCAGCCCTGTAATGTGCGGTACACTACCGTATACTCTTTCTACGAGCCTGAGCTCACGAAGTACGCTGCATCCTAGGAATTTGCGAGGACAACTTCAATGTGATCCTGGAGTATGAGTTTGAAAACCAAATCCTGAATGCGCTGGGCTATGTTATGACGTGGCGATAAAGAGGCTACTTCTTCTCAGCTTTCTTGCTGGAGGTTTCTGACCTTGACTTTTCGCTCGACTTCGAAGATTTTTCCTCCCTCTTCGAAGCCGATTCCTCTTTGGAAGCCGATTCTTTCTTGGATGCGGCCTCATCCTTCGACTTCGAATCTCCATTCGAGGAGGACGCGGTCGCCGAGGACTTCTTGGCGTAGTCGGTGACGTACCAGCCTGAGCCTTTGAACTGCACAGCAGGCGCGGTGATTGTCTGCTCGACCGGACCGCCGCAGTCGGGGCACTTCTTCATGGGGAGATCGGAGTATTTCACGATCCGTTCGAAGCGGTGATGGCACTTCTTGCACTCGTATTCGTAAAGTGGCATGGACTCCTGAAACGCGGGCGAGAACCGCCAGCACTTCCTGCTCTTGATTTTAGGGTCCGTGGCAGTTCCCCGTCAATTTGCGAGGCGGGTACGGGTTGGATCTGGAGTGGTAGACTCCGTCGAAGGTACCCGAGAAATGAAGCCCGTAGAAACCACGGCTGTTACCGATTCGAGCCGCACACTCGCGCCCGGACTCTATCTGGTGGCTACGCCGATCGGCAATCTGGAAGACATTACTTTGCGAGCGTTGCGGGTCATGAAGGAATCCGATTTGATCGCGTGCGAAGACACCCGCCAGACTCAGAAACTGCTCAACCACTACAGCATCGCTAAGCGCACCACCAGTTACCACGAACACAACGAGATGACCCGCGCCGCGGAGCTTGTGGTTGAACTTGAGCAGGGCGCGCGGATTGCCCTGGTGACGGACGCCGGCATGCCCGGCATTTCTGACCCTGGATTCCGGCTGATCTCGCTGGCGATTCGGCATCACATCCCGGTAGTGCCGATTCCGGGTGCATCGGCGTTTCTGGCAGCTCTGGTAGCCAGCGGCTTGCCCACAGATTCGTTTCGCTTCAGCGGATTCCTGCCAGCGAAGGCTGGCCAGCGGCGGCAGATTCTGGAGGACATTCGTGACTCACCACGTACCCAGGTGTTTTACGAAGCGCCCCATCGGGCGAAGGAATCGCTGGAAGACATCGTCGAAATTCTCGGCAGGCAACGGCATGTAGTTATGGCCCGCGAAGTGACCAAGATTCACGAAGAATTCGTGCGGGGAAATGCCGGCGAAGTTCTGGAAACGCTGAAAGCCCGCGGCGACATCAAGGGCGAGATCACACTGCTGATCGGCAAAATGGAAGCCGCAGAACAGAAAGCTTTATCCCCACGCGTGAGCATTCGACAGCGGGTCGCACAGATCATCGCAGAGCAGAAACTGGACGAGAAGGCGGCGCTGAAAAAAGTTGCCAAGGAGATGGGGATGTCGAAGAGCGAAGCCTATCGGGAATTGCACAGGAGCAAGTGACCGGACGGGCCAGACGCCCGTCCTCCATTACTTCGGGGTCAGCTCTCGCTTTACCGCCTCGCTGACTTGTTTGCCATCCACGCGAAGGCCTGCGCCGTTGAAGCGTGCCATGACATTCTTCATTACCGTCCCCATGTCTTTCAACGTGGGCGAGCCCATCTCGCCGATCACGGCTTTTACTCCGGCTACGATCTCGTCCTCGCCGGCCGCCTTGGGCATGTAAGCCTCGATGAGCTTGATCTCTGCGGCCTCGCTGTCCGCCATTTCCTGGCGGCCGCCCTTGGTGAATTGTTCGACCGACTCCTTGCGCTGCTTGATCAGCGTGCTCAGCACTTGCTGAGCTTCTTTGTCGTCGAGCGGGGCCATTTTGTCGATCTCGCGGTTCTTGAGCGCAGTCTTCACCATACGCAGACAAGAGAGACGCTTTTCTTCGTGCCCCTTCATGGCGGCGGTGATGTCTTTCTGAATCTGTTCTATCAGGCTCATGATGCGCAATTATAGCGGAGTGGTTCGACAGTCAGCGCGCGGTGCCATAAGGTTAATGTTTGTTACTAATTCGTTCTTTTCGCATCTTATGTGCAGGAGGCGACTTGATGAGCAGATTAGCTATTTGGGCACAATTGGAAGCTAAACCGGGCAAAGAGAAAGAAGTGGAAGCGTTCCTGAAATCGGCCCAGCCGCTCGCGGAACGTGAGCCGGGAACAATCAGCTGGTACGCGATAAAAATGGGACCTGGCAAGTACGGTATCTTCGATACGTTCGCCGACGAAAATGGCCGCAATGCGCACCTGAACGGGGAAATCGCCAAAGCACTCTTCGCCAAGGCGGCAGAGCTCTTTGCCAAGCCGCCAGAAGTGGCGAAACCTGAAGTTCTCGCGTCAAAATCCGTGCGCGCCTGATTTTCTAAACCCTCGGGCCTGCTCGTTCCCGTGAAATACGCGGGGCGCGCTGCATGTCAGAACGACCAGCTTCCGATAAACTACTTGAGAACAACATTCTTACGATCTCAAGGACGTTATCGGAATGCTGCGCAAGAACCGGCTCTTTACTCCCGGACCCACACCCATTCTCCCCGCGGCCCAGACCGCGATGGCGTCATTTGCCATGCACCATCGCACCGCTGACTTTCGCGCTCTGTACTCGCGAGTGCTGGCCGACATGAAGGATTTCATCGGCACCAGGAACGACGTGCTTGTGCTGGCTTCCTCTGGAACCGGTGTGATGGAAGGCTCGGTCTCGAACCTGACTTCGCCGGGAGACAAAGTGCTGGTGCTCACTGCGGGAAAGTTCGGCGAGCGCTGGCGCGATCTGGCCAAGGCTTTCGGATGCGTGGTAGAGATGGTAAGTGTGCCTTATGGCGAGACATTCGCGTTAGACGAAATCCGGCAGAAGCTGACACCGGACGTCCGCGCCGTGTACGTGCAATCGACGGAGAGTTCCACTGGCACGCGGCATGACGTAAAAGGCATTGCGGCGTTAGTGCGTGAGGCGGGCGACAACACGCTGCTTATCGTGGACGCGATCACCGGCCTCGGCACCACGCACTTCGATGTCGATGGCTGGGGCATTGACGTCATCATTGGCGGATCGCAGAAGGCGCTGATGATTCCGCCTGGTTTGGCCTATTGTGCTGTCAGCGAACGCGCGTGGAAGCGTACGGAAACGGCCAAGTCTCCGCGCTACTACTTCGATTTCCGCCGAGAGCGCAAGGCCGCGGCCAAGGGAGAGTCAGCGTACACACCCGCGACCTCGTTATTCGCGGCATTAGGAGCGGCGCTCGATTTCATTCGACAGATGGGCGACAGCGATCTGGTAGCTGGCCGCACCGCGCTGATCGAAAACGCTGAGTTGGCAGCGGAGATGACTCGCGCCGGTGCGCAAGCTTTGCGACTGAAACTGTTCGCACCCACGTCTCCAGCGGCAGCGCTTACTGCGATTCAATCTCCGCGCGGGATCGACTCCGGCGCAATCGTAAAACAATTTCGCGACTGCTTTGCTGCGGTCGTGGCAAACGGTCAAGGCGAGATGAAGGGACAGCTGTTCCGGATCGCGCACCTGGGATACTACGACTATCTCGATACAATTGGCATCCTGGCCGCGCTCGAGCACGTGCTTGCCAGCGTAACTGGGCAGCCGGTCGAGTATGGTGCGGCAGTTCGCGCCGCTCAGGAAGTCTATGCCAAGTCGGCAATAGTAGAAGCAGTCGCTCGCAGTTGAGATTCCAAAACCAGCCACGGATTTCCACCGATCAGACGGATCAGGACTTAATTTATAAGCCACACCTCATCTGTGAAACCCGTGAGAATCAGTGGCCGATTTAATTAACTATGAAAATTGTCATCGCTGAAAAGATTTCCGCCTCAGCCGTGGACTTGCTGCGCGAGCCACGCTGGATCGTCGTCACGCCCGATCAGATGGAAGGCGGGTTGGCAGCCCAGTTGGAGTCCGCCGATGCGTTGATCGTGCGCTCGGCCGTGCACGTGAATGCCGAGCTCTTAGCCAAGGCGCGAAAACTACGCGTGATCGGGCGTGCAGGAGTAGGGGTCGACAACATCGATCTGGAACCCGCGACGCGACAGGGCATCGCGGTCATGAACACGCCCGGAGCGAATGCGGTTGCAGTCGCGGAACACACCTTGGCGATGATGCTGGCGCTGGCCCGTCACCTCTGCCGGGCGAATGAGTTGATGCATGCCAGCAAGTGGGAGAAGAAATCTCTGCAAGGAACGGAACTGCGGGGCAAGACCCTGGGCATTGTAGGTCTCGGGCGAGTCGGAATGGAAGTCGCACGGCGGGCGCGGGCGTTTGGGATGGAGATTATTGCGCACGATCCTTTTGTCTCGATGGTGGTAGCCAAGGAACAAGGCATCGCCATTGCCAAGCTGGAGGAAGTTTATGCAGCTTCGGATTATCTGACTTTGCATGTGGGACTGACTCCACAGACCACCGGCATGATCAATACTGAGTCGCTGAAGAAGATGAGACGCGGTGTGCGGCTGGTGAACTGTGCGCGGGGTGAACTGGTCGATGAAGCGGCACTCGCGCACGCTGTGAAACAGGGCCATGCAGCCGGGGCTGCCCTGGATGTTTTTGTCGAGGAGCCGCTGAAGAACTCGCCGTTCACAACCATGGACAATGTAATCCTGACGCCTCACATCGGCGGCTCAACTCACGAGGCGCAAGAGGCAGTGGGCTATCAGATTGCCCTGCAGGTGAAAGAGTATCTGAAGCATGGCGTCATCCAGAACGCGGTCAATGTGCCGTCGGTTTCGCACGATGAGTATGTCGAACTGCATCCCTACATCGTGCTGGCGGAGAGATTGGGTTCCTTCCTGGCGCAAGTAACGGAAGGCGCGCTGGAGGAGATTTCGCTGGGCTACAGCGGCCATATTGCGGAATGGAAGACGGAGTTGATTCGCAACGGCGCGATCAAGGGCATTTTGAATGAGGTTCTGGAGGAAAAGGCGAACCTGGTGAACGCGGCTGCGATTGCCTCCTCGCGCGGACTACGCATTCACGAAGAACGCAAGCCCAAAGGTTCGACTGGAGGAGCGGGGAGCGTGCTTTCCATTGCGGTCAAAGCTCAAGCGGAAGAGCACATCGTCAAGGGTGCTGTGTTGCACAAGGATGCCCCACGCTTGCTGCACGTGGATGGAATTGAAGTGGAGGCTCCGCTCGAGCGCAACCTTATCTACCTTCGCAATCGCGACGTCCCCGGCGTGATCGGGAAAGTAGGCACGATTCTGGGCAATCACAAAATCAACATCGCCGATTTCTCCCTGGGACGCCGGTTGGGAAACGCGAAACCCAGCACTCCGCGCGACGCCATTGCGGTGGTTCACGTGGATGGGGTCGTGCCCGAGTCGGTGTTGGTGGAGCTCAGGAAAGTGTCTGCGATCGAACAGGCGAAGGCTATCCGGCTCTTTTGAAAGGAACAGAGTCCTACCGCGTTGGTGAATGGACTTGAAATAAGGGCCTTTGTAGCGTGGGCGGGTATGAAAAAAGCGAACTCTCGCAATCGCCGGGCTGCGTTGAAAAACAAAATCGCCCCTAAAAACGTCGATGAATACCTTGCTGGGATCCCAGAACCCTCCCGCGGTACCTTTAACAAAATGCGCACGGCGATTCGGTCCGCGGTGCCACCGCAGGCGGCCGAGATCATCAGCTATCGGATTCCTGCGTTCAAGGACAAGGAGTGCTAGTGTGGTTCGCGGCGTTTTCGAACCATTGCAGTTTGTTCCCCACAGCCGCGGTTATCGAAGCGTTTAAGGATGAACTTAAGGGCTTCTCAACATCCAACGGGACGATCCACTTCCCCACGGTCAAGCCACTGCCGACTGCGCTGGTAAAGAAGCGGGAAAGGCGCGGGTCGCGCAGAACAAAAGCAAGAAACGGCGCTAACCGGGTTGCTGTCGACGCGGTACAATGATCAGTTGGGCGATACCCCGCGCATTCGTCATGCAGACGGGCCGCCTCGAGGGTTCATGTTCGAAGTTACCGTAGACGACTCCTTTGCCGCAGGACATTACCTGCGCAACTACAGGGGCAAGTGCGAGAATCCGCACGGGCACAATTACAAGGTGCGGGTTACGCTGGCCGGCAAGGAACTGGACAAAGCCGGGCTGCTGCTCGACTTCAAGGACTTGCGCGAGGTCATGAAACAGACGATCGAGCACCTCGATCACAAGATGATCAATGACCTGGAGCCCTTCACCGTCTTGAATCCGTCGGCGGAAAATCTGGCCAAGTATTTTTACGACCAGGCTAACGAGAAGCTCGATCATGTGACCGGCGGGCGGGTGCGAGTAAAGAACGTCACGGTCTTTGAAACAGATACGACCACGGCAACCTATTCGGAGCCGTAGCCCTATCATCTGGCGTCGAGCCTCACCATGCAGATCACGGAGATTTACAAATCGATCCAGGGCGAGTCCACGCATGCGGGACTGCCTTGCGTGTTCGTACGCCTGACCGGGTGTAATCTTCGATGCTCCTGGTGCGACAGCGAGTACACTTTCAGCGGCGGTCATCGCATGACTGTTGAAGAGGTCGTCGAAGAAGTCGAACATCTCAGTCACTGCGGCTTGGTTGAGATCACGGGCGGCGAGCCAATGCTGCAGGAGCGGGAAGTGGTCCCGCTTATGCAGCACCTCTTGGACCACGGCTATACGGTGTTGCTTGAGACCAGTGGCGAGCGTCCGCTGGATCGGGTGCCGAAGGGCGTGGCCAAGATTGTCGACGTGAAGTGTCCGAACTCTGGCGAGCCCGACAGCTTTCACGTGCACAACCTGGAGGCCCTCGATTCGCTGGACGAGGTGAAATTCGTGCTGAGCAGCCGGACGGATTATGAGTTCGCCCGCGATTTTGTCGCGCGTCACGATCTGGCTCGCCGGGTAACCGCGGTGTTGTTTTCGCCCGCATTCAGCAAGGACGCCGGTGGCCCACGAGACAGCTCGCACTGTTTGCTTGATCCACGCGAGCTCGCGGAATGGATGCTGGCAGACAACGTTTCGGCTCGCCTGGGGTTGCAGATTCATAAATTCATCTGGGACCCGGCGCTGAAGAGCGTTTGAGTTCGAATCGTTTCCTTAGTGTATTTTCATGTCCTTTTTTTTAAGGCATTGAAAGGCGTTAACCACAAAGGACACAAAGGTACACAAAGGAATTCGGCGTTCGCAAACTGAAAATGCCCCGTCGTCTTCGAACGACATTTCGTGCTGTGGTCCTGCTCAGCGGCGGAATGGACTCCTGCGTGTGCGCGACGCTGGCGGCGCGTGAGTTCAACGCGGCGGCGGTGCACATCAGCTATGGTCAGCGCACGGAAGAGCGAGAGCGGCGAGCCTTTTTGGGGATTTGCGACCGCTTGGGGATTCGTGACAAGCTGGTGGTCCGAAACGAGGCTCTGCGGGCGATTGGGGGATCGGCTTTGACCGATCCCAATATTGCGGTCCCTGAATCCGCGGCAATCGGGCATGAAATCCCGGTGACCTATGTGCCCTTCCGCAATGCG
>Ga0070766_10001490_pt1 | contig 11454 bp, 22 predicted proteins | sample HubBroMetageWFT6_FD_69782 | JGI IMG/M metagenome (GOLD analysis project Ga0070766, IMG submission 69782) | Warmed and freeze-thawed soil microbial communities from the Hubbard Brook experimental Forest, New Hampshire - Hubbard Brook CCASE Soil... | ecosystem: Environmental > Terrestrial > Soil... | reverse complement strand
CGAACTAACTGTCTCGGCGCGCTTCCCGAAACCCGACGGTGGCGACCGGCTGCAAACGGCCAACTTGAGCCATTGGCTGGTCGCAAAACGCACCCGAAACATGGTCTGCCTTCCGGACATTCGCCCCTTCCTTTACGATAAAGGCCATGCGAGCTGAAATGGACGGGCAGGTCGCTGTCGCGCTTTACGTGGTGGCAATGGCAGCCGTCATAGTCGGTGTGGATTTCGCGTTCTTCAGAAATCGATTCTGGGAACGGCTGACAGTGAATATTGGCATTGTCTTGGTGTTCGCAGCTTTCTACTTGAGATTCCTCAGGCGTCCATGAACAAGGAGCGACGCCCTTTTTTGCTCCGATGGATGATAAGCGCTTCCCAAACCAACTTTCCGATCCACGGTGAGCGCGTCGCGGCGCATCGTAGTCACTGAGCTACTCGGGGAGACATCCGTATGTTTTCCGGGGTCGTGTAAATCGTGTCCTCGACGCCGAAGGCGGTGCTGGTCACCACGCCCGGCAGCTTGACCGTGTACATGTTTCCCTGCTGGCCGAGGATCTCGCCCTCGGTCCACTTGCCGTTGAAGAGCGCCTGAACACGGTCGTGGACGTCGTACTGCCCCGCCGCGTGGTCCTCCGCAGTGAGCTTGCCGATCCGGCGAACCTCCATCGGCCACATTTTCGAAACGTCAATCCCGACGTCCATGTGGACGAGGTAAAAATTGCCATGAATCTCGGTGACAGTGCCTTCCTGCCAGCCGTTGGTGAGAATGCGTACGCGATCCCCGACCTTGAATCCGCCCGGACCCGTGCCGGGAGCAGGCACAGCCAGCGCTGCGCGCACGGCGGCCTGAGCTTCTGCCGCCGTCTGCACGTGGCAGCGCGGTAGTAAGGTCATCACCTGCGCGTAGGTGGACTTGCCGTGCATAAATGGCCGGCCGTTATTGAAGGATTGAGTGTCGCACGTGTCGTTCGGCTGGTTGCCGGTGCAGGACAAAAACTTGATGCTGAAAGGAGGCTGACACTGATAGACGGTATTCAGCTGCAGTGTCTGGGCCATGAGCTCCGTAGCCGCCAGGCACAACGCCCCTGCTGCGACAAGGATGGAAAGTAGTGAGGCACGCATGGGAGGTCCGCCGCTGTCCCCGCCAGGGCCAGTGCGAGCGCGCTGGCTCGCCTGGGTTGAGGTCATACAGCTGCTCGCGGCCGCGCGCGCCGACGGCCGCGGGCAGCACATCAATTGGCCGCGCGTCGAGATGCTCTCGCGCTTCGGCGGGATCCGGATCGAGGACGACTGGCGGTCACGCGCTCAGGGCGCGAGAAACCTGACCCGTGCCGCCTTCGATTCGCTGCAGTGAGGCCCGCGGCGCCTGGCCGCGGGCCTGCCGGACGTGCTGTCAGAACGGCGGCCGCATGTTCCACTTCCCGCCGCGGTCCTTGTCGCGGTAGAAAAACCCGCCCGGGACGTTCGCCCACATGCCCGCAAGCTGGTTGCGGGATGCCACTTGCAAGTCGTATGTGCAGTGGAAGCCCTGCTCGGTGGGCTTGTCGCAGGCCTCCTTCTTGAAGAACGTGATGCTCACGGGATCGGAGACCGTTACGCCGGGCGGGTGATTCATGGCGTACAGCAGGGCGTCCTTCATCTCGGCTTCGGTCGGCTCCTGTCCGGCGGCCGAGCCGCAGCCGACGAGCGCAAAGAGCAACGCAGGACCGAAGGCAAAGGGCCCGATACGCAAACGCATGGCTGACTCCTGTTATTGCCTGCCGGAGGATCCGGCGGCGGTTTTTTCTACCTGTCCTTATACCCCTCGCGCGCGCCGACGCAAAGGGGAGACACCCGGAACGTTACTTCCGGGCGAGCAGGTCGCGGCGGTGGAGCACATGGAAATAGCGGCCATTACGATCATCGTTGGCCGATCAGGAAGGGAGGCCACTCAACGTCGCAATCGGGTGCACAGCGGTGCAATCACGTTGCAACTGGTAGCGGGGGGACGCTTCGTGATTCGGTACGTGGAAATTACGGAAGAAGGGGGCGGGGGCGCGCTACTGCGTTAGAAGTCGCTGAAGAGCGAGGAAATTCGCATATGCTGACGTGTGTAGTGACCCCTTCCGGCGAATAGTCTGCCGCCGCCGCGTGGCAGTCATAAACTCTTTGCAAAGCAGGGGATTCGATTATGAACATTCGCGACGCTAGCAAGGCGGATTCGCAGATGTGCGGCCGCATCCTGTATGACGCGTTCAGAGACCTCGCGGAACGACACAACTTTCCGCCAGACTTTCCCTCTGCCGAAGCCGCAACCGGTCTCGCGTCGATGCTGATCGGCACTCCGGGATTCTACGGCGTCGTCGCGGAAGATGCTGGAAAGATCGTCGGTAGTAACTTTATGGACGAGCGTTCGCCGATATTTGGGATCGGTCCGATCTCTGTCACTCCGGGAGTGCAAAATCGCGCCATCGGGAGACGCTTGATGGATGCCGCGCTCGATAGGGCAGCGGCGCAGAAAGCCGTAGGGATCCGTCTCGTACAAGCGGGCTACCACAATCGCTCGCTTTGTCTCTACACAAAGCTCGGATTTGTTACCCGCGAACCGCTGTCGCTCTTGCAAGGTCCCAAGCTGAATGCCAAGTTTGCTGGTTATGATGTCCGGCCGGCTGCAGATCGCGATGTTGAAGCGTGCAACAAGCTGTGCCGCGAAGTTCATGGCTTTGATCGGGATCGCGAGCTGCGGGATGCAATCCGCGCGCACTCCGCCAGTGTGGTCGAGCATTCAGACGAGATCACAGGCTATGCGACATCGATTGGCTTCGTTGCCCATGCCGTCGCCAAGACAAATCAAGATTTGAAGGCTTTGATTGGTGCCGCAACAGAATTTCCCGGCCCGGGGTTCCTGTTACCAACGCGGAACCATGAAGTGTTCGGATGGTGCTTGAACCGCGGGCTCAAGCTCGTCTTTCAGATGACATTGATGAGCATTGGCCTGTACAACGAACCTGCCGGCGCTTACTTGCCGTCGATTCTGTACTGAAAACTGTCGACAAAAGACCAATTGGTAGCGGGGGCAGGCTTCGACACTTGTCTGCTCACTTTGCCACGTCGTAACTCCTCGGCGGGAAGCGTTTGATTTCAAGTGCCTCCGGGAACGGGGGTACGGCTGACGCCGGTGGCTGCTTTATGCTCCAACCCATGCGTGTGCGGACCTCATCAACGACCCGTCGAACTATGCGCCGCCACAGCGCGGGGCTAGGAAGACCGGAGGGGAGTTCTGTCAGTGACGAGCGCGGGATGGGGCTGAATCCAAGGAAGCGTCGAGAGGGAAATTGCATGCGGAGGGTTTGACGCAGTTGGTTGCCGACCGCCAGCACCGAGTCGCGACCCTCGGGCAACCCGGTCCGCAGTCCCTCGACGAGGTCGTCGATCTCAATGAGCAGCTTTGTTCCAGCAACGGCCAGGATATCGGATGGCTGCAGGGCCCGCTGTCCGCTGGGATCAAACCGGCTCAGGCGCTCCATAAATTCCGACTGCAACTCGCCAAGGCGCCGCATTGATTCGAGCAGCGACTCGAAGGCGCGCTCCGCAGTGAGCAAGCGATTCAGCACGTCCGGGTCTTGTGAGTCAGCGAGAAACCCGAGCCGATCGAACGATATGCGGATTACCCGTTCCGGGAGCCCCGTGAGCTTCCGAAGTTCGAAGGATCGCGGAGCACGGCCGCTGATTTTATGAAACCGGGCGGGTTCGCTGACGAGCAGGTGGTGGCGGAGGCTCTCGAGCAGCCCGAACATCTGGCTCAATGCGATGAGTGTGACGTTGGCCGTGGTTCGCTTGGCAATGGTCGCTGTCTGCCACTGCGCGAATGCCGCCAGCAGGAAGGCCGCGAGCGCGCCGAACAGCGCCGCCCAAAACTCAGGCTTGGAGACGAGCCACTGCATCACCGTGGCGCCGGCCGAAGCGCCAGCACCTCGCGGCCGAGCGGTGTGATCCGGACGGCCATGCCCGACGACATTGCTACGCCCGCTGCGATTAGGCGCTTCAGCGCCTCCCGATCGTGACCTATTGGCACGTTGGTTCGGAGACCGTAATCCAAGCGCCAGAGCTCCTGGATATCCTGCGGCAGGATGTCGGCGGCGACTTGGCGAACATCCGGCGCACCGGCCGAGCGGTTCTGAGGTTCCATTGGGTGCTCCTCAAGGAAATGGCGGCAGCCAGGGGAAGGCGCGCCCACTGGTTGGTGTAGCCTTGCCTGCCTCAATAGGGACCACGTACACCAGCGCATGGCACTTCGGGCACTGCGTCTCGATCATTGTCGTGAAGGGCGGCCGATCGGGCACCTGGACAGGCCCACGGCAGGATTTGCAGGAGATAATCACAGGTACGCTCCTCTGCTCCGGGAGCTACCAGCAGCGGGGCGGAATGCTTCCGCCACGAGCTCGACCTTGCGACCAGTATTGTAGCGCGCTGGCGCTCGGGAACTCGACTGGCTTACTCCCGGCGCTCTCCGGCGGGAGCGTCGGCTAGCTGGTCTCGACGTCCGCCAGGATGTTGCGGTTGAGGTTGTCGACCAGCGCCTGACCCCAGTCGTCGTCCAGGTCGAGCGATTGCTGCTCCGGGAGCCCCTGGTCGGGCGGCAGGCTCGGCGCGCTGCTCGTGAGCTCGCGCTGCGGCCAGGGCCCATGAATCACGTCGCCCAACTGCTACCTCCACAGGGAGGGTACGCCGACGGGTTCCCGCGGGTTCGCGTATGATTGACCGATACGCCCCGCTCACCGGGGCGTTCGCATTTCGGGGCGGTATTGCATTACCGCCACGCGCTGAGTTTCGCACCAGGCGGAAGCTGAGCGTTCCGCGGCGGCCCGACGCCAGCACGGTGCCAACGCAGCAAGGTCCCCCGATCAATCCCGAGAAACTCCGCGGCTCGACCCATGACCATCAATTCCGGTGTTCTTGCCACGGCACGCCTCCTTCGCTAGCGGCTCATCACGCCCTTGCCCTCGGCCAGGCCGTCGACTGCGCTCTCATTCCCACTGCCGACGTGCTCGCGGTCCTCAGCGGAGACGAAGTTCGGATCGAACCGCGGGGCGCGCGTCGGGACCGGGCTGTCAACCGTGGCCGCGGGCGGTGGCTGGAAGCCGCGCGCGTAGCTGTTCGCACCGTCCAGCACGACGCCCGAGCCGTTGGCGCGCGGGTCGTTGTGGTCTTGCCCGTTCTCCGAGATCACCTTGCCGTAGCGGCCGCTGTCGGGAGCCGTGCGGCTCGCCTCATTCGGGTTGCCAAGCTGGCTGTTGAAGGGCGTGCCGCGCTCATTGGGCTTCGTGTTGATGCCGCCGCCGCGATACTGTTCGGTCACGGTGCTGCCGCGGGTGCTCCCGCCGCCGGAACGGTTAGGCTCACCGGGAGAGTAGCCCTCTGGATTCCCGATGAACGCGCCGGCCGGGCCGACGTGGTTCACGTGATCCGCTCCAAGAACGATGCCCTTGGTCTTCGACATGATCGTCTCCTTCGCTTCAAACTGATGGGGTTATCGCTCCGCCGTGTCGCTGCCGCGCACGGGCGCCTGCGCTGCCTCGGTACCGCCGGGCGTTCGCAAACCCACGCGGGATTCTGCTTCGTGCTCGGGGCTCGGCTTGAAGTCGCCGCGGGCTCCGTACATTTCGGGCGGCATGCTCGCCTCCTGGGCGCCGCGCATCGACCCCTCGACTGATCTTTCGGGCGTCTTTGATTCGGCGACCGTCGGGTGCTCGCCGGGTCGGTGCCGCAGGCTGGTGTACGTCGTGCCGCGTTCGGCGTGGCGATTTTTCATGGTCGTTGCTCCTGGTCAGTCGTGATCGAGATAGATAATCGGTTGCGCCCAGGACGGCCTCGGGTCGTCGGACACGTGGTGCCGGTCGCGCTCGTCGTCGTAGGTCAGAGGGTCATAGTCACGGCGCGACTGCGTGACGCTCGGGCCGACGTCCTCAGCGGCCGACGTCAGGCGGCTCGCGAGTAGCAGCGCACCGCACGCCGCGGCGGCGCAGTCGTCGGTAGCGCGCGGGGGATGGTCGACCAGGTCGCCGCGTCCGCTCGGGCGTGGACGGCGCTCGAGCAGCTGCAATTCCGTGACCAGCTGGGGCGCGTCGAGTAGCTCGATCATCCCCTGCGCGAACAGTGGCAGGGTTTCGATGTACACCGTCGAGGCATCCTCGCTCGAGGGAAGATAGCTGATGCCGTGCTTGCGAAAGGCCGCCGTGACCCACTCGGCCGCGTAGCGATCGCCGGTGACGTGTTTCAGTCCATAGGCGCCGAGCGTCTCCGCGTACTGCGTAACCACCGTCTCCGGCTCGAAAGGCGGGGCGCTGCGGACCAGCTTGTCGAGCACGACTTTCCCGGCGCGCTCCTGGTGCGCGATCGCCAACACCATGCTGTCGTGTCTGCCGCCGCTCGGATCGCACCATCCCATGTAGCGCAGACCCGACTGACGCGGCCGCGACCTGCAGCCCGGAGCGCGCGCGCGGTCGATGAGTGCGTCCTCGAGGAACTGGCTGATGTCCTCGCGGAATTGCGCGTCCCACTCGGAGCGCGCGGCGATCGGGTCGTCGGCGCGTGCGCGCTCAACGATCACCTGGTCGATCGTGGGATTCAGCGTCGGGCCGCCGGCCTGGATCACGAGCACGCGCGAGGGACGGCTGTAATGCTCGCGGTACATGGCGTACAGATGCCCGCGCCGGCTGTGCGGGCTCGACAACCCGAGCAGCCTGCCGCCGAGGTTCGCAAGGCCGGGGCGCACCGCGCGCACGAGCTCGATGTCGGGAGAGGCCGAAAAGTCGTCCCGGAAGAATGCGAGCTCGTCCAGGATCACGGCGGCGTAGCTATACCCGCGGGTGGAGCGGAACGAGGTCGTATGCACCTCGAGGGCCACGCGGTGCTCGAACGTGATGCTCTCCGCGGTCTCTCCGACCACCAAGGCGCCGATCTGCGGCGAGTCGGTACAGAGGCCCTTCACGTAATTCAGGGCCTGCCGCGCCTGCCGGCGGTCTGACGCGATGAGCGCGACGGTTGCGAACTCGCCGGGGCCGAGCAGGTCGCGGTAGTCCTGCACGGCCGCGTGCAGCGCCACCGCGGAGGCGAACAGCGTCCCGCCAGCGCGGCGCGGCTTCACCAGGTAGGCTTCCGAGAAGGGCGCGCTCGGAGGCGCCTCGCGGCCGGTGATCTTCTGCCACAACTCCAGCTCCAGCGGCTCGAGCGGCATGCCGTCCAGGAACTTCGCGACGGTGCGCCACGCCCAGAACGTCGAACCGCCGAACGTGCGCCCAAAGAGGTCCGGATCGAGCATTGCGTCGCAAAGTAACTTCACGGCATCGCCCCGCTGCAGGGCCCGGAGTAGCATCCGGCGCCATGAACGAAACGATTAGCGCCTACCTCAAGCGTCGGGTACGGTGGATCTTCGCTGTGGGCGTTCTCGGATGGCTCACCTTCCCCTTGACGGCAATCGTGCGGCCCGGTGTACCGGGAGACAAAATCGCCGCCGCCTTGCCCGCGTTGGGTGCGCTCGTCTTCGTGGGCGCAATTCTTGCGCTCAACTGGGCAATCAAATGCCCCAGATGCCGCGCGAACCTGGGCAGGACGATCGCTATGCCGTTGGGACTCAGTTGGGGTTCTGGTCCCAAGATCAGTTTCTGCCCCTACTGCGGCGTGAATCTGAACGAGCCGCGGATAAAGCAGACCTCGACTTCGTCTGGTCAGCACGCACCAATCAACCCGATCACTTGAAGCAGTGAGCCAATGAGATTTCTCGCGGTCGGTATCTTGGTGATGCTCGCGGCGTGTGCCACCACGTCGGAGATCGTTCCCATGGGGGACGGGAAGTTCACCGTCACCGCAGGCTCTCACGCCATGACCGCGAACGGCTTGGGTGAGACGCGCACGCAAGTACTCAAGGCGGCGAATAGCTACTGCGCCGGGCTCAAGAAGCAGATGAGCGTCGACAGCATCAACGACCAGATGGGCATAAACACCTACGCGACGAGCCTGGTGTTTCACTGTCAGTAAGTTCACTTCGACCGCACCGCATCGAGCTCGGCCAGGTGCCGCACCACCGGCACGGAGTAACCCGCCGCGCGCGCGGCGATCGCGGCATTGAGCACGGGGCGCTTCACGAGCTCCGCATTCAACGCCGCCACTCGCCCAGGCACGTCCTTGAGGGGCGTCGCGAGCGGCTCGGCGAGGTGCTCGTGCAGCAGCTTCGTGCGCTGCGCCACGGCCGCGGGCGTGGGCAGCTTCGGATTCGCCTGGCGCAAGTCCCGATACGCGGATACGGGCAGCACCTCCTCGTCGTTCTCCGCGAACAGTGCGGCATCGGCTGCACGTGCGTTCGCCTTGCGCGCCGCGATCGCGTGCCGGTCGCGGATGCCCTCGCGCGCGCACTCGGCCTCGACGATCGAGTCCGACGTCCACGCCCGCGGGTCCTGGTAGAACTTCGCGCCGAGCACGCTCATGCCGCACCCGGCAACTCGGGTCCCCCAGCCCGCTGACGCAACCTGCTCACGGGCTTGGCGGGCTGCTTGTCCTCGAGCGCCGTGAGCCGCGCGCGCATCACGATCGCATCCGCCTCGGCCGTCTGCACCCGACGCTCGAGCGCCTGCAGTCGCGCATCGGCGGACGGCGGCGTCGCGGCCCCCGCCTGACTGTCGCGCTCGATCGCGGCCGCGCGGCGATCCGCGGAGGCCTGGGCGCGCGCCTGCGCCTCATTCCCCACCACCGTCGGATCGAGCGCATCCGCGGGCTTGCGGAAATCGGGCCGCTCTACCGAGCCGCGCACCGGCGCGGAGTACGGACTCACCACGGGCGTCGGTGCGGCGATGTCGAAGTCGTTCGTCATGGCGAGGACTCCTTGAGTCGCTGCGTGCGCCGCGCGCGCTCGATGTCCCGCGCTTCGCGCTGCGGCCTGTCAATCGAGCCGCGAACGGGGGCTGCCCGCGGCCACAGCGGCGGCGGGGTCTTCAGCGGGTTCGGATCAACCTTCATGGCGCTTCACGCCGCGGGCGCGACGCCGAGCCCCGGATCGGCGCCGGTCCGGTTTGCTTCGCAGCCACCCGCCGCACCGGCGTCGCCTGCGGCGCGTCCGGCGGCCAGAAGTCCGCGCCCGGCGGATACAACCCGCACGGCGTCTCGTCCGGTACTCGACGCATCCACCCGAAGCGCACCGTCTCCCCCTTCATCGGGCCGCGCTTCATCAGATGGTCCCCGGTGTCGGGCGCGAAGTCGGTGTGCACGGGATTGCCCTCCTTGTCGCGGTACTCGACCCACTCGCCCTCGTCGGGGATCTCCCGCCCCTGCGCGTCGCGCTTCGGCACCCAGTCCTCGCGCCAGGTATAGCTGCCGTCCGCGTTCGCGAGCAGTTCGAACACCTCGCCCTCCTCGCGCAAAATCTGGTCGTACTGCCCCATGCGGGTCGCGACCACCTTCCACAGTTCGTAGGAACTCACAGTGCTGTCTCCTTCGGTGCGGCCGTGGCCGCAGGTTTGTTCCGCCGCTCGCTCCAGGCGCGATGCCAAGTTGCATAGGCCGCCGATGCGGGCTCGTCGGGCAGCGTCACGTGGATGTGCTCGCGGTCGACCGGGAAGCTGCCGGCCGTAAGCTTCGAGCCGGGCGGGCCGCCGTACATGTCGACCTGCACCCGCCAGCGCATCACGCCGCTCACCTGGCACCACGTCCAGCCGTAGCCGTCCGGCACGCGCAGGCACACCAGCACACGGCCACCGACGCGCGGCTCGACCTCGTTGTGCCAGAACGGCGAATGCGCTTCGGCAAGCCAGCACTCCGAGTCCCAGCTGCTTAGCAGCCCGCGAATCTCGTCCCGGCCGATCAGGTCAGGCGTCAGCATGCGCGCGCCTCCGCGGCCCCGGCCTGCACACGCCGCTCACATGACCACCCGCAACCGAATCCGCGACCCGTCGCTGTTGATCCACGCGCGCAATCCGTGAACCCGATCCCCAATGCGCACCTCACCCACCATGTCCGGGTCCTCCGCCGTGAGCTTTGACCGGTTCGCCCTGACCACACCTTCGCCCGGACGTAGCTCGAACGGGCGCACCCCGCGTGCCGCCCGACTCGGCGGACCCACAGCCTCGGGCGCGACGTGAACGTGCTGCGGCCTCATGCATCACCCTCGCGGTCGACGACGATGTTCCACGTGGCGCTCATGCCGACGCCACTCGGGGTCTATGCTTGAGGCCTAGCGGCCAGCCTTCCGTCGCCAAACCTCCGGCCGGCCGCCGAACCAGGAGAACCCTTGTGCAAGTCGAGAAAATCGAGTCCTGTTGGGTCAAGTGTGGCAACTGCAGCGCCCGCGTCCCCTCTGGTATCGCGTTCGGAGACGTCGCGGCTTTCGAAGCAGCAACCACCGCAGGGAATCGACAGCAGTGTGTTAACTGCGGCCACTGGATCAATTGCGACCAAAGCAACATGTCTTACGTGCTCAGGGGTTCTGTCGGGGGACAGGTCGGCCCGGATTTCGGCGCCAAAGGCTGACACCCCCCGCAGACCTCGCAGTTCACCGGGCGGCTCGCAGTCATGCGGCGCTCCCACCCGGCAACACCGAAACGCGAGTCGTGTCCAACCGACGGACAGACTTCTGGCGCCGATCGAGGCCGAGGTGCCTGAAGATGCCCAGTAGACTGTTGAGCGCCTGCGTGTGTACGCCCACGTCGATCTGAGCGCCGAAGGCGAGCCGTTGCTCGTCGCTCTCGATGATTGCCTCTAGCCACGCGGCGCGACGCGCCAGACTGCGGCGTGCGTGGCTGAGCGTCTCAGTGCCGCCCATGTCGCTCTCGATTGACGCCACGCGCTCGCGGATCACTCGAGCAATGGCGAACCGTGCATCCATGCGCTCGAGGAAGTTCGGCTCGTACTTTGTAGGGAGCGTCCGCAGCGCACGCTCTCGTGAGCGATCGCGAGGCTTGCGCGCTGGCTTCTGCTCAGTCATGCGAGCCTCCGGCGCACACCTGGTCCGGTTCCGGAGCATCCTCGGCCGGTGCGCGGCGCGCTGCGGGATCGGTAAGCCTCGCGGCGATCACGGCGCCGGCACCGATCAAAGCGGGTCCACGATTTGGCTGCGGCAGCGGAATGCGTCGCGGCTCAACGACTTGAACGTGTTTGTCTGCGCGTGCGCCGCCGGCGATGCGACTCGGCCTGCGAGCGGCGCACCGCGGATCAGCCGTAGGCCGGCAGCAAGAGCCAGTCCGACGATCTCCTCCCAACGCGAGTGAGTCAGAACTCTGCCTCTCTCTGTCCGAACTGTCCGAAGTGTCCGAACTCAGACGAGTCGGACTGGTCCAGACATGTCCGAATGTCCGAGAGTCTTCGTAGACTCGGACATCGGACAGGACACCGACTCGGCTGAGGGCGGTCACGAGGCGGACTCCTGGTCGAAGAAGGCGATGGCATCGCCGCCGGCGGTGCGGATGCTGTGGATGCTTAGGCCATGGGCGC
>Ga0070766_10001489_pt1 | contig 11460 bp, 7 predicted proteins | sample HubBroMetageWFT6_FD_69782 | JGI IMG/M metagenome (GOLD analysis project Ga0070766, IMG submission 69782) | Warmed and freeze-thawed soil microbial communities from the Hubbard Brook experimental Forest, New Hampshire - Hubbard Brook CCASE Soil... | ecosystem: Environmental > Terrestrial > Soil >... | reverse complement strand
GTCAAGTTTGGCGACACCATTATCGGATCCGAACGTGCTTGGAAATCCCTGCGAAATCGAGGGGCTCGTCGAGGCGTTCGCCCCGTACAAGCCGCCGGTACACGAGATCGTCGGCGTGATCGTACAGCCCGCTAACTTCAGGCTGAGGGCGGAGGGTTGAATTGGTACCGGCTGCGACAACAATGCCGCTATCGCATCCGGGAGGCTGTGCTTCGGATCGGGCGTGCTCTGTGGAGTGGCTTCCGGCACGGAAGCTTGATAGGAATTCCCGACGGTATAGTGCTGCGCTTCGTAACCCAGAAAATAGAAGAATTTATCTCGTTTGATGGGACCGCCGAGAGTGGCGCCATATTGCTGCAATTCGATGGGGCGTTGCGGCTGTCCGACGAAATTAAAATAATTGCGCGCATCCCAAGCGCTGTCGCGCCCGAAAGCGTAAGCGGTGCCATGTATGGAATTTGTGCCCGACCTCAAACCGACATTGACGACAGCCCCCGGTTTGCCGCCAAACTCCGCCGCGGGATTTTCCTGGACGGTGAGTTCCTGGATACCGTCAATCGGCAGAATGGTAGCGGCATCTCCGGCGATTCCCGGCCCATTGATGATCGTCAGTCCGGTGAAGGGATTGTCGTTGGTCAGTCCGTCCACAATATATTGGTTGTCTTCTACGCGAATGCCGTTCGTACTTTGCGTCCAGCCGCCACCTCCCGCGTAGAAGGTCATTCCAGGACGCAATATGAGAAGGTTTTGATAGTTCCTGCCATTCAACGGCAAGTCGTTGATGGTCTCGTTGCTTAGGGTGCCGCCCAAGGTAGCGTTGTTCGACTCGACCAGCGGAACCTCGGCCGTGACAACAACGGTTTGTGCTTGCTCGCCGGGTTCAAGCATTAAATCGATCCGAATGTCATTGCCCACCTGCAGCAGGATTCCCGTATGCTGGATTGTCTTGAACCCTTTGGCTTCGGCTCGAACCGTGTAGGTGCCTGGTAAGAGATTGGGCGCGGCGTACTGCCCGGTGTCATCAGCGGTCAAAGTTCGTGAAATACCCCTCTGGACATCCTCCACTGTGACGGTAGCTCCCGCAATAGTGGCACCGCTCCGGTCCGTCACCGTTCCGAGGATGCGGCCCGTATTACCCTGCGCGTAGGCTGCGACGCAAAAAAAAAGCACCGCGGCTCCTAAACCTGCCAACCGCATCGCTCGTCCGAGCGCGTCCCCTGCCGATTTCGCTAACACCAGATTTTCGGAACTCATATCCATACGCCTCCGGCAAAAAAGCTAAAATCGACCTGTCTTGCTGTGTCACCGGGTCGCGAGTAGCTGCGAGAACGCCGAATTCCAGGACGCGCGAAACTCAAGCTGCCATTGTTTCGCATGGTCTTGTCCGGAAGAAAACGCACGAAATATGAACATGTACGTTTAAGGACGTGTTCAGTGTAAACCGATTCAATCGCTTGTCAAGCGCGTGTAACAAAAATGTCAGCGGCCTCGCCGGAGTGGCCGGCAGCAATCTGGGTAGCCGGCGGCCGGCTAGGGCCGCTTCCGGTCAGCCACCTTGAACGAGGGAAACTTACTCGACCTTAGCAGCTGGTCTTACTTGACCTGCATTTTGACGAGTCGCTCTGTATTCCCGTGGAATATGGCGTCAAGGTGCGTCGTCTCCGTGTCGAGACGCGAGACCCCATCGCGCGTTTCCGCGACGGGCCCGAAAGGAGCGTCGGACGCAAATACAACGTTTTCAAAACCAAAAAAGTCCAAGCCGCATCGTAAGCCCCGCGATGCGCCGAACAATGCCGTATCCGCATAGAATTTGTGGAAGTAATCAATCAGGGGTCGTTTGAGAGAGGACAGCACGCGCGCGTCTTCTTCCTGTCCTGACCGGCTACCCAGCAGCGCCATGCCGTTTTCGATCCGTTTATCGAAGTACGGAACCATGCCCCCGAAATGATGCACGATGATCTTGAGTCCAGGATGCCGGTCGAATATTCCGGAAAGAGCCAGGCGCGACATCGCCACGGTTGTTTCGTAAGGCCACCCAAAGCACCACCACATTTCGAATCGCGAGCGGTCCTCGCTGTGATAATCCGGCCACGACGCCGTGCGTGTGGGGTGCAGCCATATCGGTAGATCGTATTCTGCCATCGCTGCGAAAATGGACTGGTATTGGGGTTCGTCAAGTGGATGGCCATTTACGTTGCTGAAGATTTGTACGCCGCGAGCACCGAGGTTCACGACGGCGTACCGGAGTTCCTCGAGAGTGCTTTCGCTCTCGTGCATCGGAAGACTGGCAATAAACGCCGGGAAACGATCGGGATGGCGGCGAACTAGTTCAGCCATCGCATCGTTAGCGATTCGGGCAAGGCCTGGAGCTTCACTCGCATCAGCCACCGCCTCGATCGGCGGGTTGGGCAGCGATATGATCTGTCTGTAATCTCCCAGCGTATCCATCGCCCGAAATCGCTCGTCAAGATTGTGCAGCCCAGCGACCGACATCATCCGTCGCAGCAAACCAAATCGCGCACCGCGGCGCTCTATTTCTTGCATTACCTCTGCCGGGAGTATGTGTGTGTAGGCGTCAATGATCATCGCGGTGCCACCCTCGGTCTTACGTCCAACATTGCAATGCAATAATGAACTCTATCGCCTTACCAAAACCCAGTGCTCATTTCCCGAACCGCGATCGTCGGTTCCCATGAGCCGAACAGCCAAACGGATTCGTTGAACGCAATAAATGGGAGACCTCGAATCTTGAAACTTGACACAGTTGCGAACTCGCCTCAAACTGTACATGTTCATTTTTCCTTCGACAACCATAATGTCCCTCTCTCGCCCACGCCCAATCCCAGAGACCATGAACGAAAACAAACCAAACAGCCACCTCCGCGTGATTGCCATCAACACCATCGAGAATGAACCAGGAGAGACGTTTGAAGTCTGCGTTCGTCTGTGACGGTGTACGAACACCCATCGGCCGGTACGGTGGCGCTCTTGCGTCTGTGCGCACCGATGACTTGGCCGCCCATCCTTTGAAAACGTTGCACGAGAAATTCCAGCGAAGCGATTGGGCGCTGCTTGACGAGGTGATCTTAGGCTGCGTCAATCAAGCGGGGGAAGACAATCGTAATGTCGCGAGGATGGCCTCCTTGCTTGCCGGCATTCCCTGCACGGTGCCCGCCGCGACGGTAAACCGCCTCTGTGGTTCCGGGATGGAGGCCGTGTCCGTTGCAGCTAGAGCTATCGTAGCAGGCGAAATTTCAGTCGCGATGGCAGGTGGCGTCGAAAGCATGAGCCGCGCACCCTTCGTCATCGCAAAGGCTTCTTCCGCCTTCTCGCGAAACGCGGAAATCTACGACTCGACGATCGGCTGGCGATTCGTGAATCCAATAATGTCGCAAAAATACGGCACGGCAGCGATGCCCGAAACCGCCGAAAATGTCGCCGAGGCTTACAAGATCGACCGTCGCTCGCAGGATTGTTTCGCGCTTCGTTCGCAACGGAAGGCTGCCGCGGCGCGCAAGGCCGGGATCTTTGCCGAAGAAATTGTCCCAGTCCCTGTGCCCGGTCCCAAGGGCGCAACTACTCTGGTAAGTGAAGATGAGCACATACGCCCGGAGGCCACGATCGAGGGCTTGTCCAAGTTGCCCACGCCTTTTCGTGAAAACGGAACCGTTACTGCCGGAAACGCTTCGGGGGTAAATGACGGAGCCTGCGCGTTATTTGTAGCTACCGAAGTTGGAGCCGCCAGGTTTGGGCTGCAGCCTTTGGCTCGAGTTATGGGCACAGCGACGGCAGGTGTTGAGCCCGCGATGATGGGCATTGGTCCGATTTTCGCCGTGCAGAAACTTCTGGCTCACGTGAATGTCCCGCTTCGGGATATCGGCTTGATGGAGCTGAACGAAGCGTTTGCTGCGCAAACGTTGGCCGTGATGCGCGCCCTAGGTTTGCCGGACGACAGCGAGATCGTGAATCCTAACGGCGGTGCGATTGCGTTGGGACATCCGCTGGGTATGAGTGGAGCGCGACTGGTCTTGACGGCGTCCCGTCAAATGCATCGGATGAAAACGCGCTATGCGCTGGTTTCCATGTGCATCGGAGTCGGTCAAGGCATCGCAATGCTCTTGGAGCGAATCTGACCCTTGGGTTTGCGTTTCCAACCGCCACACCAAAAGGTTGTCAAACGAGAGGTCGAGCACGATGGCGCGGGATAAAGACAAAGCAGTTGATCGGCGCACCTTTCTCAGAAGTGCCGCAGTCGGCGCTGCGGCGCTAGTCGCCACGCCCGGTATTACCGAAGCCAAATCCCGCAAGTCGAACCGTGGCGGCGGTCCCCCGCCCATGTCGCAAGATGCAGAAGTAAATCCCCCTTCGAAACTTGACGTTTTAACGGAAGATCGCTCCGGCTCCGATTTCATGGTGGACGTTCTCAAGTCATTGGATATCGACTATATCTGCTCCAACCCAGGCTCCAGCATCCGAGGACTGCACGAATCCATAATCAACTATGGCGGGAACAAGAAACCCGAATTCATTACCTGCCTCCATGAAGAATCGTCCGTGGGCATGGCTCATGGCTACGCAAAAGTTGAAGGCCAGCCGATTGCAGTTCTGGCGCACGGAACTGTCGGATTGCAACACGCCTCGATGGCCATCTACAACGCATTCTGCGATCGCGTCCCGGTGTACATGATCGTTGGGAATAATCTGGAAGCGGCAAAACGAAAGCCGGGCGTCGAGTGGGACCACAGCGTGCAAGATGCGGCTGCGATGGTGCGCGACTATGTGAAATGGGACGACCAGCCCATATCATTAACCGACTTCGCGGAGTCGGCGGCGCGAGCTTACAAAATTGCAATGACCCCGCCGATGATGCCCGTGCTGCTGGTGGCCGATGCCGAGCTTCAAGAGAATCCGATTGCGAATGTCGCCGCGTTTCACATACCCAAAGTCGCTATACCTTCTCCCCCGCAGGGGGATGCCGGAGCAGTAGCGGAGGCCGCCCGCCTGCTGGTCGCGGCAGAAAAGCCGGTGATTATCGCTGACCGCGTCGCGCGCACGCCCGCCGGCATGATGCGCCTCGTTGAACTGGCCGAAGCTTTGCAGGCTCCCGTGATCGACCAGGCCGCCCGGCTCAACTTCCCAACGCGCCATCCTCTGAATCAAACTGAGCGCGGCCGCGGGTTCATCGCTGAAGCAGATGTGATCATTGGCCTTGAAGTCGTCGATTTCTATGGGACGGTTCATTCGTTCCGCGATCAGATTTACCGCACCGCTTCGCCAACCACTCAACCAAATGTAAAATTGATTTCGATCAGCACCGGCGATCTTTATACCAAGAGCAATTACCAGGATTTCCAGCGATACGCAGAAGTTGACCTTGCGATCGCGGCCGACGCCGAAGCGACCTTGCCGTCGCTTACCGAGCAGGTCAAACGTCTCACCGACGAAAGTCGCAAGACGATTTTTCGCGAGCGCGGCGCCAAGCTGGCGAGCGCCCATCAGTCAGGATTGAAGGCGGCCCGCGCGGCGGCAACCTACGCGTGGGACGCAAGTCCCATCAGCACAGCGCGACTCTCTCAAGAAATCTGGGCCCAGATCAAGGACCACGATTGGTCGCTGGTTTCAGCTGTTCAGTTTTTGAGCAATTGGCCGCTGAGGCTTTGGAACTTCGATAAGCCTTATCAATTCATCGGCGCGGCCGGGGGGTTCGGCATCGGTTACGGTGCGCCGGCAGCCGTCGGCGCGGCGCTCGCAAATCGGAAGTACGGGCGTCTCTCGGTGAATATTCAAGGTGATGGAGATTTGATGTACGCGCCCGGCATTCTGTGGACGAGCGCGCGCCACCGCATTCCAGTGTTGAATATCATGCACAATAACCGCGCGTACCATCAGGAAGTGATGCAGATACAAATTATGGCGAACCGGCACAACCGCGGCATTGATCGCGCCGGCATTGGCACGACGATGACGGACCCTAATATTGACTTTAAGAAAATCGCGGAGGGCATGGGTGTCTACGCCGAGGGCCCTATTTCAGATCCGAAAGACCTTGGCCCGGCCTTGCGACGAGCGATTGATGTCGTCAAGAGCGGCCAGCCCGCACTCGTTGACGTTCTTACTCAGCCACGGTAAGGAGAAAATTGTGAGCCAGCGCCACACTCCACGTCATCGATCGAATCTTGCGTGGTCGGTTCGCGTCATCGCTCTTCCCACGCTCGTGATTGCTGCGTGCTTCCCGACCCTTCACGTTCGGGCTCAAACGCAAGCGAACAATCCATCTCCGAAAACCGACGGCTCTGTGGCATCGACCAGCCAAGAAGGAAAGAAGATTTTTGAGACTCATCGTTGCGCAGGATGCCACGGGAACGATGGCCAGGGATCGACAGACACCGGCGCTCCGCGCATCGGTCCTCCGCCGCTATCGTTATCGGATTTCGTTAAGTTCGTACGCAACCCTGTAGGCAATATGCCGCCATTTTCAGCCGAGTCGGTGTCGGACGCTGAACTGGCCGAGGTATACGCCTACTTGAAATCATTCCCGCCGGCGGCTCAAGACCAAAAAACGCCGCCGGCCGGAAATGGGAATGCCGATAACGGCGCGCTGCTTTTTACGCGTGACGGCTGCTATGAATGTCACGGCCGCGAAGGACAAGGGGCGAGGCATACCTCCGCTCCACGAATTGGACCGCCGGCAATCCCGTTCCCGGAGTTTGCAAAATACATCCGCCATCCGACGGGCTCGATGCCGCCGTACACGGAAAAAGTGATTTCGGAGGCAGAGTTGGCCGACATCTATGCCTTCTTGAAGTCGCGGCCCACGCCCCCGCCGGCAGATTCCATTCCTCTTCTTAATCAATGAGCCGGGCGGATCAGCAAGCAGACGCAGTCGAAGTAATTCGTGATCTCAAAGTCGTTAAATTTTGGCCGCACGGTGGGTAAGGAGAGTATCGGTGAGACACGATCCTTTGAACGGCGAAGGCGCTGAAGTAGCGACGAACATCCCCGATACGATACGCACCAGATGCGAACCTACGCGCCGCGAGGTTCTCAAGACGCTCTCGGTGACCGCAGCTGGAATCGCCTTCGTGTCAAAAACCATCGCGGCGTCACGGATCTTTCAATCCACTCCGGTAAAACCTGGCCGGATCGATGTGCACAATCACATGCTGCCGCCGTTCTACCAAAAGATACGAAAGGCCGAGGCGCCTGGAATGAGCAACTCGCGTTCGGCAGCCATGCGGGATTGGACGCCGGCACTCGCCGTCGAAACGATGGACAAAAATGGCATTGCAACTGCCATCGTGTCGCTTGCCGTGGGTGGCGTCTCGTTCAACGGTCCCGGCGCTCGCGCCTTGGCCCGCGACGGCAATGAATACGGCGCAAAAATGGTGAGTGACTACCCTGGTCGCTTCGGATTGTTCGCGGCTCTGCCTCTTCCCGATCAGGACGCGAGCCTGCAAGAACTTGCCTACGCATTCGACACGCTGAAAGCAGACGGCATAGCGCTTTTGACCGACTATGGCGACAAATGGCCCGGTGATCCTATATACGTTCCGGTTTTCGAGGAACTAAATCGCCGAAAGGCGGTTGTTTTCGTGCACCCTACAGTGCCGACTTGTTGCGCCAGCCTCGTTCCAGGCGTTACGCCGTCCCTGACCGAGTATCTTTTCGATACCACCCGCGCAATCACAAGTTTTCTCGTGAATGGCACGTTCACGCGGTTCCCGGACATCCGGTTCATCTTCTGCCACTCAGGCGGCACAGCGCCGGTTCTTGCAAACCGGATCAACACTCTGCTGCCAAAGGAAATCTCCGATAAGTTGCCGAATGGCGTGCTTGGCGAATTCAAGAAGCTGTATTACGACGTCGCCAATGGAACCAGTCCTTCGCCGCTAGCTGCACTTACTGATCTCGTGCCGCAATCGCAGATCTTATTCGGTAGCGATTTTCCCTTTGTGATGATCGAAACGACTACGGGCCCCTTAGAGCAAGCAGCCCTCTCTGCAAGCCAAATGCAGGCGATCAATCGCGACAATGCCGAACGGCTGTTTCCACGGCTAAGAAAACCTTAAGAAGACCTACGGCTCGGCAAAATCTGAAGATGCCAGAACGACCCGAAGGGACGCCTCCCGACGTTACGAAAGCAGTTTGTCAGGCGTAATTGGCAGTTGGCGTATCCGCTTGCCCGTCGCGTGAAACACGGCATTGGCAATCGCCGCGCCGGTTCCCGTGATTCCAATTTCTCCAATTCCGCGCACGCCCAGAGGATTCATATTCGTATCGGGTATATCAATCGCAGAAACGTCGATCTCGCCAACGTCCGCGTTTGTGGGCACGTGATATTCAGCGAGATTTGCGTTCGCGATCCTGCCGTTGCGCCAGTCCACATAAGTGTCTTCGTGCAAGGCTAAGCCGATTCCCCACACAATTCCGCCAATGAACTGGCTGCGAGCGAGTTTTTCGTTCACGATTTTTCCCACGTCGAAAACAGCCACGACGCGGCGCACGCGTGGCATGCCGACTCGCGGATCAACGGCAACCTCTGCGAATACCGCTCCAAACGAATGCGCGGCGAATTTCTCTTTCATGTTGGGATCAGGTTGCACTTTGGCAATTGCTTCCACCGGCTGATTACCATGGCGTGCAAGCAAATCCGCAAAGCTCTCGGATTTTTGCGGCGACGCCTTCGGAAAAATCTTGCCGCCGTCGAATCCGACTTCATCCATGCCCAATCCATGGATCGGAGACTCCATATCGGAAATAGCCAAGTTCAGTAATTTCTCTTTCGCCGTAGCGGCCGCAGCCTGTACAGCTGGTGTAACGCTTGCCGTGCTCATCGAACCTGCCGAAATTGGCGCCTGCGGCAAAACTGTGTCGCCGAGCCGCGCGTCAACCAAATTCGCGGGCATAGCTAGCGCCGCCGCGGCCACCTCCGTAAGCACCGTGTACATCCCGTTCCCTATCTCCTGCGTGCCAGACGCGACCAGAACTCTTCCGTCAGGCTGAAAACGGATGAGCGCGCCCGAGGGTTGGCGCCGCGCCGGATAAGTTTCCGTCGCCATCCCCCAGCCGATGCGTTCCTGCCCGTCGCGCATGGACCCGACCTCGTGCGAGCGTTTCGACCAGCCGAACTGCTCCGCGGCGCGTGTATAACATTCGCGAAGATGTTTCCCCGTGAATGGCAGCTTGCTGTGCGGATCCACTTCCGCATAGTTGATCAGCCGAAGCTCCAGCGGATCCATGTTCAGCTTGTAGGCGAGCTCATCCATTCCCATCTCCAGTGCAAACGTCCCCGTCGCCACTCCAGGCGCGCGCATAAAGGTCGGCGTTCCCATATTGAGCTGCACTAGACGATGAATCGTGGATACGTTGTCGCACGCATACATCACTCGTGTGGAAAACGCGGAGTTTTCCAAGTAATTTTCGATAACCGACGTGTTGGCGTGCACCACGTGCCGGATTGCAGTCAACTTGCCTTCGCGCGTTGCTCCGATCGTGAGTTGTTGATGTGTCATGGGACGGGCGCCGATCGGCCCGAACATTTGCGGCCGTTCCAAGACCAAACGTACGGGCCGTTTGGTTTGCCGCGCCGCTAAGGCGCACAAAACCACGTGCGACCAACCCGGACCCTTACATCCGAATCCGCCGCCAACAAAGAGCGCAATAACGCGGACGTTGTCCGGAGAAATTCCGAACGTCTTCGCTAGCTCGGCCTTGCGTCCAGAGATATTCTGCGACGAATCACGGACCGTCAATTGATCGTCATTCCATTCCGCGATCGTGGCGTGTGGCTCCATCGGATTGTGGTGCTGGATGGGAGTGGTATAGAGCTCGTCAACTTTGACATCGGCTTGACGCAACCCTTCGTCGACATCGCCCCAACCGACGTCACCGGGTTCGTTGCTGTGCTCGCCCGTGTAAGACGTCGGAAAGCCAGCTACGAAATCGAGCTTTGGCGGCGTGTCTTCATACGTGACGCGAACCAAAGACGCAGCGTACGCAGCATGATGCAAGGTTTCCGCCACCACCACGCCGATCGGCTGATTGTTGTAGTGCACTTGGGCGTCCTGCAGCACGGAAAGACGCGATTCCGGCGCGGCCAGTTTCAACGCGTTCGAAGACGTGATTACAGCGACTACACCTGGCGCGCGCTCGGCTCGCGACGTATCCATGCTTGTGATTCGCCCATTCGGGATCGTGCTTTGCAGCATTACGGCGTGCGCGAGATTTGAAATCTGGAATTCGGCTGTGAACTTGGCCGCGCCCGTCACTTTCAGCTTGCCGTCTATGCGCGAGAGCGGATCTCCGACGTTCACGCTCATGCCAGGCCTCCCGCGATGCTCAGTGCGCGAATGATGCCTTGCTTGGCTAGCTGCACTTTGAACGCGTTCTGCGAGTAGGTCCGGGCGCCGGCCAGCGCCTTGGTGGCCGCAGCTCCAAAAACTTTCACGCTGATTTCGCTCCCCGTGAGCGCTTTGTCCGCGTCCTCCGATCGCCACGGCTTGTGCGCCACGCCGCCGAGCGCAATCCGCGCGCTTCTGATTCGTTTGCCATCCAAATCGAGCGCAGCCGCCACCGAAACCAGCGCAAAAGCGTAACTCGCGCGATCGCGCACTTTCAGGTAATGCGAATGGTCAGCATAGATGGACTTCGGAAGATCGATCGAAAGAATCAGTTCGCCCGGCTTCAAGTTCGTGTCCAGCTCCGGCGTCGTGCCGGGAAGGCGATGGAAGTCGCCGATGGGAATCGTGCGCTCCCCTTTCGCACCGCGTACGCGAATTTTCGCTTCCAGCGCGGCAAGAGCTACGGACATATCGGAAGGATTCGTCGCGATGCATTGATCGCTTGCGCCGAGAATGGCGTGAATGCGATTCAATCCTTCTCGCGCGGCGCAACCGCTGCCGGGAAGTCGTTTATTGCACTGGGAGAAAGCGGGGTCCATGAAGTAGTAGCAGCGCGTGCGTTGCAGGAGATTTCCGCCATTGGTAGCCGCGTTGCGCAACTGCGCCGACGCGCCGGCGAGCAACGCCTGCGCAAGCAGCGGATAGTTCTTGCGAACGAGCGGATGATTCGCCGTATCAGCGTTTCGTGCCAGCGCCCCCAGCCGCAAGCCACCATCCGGCAATGGATGGATTTCGGCGAGCGATGACAGACGATTGATGTCTATCAACCGCGTCGGCTGTTCCACGCCGTTCTTCATCAAATCAATCAGGTTGGTGCCGCCGGCGAGAAACCGTGCGTCCTTCGAGCGGGACATGGCTTCCACCGCGGCTTCCGTTTTGTCGGCGCGTTGATATTCAAACGGATTCATCTGCGCCCTGGATCAAATGGTCCGTTTTCTTACGATTTTTCATAAACGCTTTGAATGGCCTGCACGATGCCCGGATACGCGCCGCACCGGCAGATGTTTCCGCTCATTCGCTCACGAATTTCCGCAGCGTCCAACTTCGCCTGACCCGTATT
>Ga0070766_10001487_pt1 | contig 11461 bp, 9 predicted proteins | sample HubBroMetageWFT6_FD_69782 | JGI IMG/M metagenome (GOLD analysis project Ga0070766, IMG submission 69782) | Warmed and freeze-thawed soil microbial communities from the Hubbard Brook experimental Forest, New Hampshire - Hubbard Brook CCASE Soil... | ecosystem: Environmental > Terrestrial > Soil >... | reverse complement strand
CACCTGGCGGACTTGAGGAAACAGAAAGGAATTTGGATTACGACGCCCGGTGAGGTCGATCGTTGGTGGAGGCAAAGAGCGGAGATGAAGCTCGTGAAGGACGAACTGGGTTGGCACATTGAAGGTGTAGGCAGCGAGCGGGCTCGAGTAGCATTCGCCAGTCAGAAGGACGGCCGCATCTGCTACACAACCTGCACTGCAGACCCTGAGCTCGATCCGACTAACCAATATGTTTCAAAGCGCTGAAGGCGGCCCGAGCGAGAGCGCTGATGTCATTCGGCATGAGGTGTCATGAACGGCAAATCACAGACTTGTCATGTAACAGTTATCGGAGCTGGTCCCTATGGACTGTCGTCGGCTGCCTATCTGCGGGTGGCGGGAGTGGAGACTCGAGTTTTCGGCGAACCGATGGCATTCTGGGAGAACCAGATGCCCGTCGGCATGTGCCTGCGGTCAAATTGGGGGGCTTCCCACATCGCGGATCCCAAGCATGCACTTACACTCGACGAATTCGTTCGGCAAAAGGGCAATCACATCTCGAAGCCTATTCCACTCAATCGCTTCGTTGATTACGGACGGTGGTACCAGAGCCAGGCGGTCCCGAATCTGGATAGGCGCCACATCCGTAGTATCCAGACTGACGCTCCCGGTTTCAAGGTGACGATGGCAGACGGTGAGGAATTCACTTCGCGGCGCGTCGTGGTGGCTGGCGGAATTAGCCCGTTTGTGAGCAAGCCTCCGGAGTTCGCCGACATTCCCTGTGCCCTGGCTTCCCATACGAGCGAGCACAAAGACCTCGGGAAGTTCAAGGGCAAGCGGGTGGTAGTGATCGGAGCCGGGCAGAGCGCTTTGGAATCTGCCGCTTTATTCAAAGAGCTCGGCATTCCGGTCGAGGTGATTGCGCGCACGAATCATCTGAATTGGGTGGGGCTGCATGCGCGATTGCATCATCTGGGTCTGATTTCCAAAATGATGTATTCGAATCGCGACGTTGGTCCGGCGGGGATCAGCCGTCTCGTCGCTGCGCCGCATCTCTTCCGTCGTTTTCCGCGAGTTTTCCAGGATCGAACTGCCTACCGCGCGATCCGGCCCGCGGGCGCCGGCTGGCTTGCACCACGGATCGCCGAAATCCCCATCACGCTCGGGCGCAAGGTGGTCTCCGCAACTGTTGCGGGCAGTCAGCTGCGCATTCGATTAGACGACGGATCGGAGCGACTCGTCGATCATGCGCTGCTCGCGACCGGATTTCGAGTCGACGTCTCGCGATATCCTTTCCTGTCTCCGTCCTTGTCGAAACAAGTGAAAACGGTGAATGGCTACCCCGTTCTGCAACGAGGGCTTGAGTCGTCTGTTGCCGGATTGCACTTCGTCGGTAAACCAGCGGCATGGAGCTTCGGACCGCTGCTCGGTTTCGTTTCAGGAGCCGAGTTCGCCTCAAACGAATTAGCTCGCGCCATAACTCGGAGAAACGGAAGCAACTGACACGATGAATGCTCTCACCCAACCTGTCCCAAAGCCCAACACTGTGAAGGTTGTTGACCGCACAGTGGGGGCGGTGGTCATTGGCGGTGACTATCAGGGATTGGGAATCGTTCGCAGCCTCGGCCGGCAGGGTGTACCGGTGTGCGTTGTGGACGACGAGCTTTCGATCTCCCGGTACTCGCGCTACTGCACGAAGTTCGTCAAGTTCGCGAATCTGCATGATGAACGGGTTGCAGTAGACGCCCTGCTGGATCTGGGAAAGAGGCTCGGCTTGGATGGCTGGGTGCTTTACCCTACCCGGGAGGAACTCGTTGCCGATTTGTCGCGTCATCGTGCAGAACTTAGCGAAGTGTTTCGAGTCCCTACGCCCGTTTGGGAAAGTGTGAAGTGGGCGTGGGACAAGAGGAACACTTATCACCTTGCGCAGAGGTTGGAGATTCCGACGCCCACGACGCACTATCCTGAAAATCTTGACCAATTAGCCGAGCTCGATGGCGCGACACCCCCATTTGCGCTCAAGCCTGCGATCAAGGAGCACTTCTTTTATGCTACCAAGGCGAAGGCATGGCGGGCGAACAGCCACGCTGAGTTAAGAACGCTCTTTCAGAAGGCATCCGACCTGGCCGGCGACGGAGAGATCATGGTGCAAGAGTTGATCCCCGGAGGTGGTAGCCAGCAATTCTCTTATTGCGCGTTCTTCCGTGACGGGGAAGCGGTCGGTAAGATGGTTGTGCAGCGTACCAGGCAACACCCTCTTGAGTTTGGAAGGGCTAGCACCTATGTCGAGACCGTGGACATTCCAATTCTGGAGGAACTCTCCGAGCGATTCTTGCGCGAGATCGATTACTACGGTCTGGTCGAACTCGAGTACAAACTCGATCCGCGAGATTCCCAATACAAGCTGCTCGACGTAAATGCCAGAACGTGGGGATATCACAGTCTTGGGGCCCGGGCCGGCGTGGACTTCAGCTATATGCTCTACGCGGATCAAGTCGGCCTGCCCGTGCCAGTTTGCAAAGGCCTCCCCGGAGTGGCGTGGGTACGCTCGATTACGGACTTTCCTGCTGCGTTGATGGCGATGCTCAGTGGGGATACCGATTGGAAGAGCTATCTTCGCTCGTTGAAGAACTGCAATGTGGAAGCAGTGTTCAGCCGCCGGGACCCTCTTCCCGGCCTAGCCGAAGTGGCACTGATCCCGTATTTGGCGATCAAAAGAGGTTTTTGAACGATTCACGTCGGTGGCTCGTTAAATAGCAGTAGATAAAGGAGATCCATGACTGCTCATCCCCTTCGGAAAAATGCTGATGCGATTCCTCGTGCGCTGTCCAGTGTCGACTCGGAGAGTGCTATTTACCGAGACGGTAGGTACCTGAAAAGCAACCCCTCCTGGCATATCGAGGAATCACCTTTCAAAGTTAGGCAAATCCAGCGAATGATAAAGCAGCAGAAACTGGCGCCGAAAACCGTATGCGACGTAGGCTGCGGCGCAGGCCTGGTGCTGGCGGAATTGCAGCCGCATTTCCCCTCTGATTGTGTTTGCTGGGGTTACGATGTGTCTCCCGATGCGCTTGCCATATCTGCGGGTCGCGCCAACGACAAGCTGCGCTTTCGCATGCGCGACATACGAAATGACCAGTGCGATACCTATTTTGATCTGCTGCTAATGCTCGACGTATTCGAACATGTCGAGGACTACATGGGGCTGGTGAGGTCTGTCCGGTCCAAGGCCAAGCAAAAGCTATTTCATATTCCACTAGATCTCTCGGTTCAGGCAGTTCTCCGCAAGAACGGTCTCCTCCTTCGCCGCGATCATCACGCGCATCTGCATTATTTCACCAGGGAAACCGCACTGCGCACCCTGACCGATGTCGGATACACGATTGTCGATCATTTCTATACGCCGCGATGCATCGAGTTGGGAGACCTGTTTATACAGAAGATGGTCAGGATTCCGCGTCAGCTTAGCTTTGCACTTGCACCAGATTTGACGGTGCGCGTTCTGGGAGGATATAGCCTGATGGTCCTGGCTGAATAAGCGATGCTCTTGCGAGCAATTTGTACCTTCGTTCTGTTAGGCATCTTGGTGGCCGGGCTGTGGCCGTTTCATACTCCCAGAAACGAAGTAAGCTGGTTGAGTCGGACAAATGGCATTCTTCTGGGTAAGCACGGGAGCATCGTAAGCGCAGGTTCTTTCAAGGCGCGGGCCTCACAAGGGAACAATTCATGCAGCTTGGAGATATGGTTGAGACCGAGCCGAGTCGACGCCGGGGGGATGATTCTCGCGTTTTACCGGCCGGAGAGACGAATCGTCCCGTTTGCTCTCCGTCAATTCCGTGATGGTCTGGTTGTCGAACACAACCTTAAGAGCCGCTTCGATAAGAAGATGGAAATGTACATAGGCGACGTTTTCAACATCCACAAGCCGGTCTTGGTGACGATCACGTCCGGCAACGCAGGTTCGGCTGTTTATGTGGATGGCGCGTTTTTTAAGAGAGCTCAGAGCTATGCCGTTTCAAATCAGGACTTGACCGGTAGGCTCATAGTCGGCAACGCGGCGTCGACTACCTATAGCTGGCCTGGACAGTTGAAAGGAATCGCGGTCTACGATCGGGAACTTTCGGCCGCTGAAGTGTCACAAAGCTTTCTGGACTGGACGAAGAGCCGCCAGCTTGATTCGGTCAGGAGCGAGGATCTCGTTGCCCGCTACCTTTTCGATGAGGGCGACGGGAACGTAGTCCACAACCGGGCAGACCCAGCGACTGATCTTCTAATACCGGAGCGATTCTTTGTCTTAAACGAACAGTTTCTGGAACGACCATGGGATGAATTCCGCCCCACTTGGGGCTATTGGAAGGATATCGCTGTCAATATTGTCGGCTTCGTTCCGCTGGGTTTCTTCTTCTGTGCTTACTTTTCTCAGTTGCGAAGAGTCGAGCATTCCATGGCGCTCACTATCGCCTTGGGATTTGCCGTCAGCCTGACCATCGAAGTGCTGCAGGCATTTCTTCCGACGAGAGACTCAGGAATGACCGACCTTTTCACAAATACTCTCGGCACAGCCACTGGAGTAATGATGTTCAGGCACGGAGTTATCCAAACCGTGTTGGCTGCGATCGGCCTTCGCGCGGAGAAATCGAGGATTCCCGTTGTCTCGGGATAGCAGTCGCTCAGCCAGTTGGCGGTGGACAGGTCAGGCCACCGGCGACTTAGTTGTTTCTGTTGCGTCTTCCCTTTATGAATAAGCGAAAGGCATTCGGCGCAAAGGGTGATCAGGTTACCGCCCGCTGGGAATCCTATTCTCGAGCGCGTGAAACGCAAAGGACCGACTGGCTGGCATGAAGAGAATCCCACAACTGGACGCGGTGCGCGGCATCGCAGTTCTTCTGGTGTTGTTGCACAATACCGACGTTTACCCGTCTCTGCATCTGGGGCTGATCGCGGGCAATGGGTGGATGGGAGTCGATCTTTTCTTTGTGTTGTCGGGATTTCTGATCACGCGAATCCTGCTTGACACGAAGCAATCAGAGCGCTATTTCCAGAATTTTTATGCGCGGCGCTGTCTGCGAATCTGGCCGCTTTATTATTCGGCGCTGCTCTTCATGTTTGTGATAGTCCCGTTGTTACGTCCTTCCGAGGCCCATGCCATTTTCGGGGCTCGTTCATCGCCGTGGTGGGCTTATCCATTGTTTCTTCACAATTTTCTGGTTCCGATTCCCAGTTCAGCCACAGGCTTACTGGGTGTGACGTGGTCGCTTGCTGTAGAAGAACAGTTTTACCTGGTTTGGCCACTAGTTGTGCGATTCTGCACGGAAGCCCAGCTTCGCAGGATCGCCATCGCGGTGATCTGCCTGTCTCCGGCTCTGCGCTTTTACCTGTCGCTGCATCAAGTCAATATCTACTCAAACACGTTCTGTCGTCTCGACGGTCTGATGGCCGGCGCGCTTCTGGCGGTTGTTATCCGATCGGCTGACTTCCATCCATCGAAGTTCGTAACACGAGCCTGGATTCTATTTCTTGTTTCGGTGCCGCTCGCTCTGGGGATAGAAATCTTTCATGCGCGATGGATTGGCTTTTCTGCAGTCGCGGCCGCATCCGTTTCATTCGTCTACCTCGCGCTGTTCTCGACGCCAAAATGGTTGCGGGCGATTTTGACGAACCGACCCTTGGTCTACACCGGCACGATCAGTTACGGAATTTACATTCTGGAGAAGATCCCAGTCGATGTAGTTAAAGTTCTTCATCTGGACGGTCACCCCTTTCTTTCCCTGACAATCACTACGGGTGCAACTTTTACTCTGGCCGCCGTCTCCTGGAGATTTCTTGAAAAGCCGTTTCTCAAATTGAAGCGTAACTTCGAGACCGAGGAGGTCCATCTAGACGAGGCACCTGCAGAGCTTGTGGCATAAGCGAAATAGTAACCAGTCCTAGCGGCTAGGTAGCTCTCGTTCGGAATGGTCGGTTCGTCGAAACGCCGGGGATTCTGGCAAGTTGTTCAGGGTAAACTGGGGCAGGAGATCGCCGATATGAAAGTGAAAGACGGACGCATTCCCCCTGGTCCAGCGGAGAAATACAGGAGCACTGACGACCTCCTAGACTGGATGGGTCGACAGTTCGCGACGTTCGGAGATACCTATAAAGCCTCGGTGTATGGGACCAGCATGTACGCAACCAGGGACGTCGAGTTTGCGCACCACGTACTCGTGGAGAACTGGCAGAACTACGTAAAGGGTCAGGACATCAAGCGTGTGGCGCTACTCCTTGGAAATGGCCTGATGGTGAGCAAAGGTGAAGTCTGGAAAAAGCAGAGACGAATGATTCAGCCAGCGTTCAATCATGAATCGGTCGCGACTGCGACGAAGATGATTAGCGCGGTGAATGTGGAACTGTTCAAGAAATGGCAACATGCGGCTCGCAAAAACGAAAGTGTCAATGTAACGCGCGACATCAGCGGCATGGCTCTGGAGGTTGTTTTGCGCTTCATTTTCGGCGACGATTACGAGCGAGTCGGCTCCCATTTTGATCTCCTCTCCCAGGAACCAGCGCGCAACATGGAGTTCGCATCGTCGTTTCGAGCTTTGGGAAAAATTATTCTTCAGGTCATTGAGCGGAGGCGAGTGGATCCTGCGATTCCCGCGGACGTTTTAGGCATGCTCATGCAGGCGCGCGACCCCCAGGAAGGCAATCTCATGACTGACGGCCAGCTGATTGACGAGATTCTCACTCTGGTTGTCGCCGGTCATGAGACCACGGCCAGCACTCTAAATTGGACTTGGTATCTTCTCTCCCAGAATCCGGAAGCGGAAGAAAAGCTTTCCACAGAACTCAACACCCTGGCGATCTCTTCCCAGTTCGACGATTTACCAAAGTTTGTCTATACCCGGCGAATCATCGAAGAAACGATGCGTTTGTATCCCGCCGGTTGGTTGGTGACCCGCAGAGCGCTCCACGACGATCGCCTCGGCGAGTATTTTGTTCCTGCCGGGACCGAAATCTACATTCCGCCGTACTATATCCAGCGGCATCCCGGTCTGTGGAACGAACCAGAGCGATTCGACCCAGATCGCTTCGGTCCCGAGAATTCACGGCATCGGCATCGCTTAGCGGCGATCCCTTTTTCCACCGGACCCAGAAACTGCATCGGTGCACTTTTTGCCCGGGTCGAAATGCAGATCCATCTCATGACGATAGCCAAGCACTTGCGATTGCGATACATTCAGTCTGGACCAATTGAGCTGGACGCCGGCGTGAACCTGCGAAGCAAACATGACTTCCTCATGTACCCGGAGGAAAAGGCGGTGGGGAACTGCGAGGCAGCGTAGCTCGAGGGCTCGCTGAGAGTTCTGGTTTCGCCAAATAATCAAGGCTAGGGGGCCGTATTACAAGTGCAAACAGCAGATATTGATCAGGAAATCCGTAGTTTTATTGCGCAAAATTTTCTAATGGGCAGTAGCGATGTGCTCAATGAGGATACTCCGCTTCTGGGCAATGTGATTGACTCGACGGGAGTGATCGAACTCATCGTGTTTGTTCAGGAGCGGTTCACGATCTCAGTGGAAGACGAAGAAGTGATGACCGATAACTTCGGCTCCGTGAAAAATGTCGTGACCTTCATCGAAAGAAAGCTTCGCAGTAAGTAAAACCCGGGAACCGGGCGAAGTAAATTGATATTTCCGCTAAGTTGCTAATTATGAACAACTTAACGGTGCCTGTTTTTCCTGTCTAGCCACCTTTCTGGTGTTCCGTTGGCGGGAAAAAGGTGCTATGATTATATGATTCGTCCCCCCGTATTTTCCCCTTCAGAACCGTTTATTTGACTATTACCTCCGCTGAGGAAGGTGGGTTTCTCATCAGGCTATGCTAAATACTGCAATCATTGGTGCGGGTCCTTACGGACTGTCCATCGCTCCGCATCTCCGGAGTCGTGGCGTTCCGTTTCGTATTTTCGGCCGTCCCATGGACAGCTGGCTGCAACACATGCCTAAAGGCATGATGCTCAAATCCGACGGCTTTGCTTCTGACATTTATGATCCGGAGCGCGCCTTTACCCTGCGCCAGTTTTGTGCGGAACGAGGTCTCCGGTATGCGGATACAGGGTTACCGGTGCACCTTGATACCTTCGGCGCATACGGCCTTGCCTTCCGCGACAGGATGGTGCCCGAACTCGAGGACAAGCTGGTGACGAGCGTCGATCGGTTGCCCAACGGCTTCCAGTTGCAGCTTGAAGATGGTGAAACATTTCAAGCCCAGCGGGTTGTGATCGCGGTCGGCATTACTCACTTTGAGTATGTCCCGGAAACCCTGGCGCACTTGCCGCCAGAGTTTGTATCGCACAGCGCGCGCCATCGTGAAGTCGAACCGTTTCGCGGCCGGAGTGTGGTTGTGATTGGCGGCGGAGCGTCTGCTCTGGACCTGGCGGGTCTGCTGCGCGAGGCGGGAGCTGAGGTACAGCTCGTGAGCCGGCGCAACGAATTGAAGTTCCATAGCCAGCCGACAGGGAAACCACGCTCGTGGTGGAAGCAGATCAGGCACCCGCAGTCGGGGCTTGGGCCTGGTTTGCGATCGCGCTTCTTTGCCGATGCGCCGGGAGTCTTCTACTACCTGCCCGAATCGCTTCGCCTCATGATCGTTCGTCGAACCCTCGGTCCCTCCGGGGGCTGGTTCGTTCGGGATATGGTGATCGGGAAAGTACCTTTGCATCTGGGATGCACGCCGCAAAGTGCTGAGATTCAGAATGGCAAAGTTCGGCTCAGTCTTCAGGCAGCGGATGGCAGCAAACGGGACATCGTCACCGAGCACGTCATTGCGGCGACTGGATACCGAGTGAATATGAACCGCTTGAAGTTCCTCAACGCGGAGATCCGCTCGAGCCTAAAAACTGTTGATGGATCCCCAGTGCTTTCCAAGTCTTTTGAGTCGTCGATTCCTGGCCTCTTTTTTGCGGGCGTTGCGGCAGCGAATAGCTTTGGGCCGGTTATGCGTTTTGCATTCGGTGCCGGTTTTGCTGCGCGTACCATCACTCGCGCTTTCGCCAAGTCAGTGACCCGTGAAACGGCGTCGGTTGCAGTTCGGAGTGTAGTAACCAGTTCGAAGTGAACCGACGCAGGGGGATGAGATGCCACTGATCATTGAGGGGCGGGTTCCGAGCCTTTGGGCGGAAAAAATCAATCCCCGCGCGGCTACGATCGACAAGGCTGCGGAATGGGTTAGCCTCGCGCTCATCAACAACATGCCTGATGCCGCGCTTGAGGATACCGAGATCCAGTTCTTTGACCTCCTCGACAGCGCATCGGGTGATATTCCAGTATTGCTTAAGCTGTATTCGTTGAAGGGGGTTCCACGAACCGATCGCGGTCAGCGCCATCTGAATGAGTTCTACTTTGGTTCAGAGGATCTTTGGAACCACCGCTTCGATGCGGTCATTGTCACTGGAACCGAGCCTCGTCAGCCCGACCTGCGCCAGGAGCCATACTGGTCCGCATTGGCCGAGGTTTTCGACTGGGCTGAGCGCAATACATTCTCCACGGTCCTGTCGTGCCTGGCGGCGCACGCCGGCGTGCTTCACAGTGACGGAATTCAACGTTATCGCCTCACTGATAAGCAGTTCGGTGTGTTTGAGTTTTCCAAGACAGCCGAACACGCATTGACTGCCGGGGTCGATCTTGTGCGTTTTCCGCATTCTCGATGGAATGAGGTGCGGGCCGACGAACTGGCGGCTTCGGGTTACACGGTGCTGACCCAATCAGCTGAGGGCGGAGTAGATTCGTTTGCAAAAAAGAAGGGGCAGAGCCTGTTTGTACATTTCCAGGGTCATCCTGAGTATGGCGCGCAAACGCTGCTGAAGGAATATCGGAGAGACATCAGGAGATTCCTGCAGCAGGAGCGAGAAACGTATCCCACAATGCCGAAGGGTTATTTTGATGCTGCCTCGGCCAAGCTCCTCGCCCAGTTTCAGCAAACTGCTCTCGCCGATCCATCCGAAAAGCAACTGGCGTACTTTCCTGAGGTCGTTGTGAAGATGTTGGAGCGTACGTGGCGTTCCTCGGCCACAGGCATTTACCGAAACTGGCTGCAGTATGCCTTGACGAGAAGGGCTGAGGTGGCATCGTTCGCTGCCGTACCCGGTTCTTACACTCGAGTTCAACCAAAACGATCTGCGGTGCTGTAGCCATAGTGGGACCAGTGCAATGATGAGTCCAGCACTAGCCTGCGGAAGTAAGGCCTCCGAGATTTTGAGGGATCTTCCCGACCGCATCAGCGACGTAGTGACGCTGTGGGCGGAGCGGTCGCCTGACAAGCCAGCTCTAGTCGAGGCGTCAGGGGTTTGGACCTATGGGCAGCTGGCGTCCGCCATCTCCAAGACGCAATCACGGCTCCGTGAATGGGGCGTTCGTCCGGGTGATCGCGTCATGATCGTAGGCGAGAACTGCCGGGAGTTTGTAGCAATCTTGTTTGCCGCGGCAGGCATGGATGCGTGGCCGGTGCTGGTGAATGCGAATCTCTCGGCGCGCGAGTTGGACGAGATTCGGGAACACTGTGGGGCCCGGCGTGTCGTGTACGCGACAAGCAGTTCGCTTCCCGCGGCTGAACATGCGAAGCGGCACGGCGCTGCGATCGAAGAGCTAGATGGACTTGGGATAATCGGTTTCGGTGGGCTGAGCGAGAGCGCGGAGCAAGAAGCGATCGAGCCCAACGTCGCGGACCGTGTTGCCGCGTTAATCTATACTTCGGGGACGACCGGTCTTCCCAAGGGCGTTATGTTGAGCCATCGTAATTTGTTATTTCTGGCGGCCGGTTCAGCGAGAATTCGATCACTCACGACGCAGGATCGGTTTTACGGCGTTCTTCCGATGTCTCATGCGGTAGGCCTCTCGGTGGTTCTGCTCGGTTCACTCCTGAGTGGCGCAACCCTTTATTTGGCAGCGCGGTTTGATCCTATGACCGCTCGCCGGACGATTGAGAATGAGCGCTTGACCGTAATTCTAGCCGCTCCCATTTTCTTCAATCAGTTTCTGCAATACGCAAAACTTCGAGGCCTGCAGTCACTGAAATTTCCTGCGCTTCGAATTATTGCCTCTTCTGGCGCGCAACTCCACGCTTCCACAAAATCGGCGACTGAGAGTCTGTTCGGCATGCCCCTCCACAACGGCTACGGAGTGACAGAATGCTCCCCAACCATCGCTCAAACCCGGGTTGAGGCTCCTCGCAGCGATACCTCGATCGGTCCACCGTTTCCCGGGGTCGAAGTCAAGCTGGCTGGGCCGGATGGTGAACCTGTGGCTGAGGGAGCAGCGGGTGAACTGTGGGTGCGCGGACCGAATGTGATGAAGGGCTATTATCGCGATCTCGAGGCAACAGCCTCCGCTATCGACGGTGAAGGATGGTTTAACACTCGAGACCTCGCCCGCATGGACGACGGAAATCTCTATATCGTGGGACGGACCAAAGACTTGATCGTCCGGCACGGCTTCAACGTTTATCC
>Ga0070766_10001477_pt1 | contig 11499 bp, 12 predicted proteins | sample HubBroMetageWFT6_FD_69782 | JGI IMG/M metagenome (GOLD analysis project Ga0070766, IMG submission 69782) | Warmed and freeze-thawed soil microbial communities from the Hubbard Brook experimental Forest, New Hampshire - Hubbard Brook CCASE Soil... | ecosystem: Environmental > Terrestrial > Soil... | reverse complement strand
TAACGCCACGGGCTGCGCAACGCTCTACGACGGGGAAGGCGCTGACCCGCCAGGCACCAAGGTAGCTTTGCAGGTGTCGATCCCGCTCCCTGGCAGCGTCTTTCCCGCGGGCGACTGTAAAACCGTGAACCCGAACGCTCCACGGACGCCGTTGCCGGCTGCGCCGACCGGCATCATCTGGAACCCGACAACCAATGTTGCGACCGGATTTCTCGTTCCAGGCACCCAGCTGCCGGCGTCGTTCATCTTCGCTACCGAGGACGGGACGATTTCCGCTTGGACCGGTGGCCTCACCCCCCCGGACAACGCGGTCTTAGCCGTCGACAAATCGAAGATACCGACAGTGGCTTCCGGCGCGGTCTACAAGGGCCTCGCCTTTGGCGTCAACGTGAACGGCGTCTTTATCTACGCGACGAATTTCCGCGCCGGCACCATTGATGTGTTCGACCATACCTACAATCCGGCAACAACCATCGACGGCCCCTTCGTCGATCCGGATATCCCAGCCGGTTTTGCGCCGTTCGATATCAAGGAAATCGACGGTGAGCTCTTTGTCACCTACGCCAAACAGAACGCGCAAAGGCACGACGATGTGGCAGGCCCCGGCAACGGCTTTGTCGATGTGTTCGATACCGACGGGCACTTGCTGCGCCGCTTCGCCAGCCGGGGACCGCTCAATTCACCGTGGGGCATCACGCGGGCATCCTTTGCCTTCGGCCGCTTCAGCGGGATGATCCTGATCGGCAATTTCGGCGATGGCCGGATCAACGTCTTCGATTCACGCGGACATTTTGTTGATCAGCTGAAGGATGCCCATGGCAAGCCATTGGTGATCGACGGGTTATGGACGTTGACGCTTGGCGGTGGCGCCAAATCGAGCCCGGATACGCTTTATTTCACTGCCGGCCCCAACGGAGAAACCAACGGACTATTCGGTACGATCACGCCGGTGTCTAAGCCGTAGCCCAGCGGATCAGCGCGGCGGATACGAGTTTCGGTCGTCTTGTTCTCGTTGCCTATCCCCACCGCCGGATCTGTCCGGTCTGCCGCGATCGCCGCCGCCCGGCAGCGGGATCGGTATCTGAATGATCCCGCGCGGTGGGTAGTATCCCCCTCGAGGCGGATACGGGTTATATGGTGCCGGCGGATAGTAAGCTGGCGGCGGCGCGGTGGCTCCTTCCGTTCGCGCGATCAAGGCCGCGAACTCGGCTTGGCTCACCGCACGCGGCGGTGCCGGGTCTCGTCCCGCGTCCAACCGCGAGCCAAAACCAGGTGGGATCAGCACTCCGCGTCCGGTTGTCCGGCTCGTAAGCGAAACGCTGCCCGCCAGCACAGCCACCTGTTCGTAACTGGGCGCCGCCTCGACGAACCAGTCGGTTGAGCGCACGCCGCTAGCTCCGACGGCAGTATTGACCTCGAAGTTTGCCGGCTGGCCCCCAGGAGCGGTTAGCGATCGGACCAGACCCTGACCGAGCGATAACGCAACGGACTGGCGTCGGCCGTAGCTGTCGAGAGCGTAGGCATCAATTCGGAGGGCGGTGTCCGGCGCGAGCGACAGGACCGAGCCGTCGCCCATATGCGATGCACGAATATCCTCCGGGTTGCAATTTGCGCCGCTGTTGAACAGATGCCAAGAGTGTGCGGCGTGGAGCGCGATCATGTTGCAAGCTTGTTCGGCAACCAGCAGGGCGCCGTACTTCCGGCTGGCGAGGCCGGCAACCACGGCTTAAATATACGTGCCGCCGAAAGGCGCATCTAAGCCCGAGGTTAGGACATATGAGAGCGGGATGGGCTGCGGCGGTATTGCTGATGATGTTCGCGCCAACGATGCTTTACGGCGAGGCGCTGCCCGAATTCACCACTGCGGGTCAACCGGCGCCAATTAATTCGCTCGCCTTCGCGAGACGAGATCCGTTACCGGGTCAGCCCGGCTATCTGCAAACCGTGAAGTACATCGACGACGGAATGAGATACTTAGACCCATGGAGCCATTTCTTTATCTCACCTTTAGGCGAGATGTGCTTCCGAACCAGGCCAAATTACCCAACGATCTATTATGACCGGTATTATAGAAACTGGTGCATATATCCACAATCTGTAGACCGTGTGGAGGCGGGTGTGGGCTTCACTTTCAATGAGGTTCGGGTGTGGTGCATGCACGCGTACCCGCAATGCGCGCACAGTTTCTATGAAATCGCCAACAGCATATCCGCGCCGACGATCGAATATCGGCAGGAACGCGCCGCTTTGGAAAACTTGATATACCTGATGGGCGGGAATGCCCGATCTTCTCAGCCATCAGAATAGCGGTTCATCACTGTCGGACCGTGGACTGACGCGACGTTCCCTCATTACGACAAACCTGCCGTAGCGGCTCGCCTTCGCTTACGCGCTGGCGTAACGCGAAAGGGACGATCCTGGCCTCGCAAACACAGCCAATGCTCTGCACGTCGACGCTGCCGTCGATGATCCCGTCGTGGGAGCGATCAGAGCATCCATTGAACGCACTGCGCGAGCGGTCTCGGCCCGAGCCGATGAGATCGCCCAAGCGCGGCAAAACCTCGACGTGCCGATCTTAACGCCGATCGAAGCTCGGGAAGCGACCATGAGGTATGCCTTCGGGGCGGCCCTGGGCGGTTGGGTCACGGCGATCGCGCTTGATCTTTTGCCACTGTTGCTCCTCGGTGTCGTCATGACAACGAGCCGGGAAGACTTGCTGATTCGCGAACGCGTCCGCGACTTCAGACGTGCGAATAGCTATGATTATGACGGCGATTACTACGGTCTAAGCGCTCGCGGTGACGCGGCGGTGTCGCCGACAACAGAACCTGAAAGGTCGACAGCGGCCGAATGAGCCCGCGGAACGGCCCGGGGTTAATCCGAGCCTGAGCCCTCCGGGATTCGAGCACACGATCCGGGATGCCGACAACGCACCGGGTTCTGCGAACCGGCCACCTGGCAGTAGCGCCACGCGCCGACGTTTGCTATTGGGCTGTAGCGGCTATGGAAAAGCAGCGGAACTTGTATCTGCAAGGCATCGCGCAGGCGCTCAGTGGCAAGGGCCGTCCCGTCCGGACTTATTACGAGGGCCGGGCGTCAGCGACGCGGCTGTACGACGCGAACCGGTTCCTCCACGTCAGCAGCTATCGCGGAGCGACGGTGGTGCTCGCCGCGGCGATCGAAGCCGTACGCCGGACCATGGCGGCGAGGGCGTGGTGTCGCGTGCACCTGCCGGCCCGATGAAACTGGATCCGCGGCTGCACGCCTTCCGGGACGACCTAGCCGATGCGCAGCTGCGCGGGCGGGTGACGGCCGGGCATTTTGTCGAAGGCCGACCGGCACGGGTGGTGGTCGGGCGCGCGGCGGTGCGAGACTCGGCAGCACCCGATGCGGAGCTGCTGACCTTCTATCATTACGGCGAGCCGGTGCTGGTCTTCGAAGAAGGAGACGGCTTTGCTTGGTGCCAATCGATGATCGACGACTACGTCGGCTATGTCGCGGCCGAGCAAATCGCGATAATCGACTCGGCGCTTGAGCCGACTCATTTTGTCGCAAACCTCGGAACCTACACCTACGAAGCGCCGGATTTGCGTTCGCCGGTCCGCGATTTCCTGCCGCGGCACAGCCCGGTGGTCGCCATCGAAACCGGGATTCTTACTCGTGATACCGAATATGCGCGGCTCGATACCGGTGGCTTCCTGCCGTTCGCCTGTCTCAAGCCCCAGCCGCCTGAATCGCCCGACATCGTGGCCGCCGCAGCGCTCTATCTCGGCTGCCCCTATCTGTGGGGCGGCCGGAGCTTTCTCGGGATCGACTGTTCGGGCCTGGTCCAGAACGCGTTCCGCGACCTCGCGCTCCTCGTGCTACGAGATACCGACATGCAGCGCGAGACAATCGGCGAGCCGGTCTCGGTCGGCGCCGAACGCGATCTGCAGCGGGGCGACTTGCTCTATATCCCCGGCCATGTGCTGATCTATGCCGGGTCGAGCGAAGTAATCCACGCGGACGGCGCCAGCATGTTTGTTCGCCGGGACGCCCTGGCCGCGCTGATGCGCGCGCGGGGTCTGAAGTGGGGAAGCTTTACCGTCCGCCGTCATCCGCCGGCAGCGCCCGGCTGAGCGCCTCAGGCAGTTCGTCCAGGCTCTCGATCCGCAGATCGGCGGAGTTTGCCTCTAGCCGGGCTGCGTGGATCATCCCCCAAGGTCCGCGGCGCAGAAAAACCGCGACCATGCCAGCCTGCCTCGCCAGCACTACATCGTTGTCGACCCGGTCGCCGACATAGGCGATATCGGAGGCCACCACGCCTGCTTCGGCGACCAGCCGGGCGAAAAATTCCGGTGCGGGTTTCTCCAGGCCCCACGCTTCCGAGGAGCCGAGAACGTCGGCTTCAACCCCGATGCGCCGCAGGGCCGCAATAGCCGCCTGCGTCTGGTTGCTGGCGATCGCCACCCGATATCCGTGCTCGCGCAAGCGCCTCAGGCAGGGCAAGGCATCGGGATAGAGATCCGCTGGCTCCAGCCGCGACCACCAATCGTAACCGGCACGCGCCCGCCGCGCGACCGCGATGTCGAAGCCGGGCCGCAGCAGCTCAAAGGCGTCGAGGTGATGCCGCCCCTCGGCGATGACTGCACCCAGCACGGCAGAGAAGGTCCGGCGGGAGACGCCGAGCCAGTCAGCCCACTCGCCCCACAGCCGGGTCTCATCGACCAGTACCTCGCCGACATCGAAAGCGACGAACCGGATCGGCATCAACGTGGCGGGAAGTGGCTAATCCAATGCCGGGCGATGTCTTCGCGCCGGCAGATCCAGACCTGCTCGCGGCTCTGGATGTATTCGATAAAGCGCACCAGTGCTCTTGCGCGGCCAGGATGCCCGGTCAGCCGCATGTGCAGCCCGACGGACATCATGCGCGGCCGCTCCGCACCCTCCTCGTACAGCATGTCGAAGCTGTCGCGCAGATAGGCGAAGAAATCCTCGCCAGGACCGAACACCCCGCGGCCGAATTTGACGTCGTTGGTCGCCAGCGAATACGGGATCACCAGATGCGGCTTGTCGCCCACCCGCGCCCAATAGGGCAGCTCGTCGTTATAAGCGTCGCTGTCGTACAGAAACCCGCCGTTCTCTGCGACGATGCGACGGGTGTTCTCGGACGGTGCGTAGCGGCAATACCATCCCAGGGTCGGCTTGCCGGTGGTCTCGCGGATCAGCGCGACGGCACGAGCGATTTGTTCGCGCTCCTCGGCCTCGTCGAGTTCGTAATGCTTGATCCAGCGATAGCCGTGGCCGCAGATGTCCCAGTCGGTCACGGCGATCGCAGCGGCGGCCGGCGGGTTTGCCTCCAGCGCTCGCGCGCAGGCGAACAGCGTCGCCGGAACCTGGAAGCGGGTGAAGACGCGATAGAGCCGCCACCAGCCGACCCGCGCGCCGTATTCGAACATGCTCTCGGCGCCGAGGTCTCGGCGATTACCGGCGTCGGTACTGGCGCTCTCGATGAGCCCGGTCTCGCTGACGCCGTCACCGGCCGGGTGGGAAAGTTCCGAACCTTCCTCGAAATTGATCACGAAATTGATCGCGATGCGCGCCTTGCCCGGCCAGCGCGCATGCGGCGGCTCGGCGCCGTATCCGACAAAATCACGGGTCATTTCGGCTCCTCAGGTGCGGGGGGATACCATTCGTCGCGGCAGATGTCGGCAAGCGAATAGGCGGACAGGATCGGGAGGCAAGCGGCACTCGCAACGTCGCCGAGGCCGCGCAACCGCAACTCGGCGACTTCCCGGCCATCGTGGTAGAGTTCGGGCAGCTCGGCGTCGGTCAGGCGCCAGATGCTGAGCGACATCTTGTCACCAAGCTCGATGCGCGCTTCGACAACTTCGCGCATCCACCCATACCAAGACCCGCTGCTCGGGCCATGCGCCAATAACAGGAAATGCGTGACAATTCGTCTGACCAGCACCCAAACGTGCTGCAGCTCCGTGCGTCCACGGGCCTCGATTTCGTCGGCTAGATTTTCGCGATCGAAGCGCTGATCGTCGCATTCCATCGAGCGCAGCACCTGGGCCTGGTACTGCGTCCAGGCGTAGAAATCGTCCTCATAGCGAGGTCCGTCGGGCATCGGGCTGAACCTTCGAAGCTCACCCAAAGTATACGACGATTATGTCGGTTCGGGCGCTTCTTCCGCCGCAGCGGCGGTTACTGTGGCGCGGCGGGTAAAGCGCACGATCGGCGCGCAGGCGAGCAACAGAAACACGCCGAGGATAACGAAGCTCTCGGTCGCGCCCCAGAGGTCGGCGATGACCCCCATGATAGGCGGAATGACGATCGCAGCGAGCCGGTTCATCGTCTGCCGTAAGCCGACGACCGAGCCCTGGTGATAGGGCCCGACCGCCTTCGCCTGCACCGAGAACATCATCGGCTGCACGACCCCTTGCAGCCAGCCGCGAGCCACCTGCGCCAGAAACAGCAGTGCGAAGATGCCGCCGAGAAACGGCGTCGCGCAGATGAACAGGATCGACATCACAGTGCCGCTCAGCATTGTCTTCTGCGGATCGCCGAAGCGCATCGCCCGACCGGCGAACAGCGAGCCGAAACCGCTGGCCGTTTCGATCGCGGCGAACAGGACACCAATCGAGGTGCCGGTCAGCCCGATGCCATCGAGATAGACGACATGAAGCGAGAACTGCACCCCCGAGGTCGCGGTGCGCAGGAACATAATCGCCATTGTCGCCGCCACCGCGGGCAGCGCCATCAGCGCGAAACACTCGATGTAATCGGACAGCCGGGGCAGAGCATCGCGTAGGCGAAAGCGGACCGGTATCGGCGCGGAGTGGCGACGCGCGACCGGCGCCTCGGGCGCACGCAGCAACGCCACTGTCAGCACCACGCCCCAAACCGCGCCGATCATATAGGCGGGCCACGCGCCGCCGAGATCCCAGGAGGCGCCGACGATGATCGGGGCGACCGCGGTGCCGATCCGGGCGAAAAAGCTGAACCGGCCGATATAGCCGGCATCACCATCTGCCAACTGCGCGATCAAGGTCTGCGAACCCGACCAGGCGAACGATAAAGCGCCGCCGTTGACGATCTGCAACAGCAGCAACGGCCAGAACCACGGCAGCAGCGGAAACACCGGCGCCAGGCAGATCCCGGTCCAGACGAAAAACAGGGTGACCCGGCGCGTACCGAAGCGGTCCATCAGCACGCCGATATGGATCGACAGGAATACCGCCAAGGCCGAGCGAGCGCCGACGATCATGCCGATCTCGCCGGCGTTCATGCCGAGCGAGAGGCAATAGAGCGGCATCAAAAATATGTAAAAATCGACATATCCCCTACTGAACAGCCCGACCACGTAGAGCGGAATCGGGTTATTCAGCGCCGCCGGCCGGGGCGTCGTCATTTCGAGTGGTCGCTTACGCCATCATTGCATAAGAGCAGCAATCCGGTGTCAAAAAGCTCGTCTCTGTCCCGCGCTCGGCCCGGTTCGTCATCGCCGCCCCTTTCCCCCATTGGGGGCATGCTATTCCCCAACACAGGTGACGCCAATCGGACGCGACCGGGCTCGGTGGGTGCGAGAAACACCAGCCTCTTGTGCGACAGTCCCGCCAGTCCAATTTGTCTTAGATACCCACCCCACTGGGGTGGACTTTTGATTGGCCCATATGAACCCAGAACATAAGCGCGATGCGTTGCTGCGTTTGAAGACGGTGCGCGGCCACCTGGACGGGATCGTCCGAATGATCGAGGCCGAGGTGTATTGCCCGGAGCTGATGAAGCAGGTGGCGGCTGCACAAGCCTCCCTGGAGCGGGTAAATCGAATTCTGCTGCAGAATCACCTTGAGACCTGTGTCACGGAGGCAATCCAGGCTGGGGGCGGCAAGGCCAAGATCGCCGAGCTGATCGATGCGCTTCGGTTCAACGGCGCCTTAACCGATTTCCGCGAGCGGGCAGAACCACTGCTCATCGCTGGAAGCGAGCCCGTTTCCACGGACCGTACAGCCGCGGCTCCGCGCGCAAGGAGAGTGCGATGACCGCCGCCGAGCCGGTAGTCGCGCATCAGGATCGATACCCGCTGCCGCAACCGGGAGCGGCCACCGACCCGGTCTGCGGCATGAGCGTCGATCCAGCGAGCGCACGCCACCGGGCCGAGCACGACGGCAAGAGCTATTTTTTCTGCGGCACCCGCTGTCTCGAACGGTTCAGTGCCGAGCCCAAGCGCTTTCTCGCGCCGAAGCCCGCGGTCGCTCCAGCCGGAGCCAGGTCGTGGACCTGTCCGATGCACCCGGAGGTGGTGCGCGACACGCCAGGCGCGTGCCCGATCTGCGGCATGGCGCTGGAGCCGCTGCAGCCGTCGGCGGCTGACAGTGAGCCCAACCCTGAGCTGGCCGATATGAGCCGGCGTTTCTGGCTCGGTTTGGCATTGTCGGCGCCGCTTCTGGCGCTGACAATGGCGGCGCATTTCCGCGGCACCGCGCTGTACGGTTTCTCGGCCTCCGGCCCGGGCGTTTGGTTGCAGCTACTGTTGGCGACCCCGGTCGTGCTATGGGGCGGTGCTCCGTTCTTCCGCCGGGGCTGGGACTCGGTCGTCCACGGCCGGCTCAATATGTTCACGCTGATCGCGCTCGGCACCGGCGTTACCTACGCCTACAGCTTCGGCGCGGCGCTCGCCCCGGGGCTCTTTCCGGCCTCGTTTCGCATGCCGGAAGGCGGCGTGCCGGTGTATTTCGAAGCCGCCGCGGTGATCGTCACGCTGGTATTGCTCGGACAGATGCTCGAATTGCGCGCCCGCGCGCAGGCCGGCGGCGCGATCCGGGCGCTGCTCGATCTGGCGCCCAAACAGGCGCGAATCGTCCGCGATGACGGCAGCGAAGCCCACATCCCGCTCGAATTGGTGAAGCCGGGCGATCTGCTGCGCGTGCGTCCGGGCGAGAAGGTGCCGGTCGACGGGATCGTGCTCGAAGGCCGGAGCGCCATCGACGAGTCGATGCTGACTGGCGAGCCGCTACCGGTTGAGAAAAGCCCGGGCGATCCTGTCACCGGCGCCACAGTCAACACGACTGGAGCATTCGTCATTCGCGCCGCGCGGGTTGGCAGCGATACCGTGCTGGCCCGCGTCGTTGCAATGGTCGTTGCGGCGCAGCGATCGCGTGCGCCGATCCATGGCCTCGCGGACATCGTCTCCGGCTGGTTCGTGCCGGCGGTTATTGCGGTCGCGGTCACGACCTTTGTCGCCTGGTCCGTATGGGGGCCGCCGCCAGCAATGGGGTTCGGGCTGGTCAATGCCATCGCGGTGCTAATCATCGCCTGCCCGTGCGCGCTGGGCCTGGCGACCCCGATGTCGATCATGGTCGGCACCGGACGCGGCGCGCAGGCGGGCGTACTGGTGCGGAACGGCGAAGCGCTCGAACTGATGGAAAAGCTCAATACCCTCGTCGTCGACAAGACCGGCACGCTGACCGAAGGCACGCCGAAGCTGACGCAGGTCATTGCGCTCGGCAATATCCCCGAAAGCGAGTTACTGCGCCTGGTCGCCAGCCTTGAACGCGCCAGCGAGCACCCGCTGGCCGCCGCCCTCGCCGAAGCCGCGGCGGCGCTCGGGATTGCGCTTGCCGAGGCGAGCGATTTTTTGGCCGTGCCGGGAAAGGGCGTCACGGGCATGGTACAGGGCCTCCGGATCGCGGTCGGCAATGCCGCGCTGCTCGCCTCGCTCGATATCGACACCGCCGCGCTCTCAGCGGAAGCCGATCGGCTGCGACAGGAGGGCGCCGGGGTAATGCTGGCCGCTGTCGACGGCCAACCGGCGGGGCTCCTCGCCGTCGCCGATCAGGTGAAGGAAGGCGCCGCAGCGGCGCTCGCGGCGCTGCACGACGAGGGCATCCGCATCATCATGCTGACCGGCGACAGCCGCACCACAGCGGAAGCGGTCGCGCGTCGGCTCGGTATCGACGAGGTTATTGCCGAGGTCCTGCCCGAAGAGAAGGCCGGAGCGATCAAGCAGCTTCAGGCAGAAGGCCGTTTCGTCGGCATGGCCGGCGACGGCATCAACGACGCGCCCGCCCTGGCCCAGGCGCAAATCGGCATCGCCATGGGTACCGGCGCCGATGTAGCGATGGAGAGCGCCGCGGTGACTCTCATCAAAGGCGATCTGCAAGGCATCGTCCGCGCCCGCCGGCTCAGCCGAGCCGTCATGCGCAACATCCGGCAGAATTTGTTCTTCGCCTTTGTCTTCAACGCTCTGGCGGTGCCGATCGCGGCCGGAATCCTCTATCCGTGGTTTAGCATCCTGCTCAACCCGATGATCGCCAGCGCGGCGATGAGCCTGAGTTCCGTTACGGTCGTCACGAACGCGCTGCGGCTGCGGCGCATACGCCTCTGACAGGAGGGCTGATGCCACTCAAACCCACGGCGAGCTTCGCCGATTTCGAGGGTCTCGATATCCGAGCCGGGCTGGTCGTCCAAGTCGAGGACGCTGCGAGCCGGAAGCCGACTTATCGACTGACCATCGATCTTGGACCCGAGCTTGGCCACAAGGTCTCGTGCGGCGCCTATCGCAACTATTCGAAGGAGGATTTGCTCGGTAGCATCGTGATCTGCGTCGTCAACTTCGAACCCAAAAGAATGGGCCCCGAACTCTCGGAAGTTCTGGTCCTCGGGATCGGCAATGAGCGCGGCGAGACGATCTATCTGACCACGGAATCGGGAGTGCCGCCTGGCGGGATCGTGTTTTGAACCCGCCTCCATGCTGCGGCGACAGCGGGATCACTCCACCATCATCTCGCCGAGATAGGCCTCGCGGATCATCGGGTTCTGGCGCAGTTCCGCGGCGGCGCCGCTTAGCACCACCTGGCCCGTTTGCAGAACATAGGCGCGGCTAGCAATCGATAGAGCCATGTTGGCGTTCTGCTCGACCATAAAGATCGTCGTGCCCTGCCGATTGATCTCCTGAATGATGTCGAAGACCTGCTCGACGAATACGGGCGACAATCCCATCGACGGCTCGTCCATGCACAGGAGTTTCGGCCGCGCCATCAACGCCCGCCCGATCGCCACCATTTGCTGCTCGCCACCGGAGAGGGTGCCGGCGAGCTGGTCTAGCCGCTCCTTCACACGCGGGAAAAGCGAAAAGACGCGCTCCAAATCGTCGTCGAATTCAGGGCCGCGCGCTCGTGTATAGGCGCCCATTTCGAGGTTTTCGTAGACGGTCATGCGCGGAAACAGGCGGCGCGCTTCGAGCACCGGCGCGATGCCGCGGCGCACGCGCTCAGCGATGCTGATCCCGGAGAGCGAGCTTCCTTCGAACAGAATCTCGCCCCGGGTCGGCACGACGACCCCCATGATCGCCTTCATTGTCGTCGATTTGCCCGACGCATTGCCGCCGAGCAGGCACACGATCTCGCCCGCTTCGATGCGGTAATCCACCGACTTCAGCACATGCAGGTCGCCGTAATGCGTATCGACGGCGCGGAACTCTAAGAGTTCAGGCAACTGCGGCGCTCCGCCCGA
>Ga0070766_10001472_pt1 | contig 11509 bp, 9 predicted proteins | sample HubBroMetageWFT6_FD_69782 | JGI IMG/M metagenome (GOLD analysis project Ga0070766, IMG submission 69782) | Warmed and freeze-thawed soil microbial communities from the Hubbard Brook experimental Forest, New Hampshire - Hubbard Brook CCASE Soil... | ecosystem: Environmental > Terrestrial > Soil >... | reverse complement strand
AACTTAGAGGATTGATCGATTCGGGCACTGAGGTGGTGCTGGTCAGCCAAGGTTTGGATCATGTGATGGGGCCTCTGGCGCGGCACTTGGGTGCAAAATGGGTGATTGCGAATCGGCTTGAGTTTCGCGACGGCATCGCAACCGGTCGATTGTTGGATCCGGTGATTCGTCCGCGAGGGGTATTTGCGAGGATCACTGGCGTGGGGCCGGATGGAACGCGTGCTCCGGAACAACTGGTTCGCGATCTGGGTCTGGACGGTTCAGGTTTATCGGCGGACGCGCTGCAGTCTGCGGTGACTCCTGCATCGCGGCACCTGCCGGTGCTGGGGCATCCGATCGTGCACTTCCATGGTGGGTCACAGGCAGGGCCGCTTTCGGTTCGCGCGACGCTGGCAGGGAAGCGAATCATGCTGATCGGTGTGACTGGCTTCATTGGGAAGGTCTGGCTGGTCAACCTGCTGATGGATCTGCCGGAAATCGCGCGGATTTATTTACTGATCCGAAGGCAGAAATCGTATCCGGCCGAAGGGCGGTTTGAAAAGTTGGTCGAAGAGTCGCCGGTCTTCGATCCGTTGTACAAGCGTTATGGCGCAGGGTTGGCGCGGTTTCTGCGGGAGCGCGTAGAAGTGGTGGAAGGCGATGTCGCGCAGCCGGATCTTGGGCTCGCGCCGGACGTGTCTGTAGGCTTGCGAAAGAATCTCGACCTTATCGTCAACAGCTCGGGATTGACCGACTTCAATCCTGATTTACGGGATGCGCTGCTGACAAACGTGGATGCGGCGGTGAGCATCGTCGAATTTGTGCGCCGGTCGGATCACGCTGGCTTGTTACATCTTTCGACCTGCTATGTGGCGGGCGCGCGGGATGGGCGAGTCGGTGAAACGCTGCGGCCGAATTACACACCGGCTGGAGTGGCGAACTTCGATGCGGATGCGGAATGGCGCTCGTTGCACGAGTTGGTGACACGGGTGACGGAGCAGGCAGACAGTTCCGAGGTTACCGCCGAACTGCGGCAGCAGGCGCGGCAGAAAGAGCACGCGTCCAAAGACCTGAAGGGCGCGGCGCTGGAGAATCAGGTTCGCAAGAACCGGGTTCGCTGGTTGCGAAGCTATTTGACCGAAGCGGGGAAGAAGCGTGCGAACGAGCTGGGTTGGCCGAACACCTACACTCTGACCAAGAGCCTGGCGGAGTCGTTGATTCACAAGTATGGCACCGGCTTGCCGATTGCGATGGTCCGACCGTCCATTGTCGAAACATCGATGGAGAAGCCTTTCCTGGGCTGGAATGAAGGAATCAACACTTCGGCGGCACTCTCCTACCTGTTGGGAACGTACTTTCGGCAACTGCCGTCGAATGAGCGCAAGCGGTTGGACGTCATTCCGGTGGACGCGGTGTGCCGCGGCATGACGCTCATCGCAGCTGCCATCATCGAACGAAGGAATGCGCAGATTTATCAGCTGGCCACGTCGGTCACGAATCCGTGTGATATGCGACGATCGATTGAACTGACCTCCTTGGCGCATCGGAAACATTACCGCGCTCTGGAAGGTCTGGAAAGCTGGCTGCGGTTACGCTTCGATGCGATTCCAGTTTCTAAACAACGTTACGAGCGCATGTCGGCGCCGGCGCAGAAGGCGATCATAAAATCCATTCAGCGAATTATGTCGCCCCTCCCTCTGCGAAAGACGCCGTTGGCGCGGGCGGAGCGTAATCTGGAAAAAGTTGAAAAGCTGATTGAACTGTTCGAACCGTTTATTCTTCTGAACGAGCATGACTTTGTGGCGGAGAACGTGGAAAAACTCGCATATGCGCTGGTGCCTGAGGAGAGAGCTAATTTCGGTTACAACACGCGCGGTATCGATTGGTGGGAGTACTGGATCAACATTCATATTCCGGCGCTGCGGCGATGGACATATCCGCTGATTGAGGGGCGCCCTCTGGAGGCGCGGCCGTCCCGGAATTTTCAGCTGGCTGAGGCGGAGAGCAACGGAGAAACCATCAAAACCGGCACCAACGGAGCAACGTGGCGATATTCTTGACCGGGTCCACCGGATACATCGGCGGGCACGTCGCCGCCAATCTGCTGGAAGGGCACGGGGCTTCACTGAACGTGCTGGTGCGGGCGCGGGATCCGCATGAGGCGGAGCTGCGCTTGTGGAATGCCTGGCAACTGCATCTCGATTTTCCGCGTTTCTACGAATACTTGCAGACCCGTATCAGGATCTTTCGCGGCGATCTCACTGGCACGCAATTCGGTCTGGCCCGGGATGATTACGACCGATTGATCCATACGACGGATTCGGTCATTCATTGTGCAGCGTCGTTGAACAGGAAGTCGGAGAAGAGTTGTCTGAATGTGAACCTGCGGGGAACGCTGGAAGTGTTGCAGCTTGCCCTGCGGGTGCATCACTATCATGGACTACGCCGGTTTAGCCATGTAAGTACGGTGGCGGTGGCCGGAAAACGTAAGGACGAAGTAGTCACGGAAGATAAGTCGATCGATTGGGGGCGGTCGGATTACGATCCGTATGCTCGCACGAAAAAGTTTTGTGAACACATGATCCGGCAGCTTCTGCCGGAAGTGCCGCTTACGATTTTTCGTCCGAGCATCGTGCTCGGAGACAGCCGTCGCGCGGAGACTACCCAGTTCGACATGGTCAAAGCGTTCGTGTTCCTGGCTGGATTGCCGCTACTTCCATTCCGACCCAATGACAAGATCGATATTGTGAACGTCGACTTCGTGGCTGATGCGATTGCCACGCTTCATCAAAAAGATAGCCCGCAGTACGACACCTATCATCTTTCTTCGGGCAGAGAGTCGCAGACGTTTCGTGAATTGACCAGCGCGCTGGCTGCCGCGCAACAGAAACGTGCACCCGTGTTTGTGCCTGTGCTGGCGCGGCCTTTCTCCGGGACCGTAAACACGTTGGCGAATCGAAAAAGTGCGGTTGCTCATGGAGCTTCGCTGATGAAAGTGTTTATGCCATATCTGCTCTGGAATACCGTGTTCGACAACACGCGGGTGACTTCTGAGCTGGGACGCAAGCCGGTGCCATTTTCGAAATACAGTTATCCATTATTGAAGTTCAGCCGGGAGACTAACTTTTCCTACAGGTATGAGGGCTGGCCCGCCGAAATCGGAGGGTCCGCTGCATGATGGACTTCGTGCTCGAAGCCTGGGTTAGCGCCCTGATTGAAAAGTCTAAAGCTGGGTGGATGCTGGGCAAAGGAAAGCCGTGGCAGCCGGGAGAAAAGTTAAAGCTACTGTTCGCGGGATACAACGGAACCCGCAACATGGGCTCGGATGTGCGCGTGGAGGAGATGCTGCGGCAGCTTCGTCACATACTTGGCGCTGAGCGGGTTGCGTTCAGCGTGATGACGCACGTTCCTAAATTATCCCAGGGATATTTCGACGGTACAGCGCAGGTACATCTGCCGGATATTTTCCCGCCGTTCTTGTCGGACGAAGTACCCAAACATCACGGCGTGGTGGCTTGCGAAGGCTCGATGTTCAAGAGCAAATTCGCCAACGCGCTGACTACGATGATGATTGGATCGTTGGGCATGGCGGCGGCGCAGAACAAGCTGTCGGTCGGCTACGGCGCCGAGGCTGGGCAAATGGATCCGATCGTGGCAAAGATGTGTGCGCGCTACTGCCGGAACTCGTTCGTAATTACGCGGAACGAGGAATCGCGGACCATTCTGCGAGAGCTTGGAGTGCCCAACGAATTGGGGACGGACACGGCGTGGACGTTTGAGCCGCATCCGGCGGAATTTGGGAGGAAGGTGCTGCGCGAGCTGGGATGGGACGGGAGTACGCCGGTGCTGGTGGTCTGTCCGATTAATCCTTTCGAGTGGCCAGTGAAGGCTTCGGTGGCGAAGTTCGCGCTATACGGCCTGGTGGGAGCATATAAGGATAGCCACTACCGCTCCGTTTATTTCCACCATTCGGGTCCGGAGGCTGATCGCGCCTACGAGCGCTACCTCACCGCGATCGCGAATGCGGTCGATGCATTCCGCAAGCAACGAAAGGTATTCGTGATCCTGGCGGCGACCGAGCGTTTGGATGCGCGTCCAGCGGGTCGAATTTCAGAAAAGCTCGGCGGAGTACCAGTGCTCAGTTCTGAAGACTACAACATGTATGAGTTGGTAAGCGTACTGCGAGCCTGTCACATGATGGCGTCGTCGCGCTATCACGGAATTGTGACGAGTATGCCGGCGCTAGTGCCGTCGGCGGGCATCACCATGGATGAGCGCATTCGAAATCTCATGCGCGAACGCGGGCATGAGGATCTGCTGATGAATGTGAACGACCGTGATCTCGAACCGCAGCTGTTGGCGGCGCTGATCAAGTTGAGCCAGGAGGGCGAAAGGATTGCCGATGGGATCGGGAGGACGGTGGTGCGGAATTTGAAAGTGATGGCCCGCATGGGTGTGTACTTCGAGGAAGAAGTGCAGCGGCGGTATCCGGAGTTTCCGACGCGCCGGGGAGAGTGGAGTTGGGAAGATTATTTGCCGCCGATGAACTCGGGGCTGCACAGTCTGGCCGAGGCGTACCGCTAGCGATCGTCGCGATGACACGTGGCAAAACAAATTCAATGAGTTTTCTGGACGACATATTTGCACGGCTTCAGGCGGCGGGAGAGAACGTTGTCCTGCAGGAACTTCGCGGAGAGACGCAGCCAGTTCCGTCTCTACAGAGTGGGCGCGACTTTCTCCGCTCGATAGCGATGGCGCGGGCTTTTCTCGCATCCAGGGGGCTAAAGAAGAGCGACCGCTGCGCTTTGCTGGCGCACAACAGTATTCGCTGGGTTGCGATGGACTTGGCCATCATGGCCGAAGGGCTGATCGTTGTGCCGCTTTATGCGCGGCAGGCGCCGTCGGAGCTGGTGGCCATGATGAAGGATTGCTCTCCGGCGTTGATTTGCTGCGGGGATGCGGCGCTGCGGGATGGGATCGTGGAGATCTGGCCGGAGGCGCCGCCTCAGGTGCTGTTTGAGGATGTGTTTGGTCCTTTGCCAAGAACGCAAAGGATGGAGCACCCGGAGAACGCGGAGTGCCAGCGACTCGGGGACTCCGATCCGGTCACTATTATTTATACGTCGGGCACTTCAGGTGAGGCGAAGGGAGTTGTCCTCACGGCGGGCAATGTTGGCCATATGCTGGGGTGCACTTCCGCGCGACTCGACTCGCTGATGCAGAACAGAAGCGGTCCGGATCGTGTGTTCCATTATCTTCCGTTTTGTTTTGCGGGGTCCTGGATCATGTTGCTGACTTGCCTTTTACGAGGCAGCTCGCTAACGCTAAACACAGACTTGAGCAAGATCGCGAGCGAGATGCGTACCGTCGCGCCCGACTATTTCCTCAACGTCCCGGCGCTTCTCGAACGAATGCGCAAAGCGGTTGATGAGCAGCTTTGGAAGACCGGGGGCATGGTTCTCAGCATTTACAGCCGGGCCAAGAACGCGTGGATGCGCCGGCGGGAAGGCCGAACCAGCTTTGCGGATTCGATGTGGCTGGGGATGGCCAATGCGGTAGTATTTCCGACCATTCGCAAGAAAATGATTGGGTCTCATCTGAAGGCTCTCGTCTGTGGGTCGGCGCCGCTTAGCGTGGAAACTCAGCTCTACTTCATGATGCTGGGCATTCCGGTGCTGCAAGTTTATGGGCTGACCGAGACCACCGCCATCTGCACCATGGACGATCCGGGTTATGTGGAGCCAGGCCGCGTGGGGCCGCCGATCCGCCACGTCGAGATGAAATTGGGCGAGAACGACGAGATTGTGGTGCGCGGGCCGAATGTGTTTCCGGGATACTGGAATCGTCCGCAAGAAACAGCGAAAGCGCTGCGCGATGGCTGGTTTCACACCGGCGATCGGGGCGAGGTGGATGCGACAGGGAACTGGCGGATTGTCGGTCGCATCAAGAATCTGATTATTCTGGGTTCGGGTCACAACATCGCGCCAGAGCCAATCGAAGAAGAATTGCTGCGCAATTTGCCGGGCGCGCTGCAGGTCGTGCTCGTCGGCAATGGGCGGGGATATCTTTCGGCGGTCATGACTGGGGATGTAACGCGAGAGCGGGTGCAGGATGCGCTGGATGCGGTGAACCCCGGCTTGCCGCATTACAAGCAAGTTCGGGCGTTTCATATTTATTCCGAGCCGTTCTCGATTGAGAACGGATTGCTGACAGCAAATGGCAAGCTGAAACGGGACTTGATTGCGGCACGTTTGAAAGATGAGATCGAAGAGATGTACGGGGTGAAGCAGGCTTCGTGAGTCCGAATTAAGGCGTTAACCACCCTTCGGCTTCGCTCAGTGCAGGCTGCGGGCACAAAGGTTCACAAAGGAAACCCTGTAGGGTATGGAATCTTTCCACGGTCAGGCGCTTTCGTGGGAGCTGCGGGACGGCGCGGTCGAGCTGGCGTTGCATCGCGAGCCTTGCAATGAGATCGGTTCGCTTACGCTGGACGAGCTTGAGAAGTTTGTCACGATCCTGAAGAATTTCGAGCAGCAAGCTCACGCCCTCATCATTTATAGCGAGCTAAAGGCAGGTTTTTGTGCGGGAGCCGATCTGCGCGAGCTATATCGTCGCTCCCAAGAACTACAGCAAAGGGAAGCCGCGAGGGGTGTTCGCCATTACTTAGAGCGGATTCACCGGGTTCTGAACACGATCGATGCTTTGCCGCTGACCACCATCGCAGCGGTGCATGGAGTAACGTTTGGTGGGGGTTTTGAGCTCGCGCTGGTGTGCGATCTGATGATCGCCGACAAGATGGCCAGATTTTGTTTCCCCGAGCTGCGGCTGGGATTGATCCCTGGTTTCGGAGGGATTCCACGTCTGAAGCGGGATCTGGGGAATGCGGTAGTTCGCGATCTGCTGCTTACCGGACGGAGTTTTAATGCGACGAGGCTTCAGCAAGTTGGGCTGGTGAGTCAGGTGGTGGGGGAGGGTGAATCGCTGAGAGTGGCGCGGGCAACCGCGGCTCAGCTCGGGAAGTTCGACCGGCGCACGGCGATTGCAGCGAAGAAATTCATCAAGCCGATCCCGTATGAAGAGTTACAGAGGGAGATTAATGTTTTCTGCGAGCTCTTTGCGGAGCCGGCGGTTGAGGCAGGCCTGAGAAAGTTTGTGGAAAGTGAGGATGCGCAGCCATACTTGCCTTAGGAAGTTTTCTCATCCAATAGGACAGGCGACAGTCTGCATGTGGTGTGTAAACTGCAATACGGTAGATTAGGACTATGGGACCTTCTAAACAAACACTCGAGGAAATTTTGAGCCTGGCAGCCACTCACTTCAAAGTGCCGCGAGAGAAGCTCACCCCGGACGACGACTTCTTTAAGACGCTCGGCATCGACAGCCTCCAGGCGCTCGATCTGTTGACGCGGCTGGAGCATCATTTTCGCATCGAGTTGCCGGACTACGAACTCCAGGGCGTGTCGGATTTCAGAACGCTGGCCGACCGGATCCAGGCTCGGTTGTGATTCGCCAGATGCGGACAAGAACTCAGGTTCCAGTTCCTTGCCCTTCGTCTGTGCCGGTAGTGAACTGATAAACATGCTTTTCTCTGACTCTCTCTGTGCCTCTGTGGTGAAATAAAGCCTTAATGCTCAATCTCGACCAATACACCTGTGTGGGCGATGCTCTGCGGGATGCGCTGGATCGCTGGCAGAACGAAACTTGCCTGATCGAGGCGGACCGGGATCGAGAGAAAACGCGGCTTACCTATTCTGATTTCAAAGACGTGGCCCTTCCTCTGGCCCGCGCCCTCGAGGATGCTGAGTTCAATTCTGGTGATCGGGCCGCAATTATCATGACCAATCAGTCGAAATGGCTGATTTCGGCATATGCCATTTTTTATCGTGGCGGCGTGCTGGTGCCGCTCGACTTCAAATTGACGGCGGCGGAGCACCTGCAACTGTTGGCGCACTCCAGGGCGAAGTTTCTGATCGTCGAGTACTATCTGTGGCGCGCAATTACACCGTCGCCAGAGTTCAAAAATCACAAGCTCAAAAAGGTGCTGGTCACGGAAGCGCCCCTGGGAGCCGATCTCGCGGGTGCTTATCGCTGGGAAGATTTCCGCCGCAAGGGCGATCCTGTTTTTGTTTCGCGAGGGCGAGCAGACGTGGCCTGCATTGTCTACTCTTCGGGTACGGGTGGGCGACCCAAGGGATGCGTCCTTACCCACGATAATTATCTCGAGCAATGCCGGTCACTCACGGCGTGGTACCCATTCTGGCCGGGCGTGCGCTACCTCAGTATTCTTCCAACGAATCATGCGATCGATTTTATGGTTGGCTTCATCGGCCCATTCGTCTGTGGCGCTTGCGTGGTGCACCTGCGCACGCTGAGGCCCGAGTTTGTGCGCGATGCTTTCGTGCGATACCAAATCACTTATGTCGCGTTGGTTCCTATGATTCTCAAAAACCTGGAACGCGGGTTGCGCGGCAAGTTTGACGAACTCTCCGCCGGGAGGCGGTTCCTGCTGAATCGAATGATCGCGCTGAATAAGTCTCTTACTCGCGCGCATCCCAAGCTCGGCCTGAGTCGCAAACTTCTGTCCCAGGTGCATCGGGGCTTGGGGGGAGAATTGCGGGCGATGTTTACCGGGGGCGCATTCATGGAGCCTTCGACGTTGCAGTTCTTCTACGATCTCGGCATTCCGGTGGCCAACGGATATGGACTTACCGAGGGTTTCCCGCTCACGCTGAACGACCTTAATCCTTTTCGCGCGGACACCGTGGGCAAGCCTTTACCGGGAGTCGAATTGCGTATTCTTAGTCCTGATTCCGACGGGATCGGCGAAGTTGCGGCCCGCGCCAAGACTGTGATGTCGCACTATCTGGATGATCCCGAATTGACGGCGCAGACGATCGTGGACGGCTGGCTGGTCACGGGCGATCTTGGCCGCTTTGACGGCAATGGGCACTTGCAGCTTTTCGGGCGCAAGAAAAACATGATCGTGACCGAAGGCGGCAAGAATATTTATCCCGAGGACATTGAAGCTGCCTTCGACGGGCTGCCGGTCAAAGAATATTGCATTTTCGCCGCCAACTATCTTTGGCCTGCAAAGACTCTAAGTCGCGAGATGCTGGTTCTGCTTGTGCGTCTGGAGCAAAATCAGGAATTCACTGACGCGCTGAAGGAGGAGATCGTTACCCGGAACCGCCATCTGCCCGACTTCAAGCGGGTTGGTGGATACTTGCTCTACGGTGAGGATTTTCCACGAACTGCGTCCATGAAAATCAAACGTACAGTGCTGGCAGAGGAGATTCGCCCGATTCTCAGCCGTGCTGCCGTGGTCGAACTGTGAGCCGCACAGACACTTTCCTTGCCATCGTGAATCCGGCCGCCGGCGGAGGACGTTGTCGCAAGCTCGTTTCGGAAGCGCTCGATCGTTTGCGGGCGGGCGGAATCAAGCTGGATGTGGTCGAAACCACTGGCCCCGGACAGGGGACGCAGTTAGCGCGCTACGGCTACGCTCGCGGGTATCGTAGGTTCATCGCCGTGGGGGGCGATGGCACAACGTACGAAATCGTCAATGGAGTTTTTCCTCGACCAGAATCGGACGAGGCCGCCACGCTGGCGTTTCTTCCTCTGGGAACCGGCAACTCATTCCTGCGCGAATTCACCGATCGTGGAGTCGAACACGCGGTCGAGGCGTTGCTTGCGAACCGATCTCAGCCATGTGACGTCTTGCGATTGCGTCACACCCAGGGAGTTCTCCACTACATTAATCTGTTGGCCATGGGGTTTGCGGCGGACGTTGCGACCTTACGGGCTCGGAGTTTCAGCGGGTGGGGAGAACTTGGATATCAAGCTTCTATTTTCATTTCGCTGGCTCGCTTCCGCCGCCGGCCTTTTCCTCTGCAAGTCGATGGCAAAGGAGAGATCGATCGCCGTCCCTGCCTGTTCCTGACTTTCAGCAATAGTAAGTTCACCGGCGGAACCATGATGATTGCGCCCAAGGCGAACGTGAACGATGGGCTCATCGAATATGTGCGTTGGGGGCCGATCGGGCGGTTGGGATTGATTCGTAATTTGCCCACGCTCTATGACGGCACGCACATCAATCATCCTTTGGCCGAACGACGCGAAGCCAAGCGCATCGATTTCCATTTGGATGCTCCTGTGGATGTAATGGTCGATGGCGAAGTGCTCACACTGCAATGCCAGACCCTGGATGTCCTGACATCGGCTCTGCGCGTCGTGGTATAAGAATTTATCCCTATGTCACAAGAACGTAGAAAACGGCAACAGCAAAGGCAAGTGCTAGATCAACCGAACCCGGCCCGGTTGCGCTCCATAATTATTGCCATCGTCATTGTGGTGGTTTTTGCGGCCGCTTATTATTTAATTTGGCACAAGCGTACTAGCCGTCTGGACGCTTTCGCCAAGTGCCTGACGGCGAAGCAAGCCAAAATGTACGGAGCCTTTTGGTGCCAGCATTGCGATGCCCAAAAAGAAATGTTCGGCTCATCGTTTCAGTATGCTCCCTATGTTGAGTGTGGAATCAAAGGCTCGCAGGGCATCGAACCGGTCTGCACCCAGAACGGCATCAAACGATTTCCCACCTGGATCTTCGCCGATGGCACGCGGGTCGAGGGCGAGCACGAATTGCAATTTCTGGGTGAGGAGACGGGATGCAGCCTGCCATGAGCTCAGCCGTGCGGCGGGTGTTTCAGTCGATCGCTCTTCTAGCTTTGGCTGGGGTGGTGGTGTCTTCGGTTTCGCTGGATCACCACTATGGCACTTCGCAAACAGCCTATTGTGATTTCGGGGCCAGTTTCAATTGCGACATCGTCAATCGCAGCATTTACTCGACTGTCCTTGGAATTCCTGACGCGCTAATTGGCATTTGTGGCTACGGCGTGCTTCTTGCTCTGGCGACGTTTTATCGGACGAAAGCGGAAACGCCCTTCATGCTTTTGATCGCGTCCACCGGGGGATTGGGTTTCGCTCTCTATCTCACTTACATCGAGAAGTTCGTGCTGGCGACCTGGTGCATTCTGTGTCTTTCTTCGCTGACTTTGATTGTTCTGATTACGGGGCTCTCGTCATTCCTGGCGGCAGGTGCTATGCGCCGAGGCTGATGCACGCCAGGGTCGGGTCCCGTTGCCGGCTTCGAACGACAAAACCGGAAGACAAGGCTTAAACCACAAAGGATACTAAGGTACACGAAGAGATCCGTCGGGACCAGCACCGGCGGGACTGTGCACGCCTACATTCGATGATGGAAGAAGTCAGTCAAGTACATGCTATGCCGAGCGGGGAACGGGCCAGCCTCCCGGCGAACGCTTCCGTCACCGGAGACCTTCGTTTGCACGAATTTCGCAGCCGAGTATTCCGCAACACGCGGATGCTGCGGGTATGGCTGCCTCCAAGATACGACGCACCTGACAATAAAGCGCGGCACTACCCCGTGCTTTACCTGAATGATGGCCAGAACCTGTTTGACCGGGTCGCCGCCTTCGCTGGCGTGGAATGGCAAGTGGATGAAACTGCTGAC